>MDTA01226978.1_pt1 | contig 20496 bp, 9 predicted proteins | sample 811151 | NCBI WGS metagenome assembly MDTA01 (sample SAMN05326648, study PRJNA326480) | marine metagenome | isolation source: seawater | place: Indian Ocean: South | collected 2010 | reverse complement strand
AGTCACGACCAGGTGAAATAGATCAGAGTATAGCTTCAGCGAAGTTTTTGGAATCGTCTGTTGGAATGATGAACACTGCTATACGCACATATCATCAGATACTGCAATCGAAACTGGAGAAAGCTCTTCGTATTGCTTGTATGACAGATCAGAATTATTTCCCTGGCGAAAAAGTAGCTGGTGGAGTGTTAAGGAACCAAGAGTTTTTAGAGGAATATCATTCTGGTAAAGACATTGACATGTCTAACAGATTGAGAGTCGAATACGGTTTGGGTATGGGTAGAGATCCTGCTCAGTCTGCTGTTCTACACATCCAATACTCACAGAACGAATTTGTTTCTAAAGAGTTCGTGCAGGAGAACCTTGACGGTTTGACGGATGTGGCTAGGGAGCAGTCTCGTATTGACGCTGAGAAGTTCCGTGCTATGGCTTTAGCTAAGTTGTTGCAAGGTTTGGAACAGGGAACTATCCCTGATTCGGCTCTTGTGGAGATAGCTAAAGCAAGAATGCAAGGTGATGATTTGTTCGAGTTGTTTGACAAGTATATTGTTAAACCTCAAGAAGAGCAACAGGCTCAGATGTTGCCTGCTATGGCAGGAATGGGTTTGCAGGCTGGAGCTCCTATGGGCGCTTTACCTCAAGGACCAGTTCAGGCGGCACCACAAGGAGCTGATCTTTTAGCAAGAATAGGTTCACCAGCAGGTCCTGGTGGAATGTTAGGAGCAGAGGTACGTGGCTGAACCAGATATAGTTGAGAAAACACCGACACAAAACATGTCGGTTAATAAACCTGAGTCTGGGACTTACGGTGAAAGAGCTGAAACTGATCGTTTAAAAAAGGAACTGCCTTCTTCAGGTGGTCCTGTTCAGGGTCAACAACAAGCTCCTCCTAGAGCGCAAGCCACTCCGAATCGTCCTCCTGAAAATATGCCTATTCCAGAAGAAGCAGGACCTAAAGGTGTGCCTAATGTTTTGATGCATGAAGGTAAAGGTTTGAATCCTTTAATGCCTTCTACTGGTGGTGTGATGGCAGGACCAGAAAATACTGCTCAAGCTCGGATGGCTTTATTGGATTCTTTAGCTAACAGTAGAGAAGTTTCTGAAGAGACCAGAGAGTGGGCTCAGATCGTTTTAGGGATGCTGTTAGATGGCTCACGTTCCTGAACATATTGAGGAAATACCTGTAACACCTCCAGAACAGGACAGAGAAACCCTTATAGAAACCTTTCAAAGGAACCCTATTAGTGGTTTGGGTAAAACAGCTCAAATGTTTATGCCTTCTTGGTTGTCGGGTCAGCAACAAGGGGAACTTTCTTTAGGAGACACTGTTAAAAGCATGATCGAATGGACTCCTGTTGTAGGGGACATTATGGATCTTAGAGAAGGAACTGATTTTCAAAACGATTTAGACCCTCTTGAAAGAGGTTTAGCTATATTCGCTGGTTTAGGTGTGGGTACTGCTGCTGTTAGAACAGTCGGACCTGCTGCTACGAAGGTGACTTCTGCTGCTTATTCCTCTATGAGAAACAGGTACAGGAATCTGGTTCGTGAACAATACGAAGCTTTACGTCCTGCTGCTGCTGCAGCTCAACCTATAGATATGAACTATGAGGATGTCAGGTTAGAGCATAGAGCTAAACAAAGAAGCACAGGTGGGGGAAGGGTTCTTAGTGTAAAAGAACGAGCGATTGCTGATGCTTTAGATGTAAAAGACACTCCACGTTGGCAGAAAATAATGTTGGCAGACACTCCTAGAGAACTAGCAGATGCTTTATGGAAGAATCTGCCTCAGTATTTTGACCCTGCCAAGGTTTCTGATCGTGGAGATGATATTGGTTTAGATCCAGCAGTGCGAGGAGATTTAGGGGATAGAGAAGGTTACGCTAACCAGTTACCTGCATCTCTTGAAACTGCAGCTTTTATGGCTATGATAACGGATCTTGGATCACTGATGATTAAAAGAGGTCTTATAGAAGGGGAGTTAGGTTCACATACTGGTGATAGTACTCAAATGTGGTATGCCGATCCTAATGACACGCCAGAAGGTTTGTTGAATTACAACGAAAGTAATGTTCCTCAAGATCATATGGACGCAGCTACTTTAGGTTTGTCCATTATTTCGCAAGTGTTTGAAAAAGGATTATTAATAGACTCAGGACCTGGCGGTCAAATATATGACAGTCCTTACAAGTTGCTTAAAAGCTTGCTTCAACCTGAAGATATGGCTGAATTTATTTTTACTAAAAATATGTCTAAGCCAGATGAAAGTAAAGGTGCAGTTTGGAGTCAACAGTGGAATACAGATTTTGGACAATTGTTAAATTTGATTGTGGATGTTTCCGCAACAGTTTTGAAATTTAGCGGTCCTGATATGGCTTTGGCTCCTCATTTGCAATGGGGCGGTTTCTATGTAGACGGTGATGGTCGAGTGCAAGGTAATTTAAACTTGCATGTTCTACCTAACAAACGGTTAGTAGACACAAGAAATGGTGTTTTGCTGGGTTCTAAAGAAGATTTCACAGAAGCTATTTACAGTATGGACCCAGAAAGTCTTGTGCCTCAATTTGTTTTGAATTTGCTTTCTGTTGCTCAAGGAGAAACAGGTGTGAGCTTGACACCAGAATATCGACAAGCAGCTAAAGAGTGGTATCCGAAGTTTAACAAATTGATTCATGTCATTAGCGAAAAATTCAGTATGAGTCCTATGAGTGTAGGCGCTGCTATATCTTCGTTATCTCCACAAACCGAGTGGGATCAGAACATTAATCTTGGTATCAGAGCTGCCATTGAATACGCAATGGGAGAAGTCGATCCAAACACACAACTACAGATAGTTAATGAGGTTAGACAAGAAGCAGGTTATCCACTTGTTACAGAATTAAATGATGCACAATTGCAACAAGATCGTTGGTCTAAAGCTCAAAAAGCTTTAGCTGGCGAGAACCCTATAAAACTTTTACGGATGTTGAAAACAATGTCGTTTGCACATAATGGTTTGTTCCCAGAAGGAACTGCTGCTGATAGTGCAGAAGGGGTAAATGTAATAACAGGTGATATTCATTTCATGCGAGCATTGATGGGTTTCTTTTTTACTATGGACGCACCTTGGATGGCTCCAGGTAGAGAAGTTCGTTTAGATGAAAAATGGGAAAATCTTTTAGGTAAAGACTTTGCCGACAGAGCCGCAGAACAAGGTTTACTTTCAGAAGAAGAAGCAGCAAGTAGTGAATTTTGGAAGATAGAAGCAGGAGAAGGGACTGTTCCTACAGAAATAGCACTGAGATGGTATGAATCTATAACTAAAGCAATGGTTATGGTGTCAGAAATTTTAGGCATAAAACCTCAAGAAGCTCAAGCTTTACTTTGGTTGCCTATTCAAGAACTTTCTAACGGAATTAAAAACGGTAAAACAGTTGTTTGGAACGATAGTGTCATCAGGGAATTAGAAGGTAGAAGTGTTGTCAATCCTTCTTTCATAGACGCTTTAGATAGTGTTGACAATGACTTGATAGACCCTAATGCTTCTCACCTAGATGTGTTTGGTTACAATAAGACTTCACGTTTCGATTCTCAAAACGGTGTTCTAATAGCTTCTGGTTCAAAAGGTATACGGATTTATGCTGACACAAGATTAGAGGGTGTGAGTGATTTATTAAGAACAGCTATACCTATAGCGGCTGAACCTAGAACAATGCTAAGGAAGAAAAAACCTATAGGGGTTTTAGGGCAAGAATCAGAGACGGCTGCTCAGAATGACCCTGATTTTAAACCGCTTCGTTGGGTTCAACGTAAATCCAGAAAAGTAAAAGATTTAGGTGTCGTAGCTAAAGAATTACTCAGCACTGCTCCTGCTAGTGAATTAAGAACATACACAGATCCTTCTATAGCAGAGGCTGTGCCAGATGTTTATTCATCAGGAAATTACATTGTTGTTGAAGTGGAACCTAAAAATATTAAAACAGTGAGAACTATTCTTTCTCACCAAAAGAAACCTTTCTTTCAGCCTGTAGAAGTTCCTATGACCGTAGAATCAGGAAGTAAACGATCTGATGCTCCTTTGTCAGCTCACGAAATAATGGACGGTTTAGCTTCTAAGAGAAGTGACAATCCTTTGATTAGCAACAGTTGGGTTATAGTGCCTGACACTAATCTTAAATTTATCGGAAGAATCAGAGATAAACGTAGGCAAGGTGCTTTAGAACCTCAAGAAATTTATATTAAATCACCTGATGGTGACTCTAAAAGAGCTTGGATTATTTTTGGTGCAGATGAAACTTTAGAAGGTTTAGAATCTTTTGATGTGTTTTGGACTCAAGACGCTCAACATAACGTAAGAGAAGGAACTGTGATCCCTTCCGAAGAGGGTACGAAAATGTCAGCCAGTCAAAATGGTGTGACTTTTTCTTTACCTCAAGACGGTAAAGGTATGACAGATTTTTCTGTTGAATATGATGAGTCGTTGACTGTTTCAAATGCTTTAGCTACAGATCCTGAAGGGGGTAAAAGAGCTCCCAGTAAACGTGTGCAAGTAATCGTAGAGTTAGGTTCTGTACCTGACCCAGACATGGTTTTGGATCTATGGCATGAATTGAATGGTACAGACACAGTTGAAAGTATCTCAGGATATTTTCATGGTGAAGTCTGGACTGACGACAGCATGACAAGAGCAGGCGAATTCGTGTATACGAATGGGAACCAAAGAGTAGTTCAAAGGGCTGCTTTCAATGGATCTCATGCTGCTAGTAATGGAAATCATTACACAGTTTGGGTTCCTAGGACTGAAGCGACAAAACTCAGCACTCATCATGGTTCTTTTTCTCCTGATAGAGAATCTCATGTTTTCAACATTCAAAGACTTACAGACAGCACGGTTATGGTGGATGGAGAAGTGGCTGTATGGGGATTAGGTGATGGGTTTTTAGAAATCAATCCAGAAAAAATATTGGATGCGACTATTGATGGAGAGATGGTCACTGAAGCTGCTTTTATGAATGATCCTAATAATATGAATCAACCAACAATTGTTTTAGGTTCAGAAGGACAAGTTGAACAAGCGGTTCAAAATGCAATGGCACATTTTGAACATGGGGCTAATCCTTTTAGGATTCCACCTATTTTCAAATTGAAATTCACTAATGGTCAGAACCGAATAATAGCTGTCACTAATGACCAGTTAGAACCTATTCAAGGGGGACGTTATCTTGGGGCTCATCAAGCTGTCACTCCATCTGAAGCGATGGCTAAAAAAACAAGTCCACAATGGGAGATGAAAAGAAAATCTGTTAAAAGCACAGGTGTTGTAGACCCTAGAGAAGTAGCGTCTGTGAACGCTGTTTATGAATCAATTATGATGATGGTTCGTTTAGGTGTTCCATTTAGAGGCAGTTGGAAAAATGTCATAAAAGACCATCCTTTAGCTGATGTTATAGCTTCTAGGTTCACACCCACTAAGGTGCATAATACTCTTTATCATGCTGCAGATTTTGGACCAAAGACTACTGAAGGTGAACTGGCTTTTAGCGAGGCTTCAGTTTTCTGGGATGAAGTGTCAAAGGGTCAGGCATCTGAAGAAGACATAAAATCATACGCATCTTTTTTGGATGGTGCAGGAAGAACAATAGTGAATAAAGACCCACACTACAATACGGTATTAAAGGTTAAAAAAGCAGAAAGTTTAGATCCTAAAAGACAACGAATGTATAAGGATTGGGCAGGGGAAAATATACCTGACTTTTCTTTATTTCTTGAACCAACACCTATATTGGCAGGATATAAATTGCCTGTAACTTTCAATGCACAGCAGCAGTTTGATGAGCTGGTGGTTAAAAATTTGGCTGCTCTAGCTGCATTAACTGAACGTCCAAGTCAACAAGCATCTGCAGAAGGGTCGATAGAATCTTTCAGGTCGTTACCAGGGATTTCATGGTTTAGAAATCGTCACGATGGAATGGTTTTTCCTGGGATATTACCCTTACAGGGAATGATCGGGATAGGAGCAGGGGCTTATAGTGCATCGTGGGGAGGTCAAGCAACAGGGTATTTTGAACAAACAGATCCTTACACTGTAACGAACAAACCTTACTATTTTATGCTTGATGAAGAAGGTAAAAAAGTAAGATCACATGGAATCCATATAGACGCTTATTCTATTTTGCCTCACAATGACCCAGATCGTTACATAGCAGGAGCTTTATCTATGTATGGGAACGAAGGAAAAGTAAAAGCATTAAAGGTCTTACCTAAATCAACACTAAGAAATGTTTTTCAAGCGTTTACGATGATTCACGAATATGGTCATGCAGTTCATGCTGCTATAACAGAATTAGGAAGAGGTCATCTTTTCCGTGAAGCAGTAAGCAGAATAGTTTATAAACATGGTGGACCTGGGACTATATATCAGGAAGTAAGTAGATACGCTGCTTCTAATTATTTGGAATTCATGGCTGAATCATTTTTTGAAGTTATGGCATTGGGTCCTAAAGCTCATCCTATGGCTATAGAAACAGTTGAATTAATGTGGGAAGTTCTGTACACAGTTGACACAAAAGCATTAGAGAAAAAATATGAAATTCGTAAACGTGACCTTGAAGGTGGTCATGACGTAGGAGTTGGTGAATTTGCAAAAAGTCACCAATTAGGTGGTCCTGCTGATTTTCATCCTTTTTGGTCAGGAACTGTTTCAATGTGGGATGTCGAATTCGCTAATGTGTCTCCTAGTATCAACCCAATAGAATTCACACAGTATTCGCCACACCAAATAGGGCATAAAAGTCATGAGCCTATATCTCGGTATGATGACCATAGATCTTCTCTTTTTCATTATTTGAAATGGCTAGGCGAAGGAAAAGATGCTTTGGCTAAGAAAAGAGGTGCAGAGATATTTGGTGAAGTGAATCTGAGTAAAGAAGATTGGAAAGCACTCCGATGATGAATCAGAATGGAATATGTTTTTTATGTAAGTACTGGCGACCAGGGATGTCACATCCTCAAGAAAAGCAGACATGTGATGCTTTCCCTACAGAAATTCCTGCAGAAATTTGGACAGGAAAGGTCCATCATATGGAATCATATAAGGGGGACGGTGGTATTTATTTCGTTCCTGCAGAAGGTGTAACAATGGAGCAAGTGCAAGAATTCATAGATATTAAAAGAGAGGAAGCGCCAGAAGAATGAGTCTTGTGGATATTGACAACAATCTGTCAACTTTACGGCATGTTAGTAGCAGTTGGAATCTTCCTCCTATTCCTGAACAAGTTCAGTTAGATTTAGCTACTTTGCCTGGGATGAATCCTCAGACTTTATCTTCGTTTACTTTCGGTATATCTGATGAGTTTGAGACAGCTCAAGCACCTTTGCCTGTTGAGTTAGATCCGAATGAACTTTACCCTGAGCTTGTAGACACCCCTAGTGGAACTTATATAGAACCTTCTAGCAGGGGTTTGGTCAGATGGTATGGAAGTTTAGTTGGCGGTCAACGTCCTTATGAGTTGGATGATTCGTCTGTTTCAGATTGGAAACGCCGTGCTGTTGAAGGCGGCTACGTGGAGATGACCCCTCAAGAAATGGAAAGTCCTCTTTGGCGACCTGAATACAATGTGATTAATCGTCAAATGGCTTCCGATCAGATGGAACGTGATTTCAGAGGTTGGAGTGAGGGCTCTGTTGCTATTGGTGAGTTAACCCATTGGTTGGATGATTATCTTTCTCCTTCGGGTGCTATGAGAGCAGTTATAGAAGCAGATCTTTTCCCTGACATACCAGAAGTGATTGAAGAAACAAAAACTTGGGGCGATAAATGGAGAGATTTCGGTAGAGCCATAGCAGACTTGTTTACACCTGATTGGACTGGTGGTATGGGTTCACCAGGATCTGGTAAGCCCATAATGGGTCAATTAGGAGCAGATTCAGCAGGATCAAATGTTGTTAAAAAGGGAATTGACGCTTTAACAGGTCCTATAGATGATGTCGCAGTTCCTATATTGAGTTGGTACCTGATCTTTCAAGGATTTGGTAACACTTATGTGGGTTTAAGAGGTTTAGCAGCAGGAGCTCATGTTGCTTCTAAAGGGTTGACTGCTAAAACGTTGACTGCTTCTAGAGATATTAGAGGACCTGTAGGTGCTATAGGTAGAGCATTCACTCCTGCTCAAAGGTTTACTACCAATGCAGCAGGTAAAACTGTATTGACTAATTTTAGTAAACCTTCAGGTTTGTCTGGTCTAGTAGGAAGAAAAGCACCTACGTTAGGTAAAGCAATGGAAAGTTGGAGGGGTCTTCGTGGTGTTCAAGCAGCTAAAGCTTTGAATCAAGCCAACTGGAGAACAGGTATCTCTATAAGGGCTTTAGGTGATGTTACAGGTCACAACCAACCTGATTCACCTGCCTTTTCTTTAGAAGATGTAAAAGCAGTAGAGGACTGGAGAGAAGAATGGTTATATCCAAATCGTATGAGAAACATTGCTATAGATCTTGGTATAGATGTTCTATTCACTCCTTACAACTTGTTAGAACCAGGGACTATCAAATCTGTCATAAGAGCTAGTGGAAAAGGAATCCAAAAGTTTGGTTACACCACTTCAGCTTTGATACCTCCTTTAAGGAAACAATTAGAGAAAGTAAAACTTGGTAAAAACAGGACAATGAACTCTGTCGGTAGACAGGTAGAAAAGTATTTAGAAGACTTTTACCCTGATGAGCTTCCTAAGTTTCGACAAGTTAAAGGTGAAAAAGGTATTGGGGAAGCTATAGCGGAAGTCTTTTTTGATGGTGATGCAGCTAAATTTGGTGAAGCTTATGTTCACGCAAATCTAGGTGTTGCTATAGATCATGCTGCTAAACAAGCTACGAGACATCTTGTAGGCTCAGCGGAATTTACTGCTGAGGGGATGGATTGGGCTTCAAGAGTTTACAGGGCTGTAAGAAATCAGATATTAGCGCAAGTCAAATATCATAACCCTCATAATGTTGGGAATATTCTCAGTGAGATGGCTGGACAGCATAATCCTACAAATATTAAAGACGCTCTAAAAGGTGTGGAAAATAGGGATGAGATAAATGCTAGAAGAGCAAAAATGGTTGAAGAGTTTTTGGAGGAAAAGTCTGTTACTAAAGCAAGAGGTTTAGATGTAGAAGAAGGATGGATCAGGTTCAAAGGTGTCATAGACCCTGAGACTGGAACTATGTCATGGAAAAAGGTCGGAAAAGGAGAGCAACTACTTGATAACGATTGGGTAGTAGATATTAATAAAGAGGAATATGCAGCTATTAGAGGTATAGATGCTGACCCTGAATTGGTTGATTCTATAGATGATTTCTTTGAGATGAACACTTTCTTTGAATTCGATGACGCTTTAATAGCTGTGGACGGTGGTCGTGCTTACAGGTGGAAGAATTTTAGAAATGGAACAGCTCGCCGTTGGGACCCTGCTAAAAGCAGATGGTTGTGGGACACAGGAACTGTTGAGTATGAGGATGGTAACAAATATTTAGGGGTTGTTCAGAATCATAATTTGAAAAGAGATAAAACAATAGTTGATCTTTTTGAGAATTTAGAATCTGGCGCTGATGACATTTTAAGCCCCACTGCTGAACAGATACCTCTTTTAGATGCTTTCCCTGAGATCGGTGGTGCTCCTCTACCAGGGTACACAGACATAGTCCCTGCTATAGAAGAGTTTTGGACACCAGAGTTTATTGACAGGTTCGCTAACTGGGATGAATACAGAGCTATGTATGACGAATTAGATGGTGCTTTGTCTTTAGGTTTGTTAAACGAAGCTAAATATTTAGGCGCAAAGTCTGTAAAAGGTAGAAGGTTAGCTTTCCCAGATGATCGTTTAGACGACAGGTTAGCTCCTTATAGTGCTGACATGTTCACAGATCAAGCTAATAGATACCAGTATATGAAATGGATAAACCAAGGCATGTACGCTCCTTTGGTTCGTTCTATAGACAGAGGTGTCGGAAGGTTTCACTTAGCGAGAATAGGAACTAGAACTAAACAAGAAGCCTTAACTTACGCAAATATGGTTAATGGCAGGTACAACCTTTTGAAGGTTGTACAAAGAATAAGAAGGTCACCTTTAGCTAATCAAGTAGACGAAGGTATAGATCAACTTATTCAAACTCACGGTGAGAAATTGACTACAAAAATTATCCGTGAATATTTGCATGGTGTCATAGAAGCTGAGACAGCTACTGGTAAGGGTACCTTCAAGAGTCTTTTTAATAATAAACGCAGAGGTGAATATGTGAGGCTTGTTGAAGATATCCAAAGGATGGGCGGTGGCACATTAGCGGATTTAGAAAATGTGTTAGTTAAAGAATTGACAGAGTTGAGTCAAAGTCCTGATTGGGTTAATCGTTTTGGTTTGCCTTTAATGCAGGTAGGCGGTGATACAGCTATGGGTATCAATTACCCTGAGTTAGCTAGAAAACGTGCGAAAGAACTTGTGAAAGCTTCTCAGTTTATGGCTGCTGAAGTTGATCCTTCCACTTTGCCTGACTATTTGGTTAATTCTTTGGTCGATAGTGGCTACAAAATAGTTCACGGTGTTGAGTTTCAAGACCCCAGAGAGTTGAGAAATGTTATTGAAGAGTTGAATGTGTGGAACCAAAAAGAAATATCTAATTTGACTTTAGGTTTTCAAAGGCAGAACACACAGTATTTGAGCCAATTGAGGATGAGGACTATGAAAGGGAAGTTGGCTGCAAGACTTCAAACAGCTTATGACGAGTTGGAAAAAATGGGTGTTACACACACTCCTCCTAGAACAGAAAAGGTGGTTGAAGGAACCAAGAAAGTAACTAGGGAACGGTTTGTAAACAGGAAAGGTATCAGACCAGAGTTCGCTAGTGGTGATCCTAATAGCGAAGCTTTACGTTTGGTGATTCAAGAGTTGTGGGCTGTGACTAAAGAGTTGCAACAATTCCATCAGGGGCAAATTGATGCTGTTAGAGGTTTCGGTAGTTGGAATATGTTGGCTAAGGGTGTTACTTATGCTAAGGCTTCTAGAACTCCTTTCACTGTCGCAGATTTAGGTAGAGCACAATACAACTTTGTTAAGAAACGGTTAGTTCAATCAGATTTTGCTGAAGGGGGAATATTCAGTGAGGATGAATTTAACGCTATTTGGGCTGCTCTTAAAGAATCTATAAAACTAGATGATGGTGTTGGTATCAGAGGTTTAGCTCATGTAGAGGATTACTTGAGATCAAGACCCACTTTGTTAGATATGACTCAAGTCTTGGGTAAACATAAAGCAGGGGATTCCGTTAAAGCTCCTAAAATTAAAACTGGTGCTGGAAGGGTTCTTCCTTGGATAGGTACTTATGGCGGCGGTCAAGCTAGTTATAATGTCGCTTCTTCTAATGACCAGCCTGGTGAAGGTTGGCGTGGGACGTTAGGAAACCTTGCTTACAGTATCCCTGGTGCTCTGTTTGGAAATATGGCTACTAAAGGTTTGATTAGAAGAAGTATGGGTCTTGTGCCTAATCCTACAGACTTTTCAAAAGTTGATCTTGACAATATAAGAAACAAATACCTGTTAGGTAATGATAAAAACTGGGCGGTTAAGGGAGCAGTCGCAGGTGCTTTAGGTAAAGGAGTTTATGAAGGGTATCAGAACGAAGGGGACCCATCGTCAATCCTTAAAGGTGTAGCTATGGGCGCAGGGGTTGGCGCTGGAATGGGTGGTGTTAAAGGGGGTAGGGTTTGGGAAGCTCTTCCTTGGCGAAGCCCAGAAGCAGTTTTCAATCACACTGCTTGGAACAAGTATGCTTACTTGTCTGATTTTGGTGTGAACATGAGAGACTATTTCAGATTCTCTCTTTCTCCTATTTTTGATTTGAGTCGTTATGCGGAGGCTGTTACTTTGTCTCACGTTGTTGGAAATGACGTAGCTAAGGGTCTTAAGTTGAATCAGTCTCCTTTGTCTTTCAAACGTGGGCTTGCTAAAAAAATTAGGGCTGAACAAGGCGTAAGTAAAGAAGCAGCTAAAAATTCTGCTGAGGCTAGATGGAAAGAAATAGAATCAGAGTTCGCTAACTTCGGTAAAGAGAGCGGTGACTTCGACTGGGAGAATATAGAGAACATCAGTAAATGGTTTACTTCTGTTGGTATTCTAGGTTTCTCTCCTCAGAGGTGGATGGCTTCTACTTTCGGACAATTACTTGAGGCAGGCATTGACCGTCAAACTGCTTACAAGACATCTAGAGAAATTTACACTTACGGTATGACAGGTCGCTCTGCTGCTGAACAGTCAGTGAACATTGTGTTCTTTCCTTTTTCCTTCATGAAAAAAACAGTAGGTCATTTTGCTAAATATCTTTCAGAAGATTTCAGTAGAGCTGTTGTTCTTCACGACATGATTAAAGGCTACGAGTTGGCTGATGAGAAATTCAATTTGGGTGAATTCTTTGAGGATCGTGTTCCCATTATGAACAAGTTAGGCAGGTTGAATCTGTTCAATTATGGTTTGTCTTTAGGTGAATTCGGTGGACCTAACGCTCCTATGATAAGAGGTCTTTGGCATACTGTGGGTCAACCAGCAGAATACGCTGTTGCAGGTGCTTTGGACTGGGTTGGTGTTGACAAGGAAACAACTATGAACAGTCCTCTTATAAGTGCTTTAGCAGGACCTGTCGCTTTAAGTATTAAAGATGAAAAAGACATGGAGATAAGTAAAGATGTGATTCGGCGTATGCTTCCTGTTTGGAGCGACATGCAGCATCTGATAGGTGATGCTATGGAACAAGCGGAAGTTATCTCAAGTGGTATAACAAGCGATTATTGGTTGACTAAGCAGGCTCAGAATGAGCGAGCTTGGGAAGAGATGAACGCTGCGAAAACTGCTGTTTCAGAATTTCTTAAGAACATGGGTTTGCCTTATTCGACTGTGAATAGAGATGCTGCTCAACCTTTAAGAGATTTTCTGGATGCTGAGGAAGCAAGGATTATGGATGCTTACCCTTCTTGGGGTGGTGCGAGAGTTGATGCTGCTAAGGGTTCTATTCGTAGAGAGATGGAAATAGATGAACGTATCGCTAATGCTACTGAAGGTTCTGTTGATGAATTATTAGCTAAATTTGTGCTATTTGAAACTAACGAAAAAATGATTTTAAAGAAAACAGATCCTGATATCAGGTGGGGTAGATATGATGTTGACACTGTTCCTCCTGAGTTTCATACAACAATGAGAGAGTTAGCTAGCATAATGGTTGCTATAGATCCAGATTTTTTAAGGATATATAATCAGTATTACGCTAGAGAGTACGGTCCGATTGCAAAAGAGATTAGATGATTAATCAATGGAAAAGTAAAACTATTGCCAAAATAGGCATGCAGGGAAAACTTTCCCCTATGGATACCCAAAGCCCTGAAGAAAGACTTGACGATCTAATGGAAGGTCAGGCAGGTTTAATAGCTGGACTAACTGGAGGAGGAGAAAGTTTTTTAGAAATTTCTCCGCAGTTTCGGCAACTTTTAGGCAATTATTCGACAGCTACTTATCCAGTCTTTCAAAAAGGTTGGGGTGAACAAGACAAAAAAGCAAGGTTCGATTTTGCTAAAAGTTTAGCTGTTCATATAAAACATGCTTTAGAAGCAGAAAATCGTCCTATTGATGAGCTTTGGTTTGTAGATGACGGTCAGGACAGGTTGTGGGACGTTGAATGGGACACAGCGGAAGGTGCTGATAATAGTAACGCTGAAAATTATATGAATAATTTTTTAGGGTGGCTTGATGAAGCTGTACAAAATGTGAGCTTGTCTTCTGTTTTGAATCAGGCTGCTTATAGTTTCGCTCAAGACGATGGTTCTGCTAAAGAATTTTACGAAGTAGGTGCTCCAGGGGATAGGAAAACTGCTTATGACAGAGACACTGTGGATGCTCTTATGAACAAATATGGTCTTTCTTTAGTTGATCTTCAAGGACCTAATGGTCTTGGTGTTTTAGATAGAGCTTCTAATAATAGTGGTTTACAGTTGGAAGAGGTTTTTGATATAGCTTCAACAGCAGCAAATCGTTACAACAGAGGGTTGGATCAATACACCAGTGAAAACGCTGCTGTTAAATGGGCTATCACTAAGTATAAGAAACGTAGAGATAAAGGCGATTCTCATATGATTTCTAAGATCGGTGCTTTTGATCCTAAATTGGCTCCTAGAATTTCAAGTGCTTTCAGTGGAACTATGGGTTCTCAATTGTCGATAGAAGAAACAGATAAGTTCTATGAAATTATGGGAACAGATTATTTAACAAAGTTAACTGATATGGATATTTCTAGCGAAGCGGCTAAAACCAGTGACGCTGTTCTTTTTGACAATTATCTGTCAACTGTTATTACTAGCGGAAAACCTGTTTCCGTCCCAGGTGATGAGATGCGACAAGCAGCTAGGACTCTAGCTACTTCTTGGATGTTACGACCTATGGACGATGAGTCTTTAGACAGGATGATTGACCATTTCGGTCAACAGATGAGGCATTATCAGCAGGCTGCTGGTTCTATGTCTGGGGGAATTATAGAAGAGCCTAGTATGGCAGCGACTATTGCAGACACTTTGAGGGGTACTGAAGATTATAAAACTTTGTATGGAGGTAAGAGTCCTGACATGACAGAAGAGGAATGGGCTAACAAGTTTGACACTAGCAGTCTTACTGGTGGTAGTAGTCGTGTTGGTCAAAAGATAGGTATGCAAACAGGCAGTGTGAGTTTAGGTAGGCAGGCTGCTATATCTGACACAAGTGAAGGAGCTAAGGGCGGTACTTTTTATCGAAGATTGAATGCTCTTAGAAAGGCGTTCTTATGAGCGAAGTTACTCCACAAGCAATAGATATTAGTGATCTTGATCCAAGAGCTTTAGATCCTGTTATTTTGATGGGTATTTTACGGCAAGCTAGACAGACTTTGCATGACAACAATGTTCAGATGTTTGGTGTGCCTATAACAGACGATGTTTTAGAGGACTTTGTTGCTGTTGCTGTTCAAGAAACCAATTCGTTCGCTGATCCTAATGAAACAGGCGCAGGGACTATTGATTTGACTGTTAAGTCTAAGGAAGGTGCAACAGGTGCTTTCCAATTTTTGCCAGCTCTGTGGGGGGATTTGACAGGGGATGTTCCGCATTGGGGTGACACTGAAAAGTTTGGGTTGATGAAAGATCCGAAGAATCGTGCTGATCCTTATCAGTCAGCTATGGCAGCACTTATGGCTTATGCATGGAATGTTAATAGAGGTTTAAATGGTTTTAATTCTTGGCAAGGTCATCCTGATTCTTTGTTAGCTACTGGTGAAACTAGCAGCATTATGGACCCTAAATGGGAGAACGCTAAGGAAGTGGCTAGAAAAGCCAGAGTGAGTTATGACTTGGGACTTTCTTTAGGTCCTGTCAATTTTACTGGAGTTCCGAGTGGCACTAAGCAACAAGGAATGCATGACTATCTGAATGATGAAGAAGGTATTGCTTGGAATTTAGGTAATGAAAATTTAGTCGATCCTGAAAAAACAAGGATTTACGAAGTTCAATATCCGAATGGAATGGTGGAAGGTTACTTTGCGATAGCTGTTGGTGATAATGATCCTTCAGATGGTGGAGCTGTTATCTACAAACTTTCACCAGGTTGGGATTCTTCAGAAGCCGAAAGTATAAGTAGTTATGCATGGGAAATGCTTCGGATGGAGAACACTAATTGGCATCAAGGTGCGGCAGTTGAAGTTGAACTCAGCATGCTTGAAAATGGTTCAACTCCTGATGGAGCTGGTGGGTTTATCAATTTTGCTGAAGGTCTTCATGTATTGGAAATGGCGATTGGTTTCGCTGGAGATGAAGAAGCTTTAAAAGATCCTTATATACAAGGAAAGATTGCTGAACTTTGGGCTAACCCAGGGGCTTGGGAAGCTTTTGACAAGGACATCTTTTTACAAGACGTTCTTATAAATTCCGAGTGGGGTCGGAGCACTACTGAAAAGCAGATCGCATGGGGGAACATGAATGAGACTGCTCAGGGAATTGCTAAGGGGGATGCTAGAGGGCAGATAGAACAACTTTATAGAACTTATGTAGGAAGACCCCTTGAAGCAAATGAAGCTACTTTTAAAAGTATAAAAGTAGGAGCATTTACTTTAGAGGAGTGGACAGAAAAATTTGCTTCTGGTGAAATATCTTCAACTGACATAGTCACTGCTTTAAAATCTTTTGCTACTACTGCTAGTTGGGACACTCCTTGGGAACGATCCGTAAGGGATATGGAGGGTCAAGAGGGCGCTTGGGAAACCACTAAAGAAAACAAGATCGAAGAGATAGAGAATCTTTACAGACAATGGGGTTTATCTCCTGAAAGTTATCAACCTGATGTGACAGATTTTGCTAATGAATTGTTGAGTAATAAAATTTCTATGGCTGATGTTATGGATTCGATTAGAGAAACTTCATCTAGTTTGTATCCTGGTAAACCAGAGCATGTTTCTTACGCTGATTATGCGATGCCTGCTGTGCAGATATGGAATGAAGAGATGCCTACTAAAATCAGTTATAACGATACTTCTAATTCTTTCGTGATGAACGCTTTAAAAGGTGCTCAATTTAATGCAGATACTTTTAGGACTTCTATTCGTCAGACTGATGATTGGAAAAGATCTAAGAGAGCTAAGGAAGTGGCGGCAGATAAGATGAGAACTTTGGGTAACACTTTTGGGTTTAATCGTGGTGGAGGTATTTTCTGATGGATGAATTAAAAAGAGAAAACTGGGGTCCTTATCAGTTGCAGATTGCTGCAAGTATGGGGGGTGTTGAGAGGGATGTTATTACTGGTGAGTTGTTTGTTCCTCAGTTTGAAGGTCAAAAAACTAATGTTTTTATTGATGTAGATCCTACTGAATTTGAAACTGCAGCAGAATTTGAAGCAGAAGTAAGAGAACAAGTCATGTCTATTAAAGAAGCACAATGGGCTAATGATCCTTATATGAATGTGACTAGAGCCGATATGCAAGCAGAGATAGATGCTATGAAGAGAAGAGGGGAGGCTCCAACAGATGAATTTGGTAACCGTATGGGTTGGGATGAAGCTGTTGATTATCATTACAACCGAAGGTTTGGCACTGGTGAAGACAGAATAAAAACAAGAGAAGTAAATCAAATAATGGGTCAGCTTGTTGGTGGAATTCCACAACGGAGAAATCCTGAGACAGGTCAACTGGAATTTTTAAGTCAGAGTGAGATTGAAGGAATGGAATACAAGGATAATCGTCCTAATATGTTTTTAAGAACTGCTGAAGGTTTAGACGGTTGGACTGCAGTGACTCGTAGTGGTGAGATGTTCACAAGCCACCTTGATGAGTCTGGTAATCCTATAGAAGGTGCAAGGAATTACAATGTAGCTGCTGTTAATCCAGCTCATAATACTTTAAAAAACAGGTTTGGAGGAGGTGGACCTGCGGCAGACGTGGGTCTTGGTCCTGATGGTCAAGAACAAATTTTAGATGCAAATGGTAATCCAGCGGCTAATCTTGACGGTACTCCAACAACTTCCGATCAGACTAGGAACGCTGTCTACGACTGGATTAACGCCCAGTTCCCTTGGGCTAGAGAACTTGGTTTAGAAGACATGATAAAGAATGCTATAGAAACTGACCTTGATGACGATGTTTTGATCGCTCAGATAAGACAGTCACCACAGTATCTTGCAGCTTTTCCAGGGATCACTGATGAGCAAGGTCGTATGAGGTTTCAAGATGAGTCAGCTTATGTCGATCAGGTAAGAGCCTATAGAGAAATTCTTAGAGACGCTGGGACTATAGACGGACAACTTATGTACGATCCTTCTACTGAAAGTCCTGCAGACTATGCAGCGTTTATGGAACGTGGAATTTCTACTACAGAACTACAAGAAAGAGTAGATACTTACCGTAATCTTGCTAATGCTTCTGGTGGTGTGAGAGCAGCTTTCAGAGCTTACGCCAATATGGAAGTTCCTGTAGCTACTCTTTATCAAGCTGTGACTGATCCTTCCTCAGCTCAAGAATTGATAGCTCAATATAATAAAAATGTTTTAGATGGAGGAAACACTTACCCTGAACAGATAGCTAATTGGGCTGAAGCTGTTAGTGAGTACACTATGGAAACCTTACAGAGTTTAGAATCTCAAGGTATTTTACCTACAGGTGCTGCAGCGAGAATGAATGCTTTGTCTGAAGAGGAAAGACAAGGGCTTGTAGAAGCATTGTACTTAGGGGATGGGACAGAACTTGATCCTTTGTTGGATTTTGATGAGCTAACAGAGGCTTATCAGTATGCAATTATTGGTGGTGCAGCCTCTGAACAAGGTTTAGTAGCTCCTAGTTTGGAGAGGATAAAAGCTATTAGACAGGCTGGTATTGACCGTGCTAAGGCTTTGAAAGCTTACGGTACTTTTGCAGGTCAACAAGGTTTAATAAATGCCATGTTGTCTAGGACAAATGTGCAAGGTGAGGGTGTCGGCACGTTTACTCAGTCTGATTTTGAAGAAGCAGTGTTCTTAAATAAAGCAGCGGAAACTGATCTTTTGACAAGAGCAAGTCAATCTGAGCAGGCTTTAGGTCGAGCAGGTGGCGGTTTCGCTACAAGTATGCAGGGTAATAGGTTACGTCAAGCAGGACGATCAGGTTCTGGAGCCGCATATTAACACTTGACACTCCTTGTCAAGATATACTTAGATATATACATCCTTCTGGATTCCCCTTGGATTCAGAAGCGTACTAGACAAGGAGAAACATATGCCATTCGATGACGAAGATGAAATTTCCCAGATGTCGGGTGGAGCGCTCCGACAGAAGTTGGAGCAAACGCTAGAAGAGAACAAACTGCTTGCCAGTGAACTCTCCGGCTTGAAAGCACATGAAGTGATTTCAGAGCACGGTTTGTCACTTGTTGAGCCAACTGATTTGAAAGGCGTTGACATAAGTCAGCTTGAACAGCGAGCCAGAGAGATCCAAGAGGATCGAAGGGTTCAGCAGGAAAAGCTGGCGAGGGACCTGTTAGCCAAACGTGGGTATGAGGGAGAAGAACTAGAAAGCCAGCTCCAAGATTTTCTTGGATCTGAACCAGTAGCTCCTACTCATGCTGACGCTGAAGCTATTACTAGAGCACAGCAAGTAGGTGCAGTTTCTGGTCAACCAACCTCAATCATAAATCCTGAGACGTTGAGTGGAGTAGCAGCTATCGAATATGCGCTAGAGCAGAAGGAAAATAAGCGCAAATAGGTTTCGATTATTAATCACTAAACAACCAAAGGAAAGGTAAACATATGGCAACAGGCAGTGTTACCCTACTTGAGGCTGCTAAGTACGGTGATGACCAACTGAAGCGTGGAGTTGTTGAAACTCTTATCCAAGAATCTCCGATTCTTGAAATGATGCCTCAGACGGCTATTTCTGGAAATGCCCTCAAAGTACAGGTAGAAAACACCTTACCAGCACCAGCTTTCCGTGATGTGAACGAGTCGTATTCACGTACTCATGGCACAGATACGGAACGGTATTTTGGTACAGCCATCCTTGGTGGTGAAGTATTCATTGATAATTATCTTGTCCGTGTTCGTGGCAACGTAACTTCAGTTAAAGCTAGGCAGTACGCCAAGTTCGCTAAAGCCATGTCTAGAACGTACGATAAGTATTTTTTCGATGGAACAGGAACTGCTAAGGATTTCAAGGGTATTAACGCCCTTATCGATGAGGGACTAGGTCAGAAGGTTCTTAATGCTTCTGGCGGTGGAGCCCTCACATTAGCAAAAATGGATGAAGCTCACGATGAACTTCGTAGTCAGTCCAGTGCAGATGTGATTCTTATGAATCGCACAGTTAGAAGGAAGTTGACTGATCTTGGTCGTAATTCCGCTGGCTATTTCTCACTCATAGATGTGGGAGATGACCGTTTTGGTCGTCAGATTATGCAATGGAATGGTATTCCAGTTCGCATCATTGGTGATGACAAAGATGGTAATGCTATCTTGGGATACGATGAAGATCCTGGAGACGGAACTTCTGACACAACAAGCATTTACTATGTCGCCTTCGGCGAAGATGAGAACGTAACAGGTCTTCTTGGACTTGGTGGTTCTTTTGACGTAGTTGACTTCGGAGAAACCGAGGCTGCACCAGGACACATGGGAAGAGTTGAAGTCTACCCAGGTGTTGCTATTTATAACCCTCTATCAATCGTGCGCCAATACGGCATCACGAACGCTTAAGGAGTAAATTATGGCGCAATCATATACTGGTGTAGGTCCAGGTACCCTTGTACAGGACGCAACTGGTGGTGTGCTGCTTGCTGATACAGCAATCGCAGCAGACGGTAACACCGGATGGGTTCAGGTTGGGAAACCAGGACCAGTCGTTATGGAAATTGCATTGGGAGCAATAGGAGCTAACGCTTCTTTCGCTGCTGGTGGAATCAGATTTGAAGGTGCAGACGACAGCAGTGGTACTAACACTGTTGAGTACGGTTCTTGCCCTGCAATCGCT
>MDTA01210868.1_pt1 | contig 20504 bp, 23 predicted proteins | sample 811151 | NCBI WGS metagenome assembly MDTA01 (sample SAMN05326648, study PRJNA326480) | marine metagenome | isolation source: seawater | place: Indian Ocean: South | collected 2010 | reverse complement strand
CCATCTTTTTCGTTGATTTTTATATCTTTACTCGCAACACCATAAATTGTTGCAAAATCACTAGCTTCTCCCCATCTCACTAGATCTGAATAACCAAAACCTACTCCATCAATAAATTGACCTTCTAACTTTTTATGTAACTTAACACCCATAGTTCCATCAGCACCAAAACAACTTTTCCCATCTTGGCATGACATACTTATTATTCCAACAGAAACTTCTGCCGCTAATTTTTCAGGATCACCTATCCCAAAACCAAAATTCATTGATCCATCTGCCACTTTGTTATTTTCCTTATCGTAAAAAGTAAATAGACCTTCTTTTCCATCAGCTCCATAAGATATTCCTATGAAAACACTGCCGCCTCCTGCTCCATAGGCGGAGGGAGCTCCAAAACTTAAACCAGGAGCTGGTGGTTCTTTTTGTTTATTTTCATTTTTCTTCTCTTGAACTGAAATAATAGGAGATAAATTTACGCTATTAGAAGTCTGATCTGCATAAGAGAAAAAACATTGAAATGTGGATGCAATTAAAGCATATCTAGAGAATAAAGATAGTTTTTTGGCCACTTTCATAATATTAATAAAATTTTTTCAAGTGATAAATATACATTTTGTTAATTATAGTATTAAATAAATTAAATCTTTAAAATCTTTTAATTTCATGACACTTATCTTAAAAAATATGTCGAAATTTAGATTTAGATTTAAGAAATTCAATCACGATATCAAACTTATGAATAAACAAGCTAAATAATAAATAATCTAAAAGCTATAAATATCAGCATTAAATTAAGATTATTAAGTAAGGGTCAAATAAAATAACTTTAAAAGAAACTAATTTAGTAAGTCTTTGATTATTCTGTAGATTTGCATTTTTATTGCACCTTTGAAAATAAAAGAAACGATATTTTCGTAATTCTTATGCATTTTAATTGAATCTATTTCCCTAAATTGCATTTTTAACATTTCTTCTGTCTCTAAATTTTTTACATCTAAATCTTTAATTTTTTATTCACCATATAAAATAAATCTTACGTTCAAAGACTAATATTTCAATAATTTCAAAAATATTACTAAGTACTCCTTTCTGATTTACGCTATTTTGCCATTACTAAATTTTTTAAATTAATAAATATCGATTATGTATTTAACGTTTCTATCTTAATTAAATTTTTGCTACCTTTTGGATTAGTTAGTAATTAAGAGTTAATAATTCATTAACCATAATTATAAATATCTAACTTTTGTTGCCCTATAATTCTTCTTTCCTTCATTTAAATAATCATCTTTTAATGCTGAACTAAAACATGGATCTCTAAAATATTGGAGATCCTGTAAGTGGTTATGCGTTGTTAGGTCAAAGCGATATTTGCAATACTTTCAAATTGCATAAACCAAGAACAAGAACTATTTGCAGGCCAACAAGAAAAAGGAGGTTTGTTAGTTCTTGATAAAAAGTATTTGGCTTGAATTATGAAGGTAATATCCCAACTATATATTCTTCCCTATTACTTATTTTTGCTGCACTTATTTCTATTAAACTATTCAAAAAAGATCATTTTTTTAGAAATATTTGGTTCTTATCATCAATAATTTTTTTATTTTTATCAATAGATGAGTTTTTTATGATTCATGAGAGATTAAATTCCTTTTACTTATTTTTGTTTAATAAATCAAGTTTAGCTGAGCTTCCAAAATTCTTTAGGTTCTGGTTTTTATTTTATATATTTTTTGGAGGATGTCTTTGTTTATTTTATAGTAAATTTTGGTATTCTTTATATCCTAAATATAGAAGATTACTCTTATACCCAATTTTGATTTATAGTCTTGGAGGTCTTGGAGGAGAAATTCTTGATTTTTCTTTAGTTAAGTTTTTTGAATTAGATAGAACAAATATTATTCATCAAACTATTTATTTAATTGAAGAAATTTTAGAAATTTTAGGAATAATACTTCTAACTTATAATTTGTTGATTATACTCAACTTATCTTCAGTTAATAAAATTTACTTAGCAAAAAATAAAAATATTATCTATAAATAGACTATGTATATAAATATAAAAAAATCTTGGTTGGTCAAACGGACTCATCTTGAATATAAGCAATTGATTTTAATTTTAATTCTCTTATCTACATTTCTTCCATTATTGATGCTTTTACCTGGAAGATTAATTTTTGGAAGTCAATATATCTCAATTTTGCCTCTTAGTTTTTTCATCATATTATCTGATAATCATACTTGGTTAAGCTTTACAATCTATTTTAATAGTAAATGGAGAAAACTTTTTAATAAGCAACCTTTTAAATTCTATAGTTATGCCTTTGCTAATTTTCAGTTTTTCAATACTTTATATGATTAATATAAGCTCCGATTTCGCATTTATTTTGATATATTTTGTGGCTTTATTTAATCTTTTTCATCATGCGAATCAAAACTGGGGAATTTTAAAACTTGTTGGTTCATTTAGTAACTTTAGTTATAATAACTATAACTTTATAGTTAAAAATGCATGGATATTTTTTCTGTTGTCAGTTTCTTATTAGAACCATGAAAAAATATTTTTTATAAGAAATATCCCTAAGGAATTTATATTATTTTTAGTCATAATTTCTTCTTTTTTATATTTTTCAAAATTTATTTTTTTAATATATAAAAATTTTAATATACTTAGAAAAAATATCCTTCAGTTTACTTTTTTATTGGGTACATTATTATATTTTGTCCCTTTGGCATTGTGGCCTAATATCTCAAATGTATTTGCATTAGTTGCTGGTCACGCTTTACAGTATTTATTGTTGATTGAGCTTTCTCTGACTTGTAATAATAGACTAACTTCTAAAAAAAAATATATATATTCAAATTATTGCTTATCTACTAATAATGCTTTTTCTATTAACATTAGCTTATTTTGTAAGTTCTACTTTGGTTGGAATTTCAGTCTCAAATAATTTTCAGAAAGGACTCATTGGAACTGTTCAAGGAGTTTCTTTATGCCATTTTTGGCTTGATTCTTTTATATGGCAATTTTCTAGAAAAGAAATCTCTAACTTGCATAGACAAGCTTTTATACCAAAATTTTATTAATTTAAGTTAAATTTTATAAAATTAGCCTAAATTTTACACAAAGAAGAGAAATGATTAAAGATGATATTTAATTAAAAAAATCTAAAAAATGTTAAATTTTATAGATAGTTACCTTAGAGAGGTTTCGGAAATATGTTCTTTACTTGATCGTGATGAGGTCAAGAATGTTGCTGAAGAACTAATTAAAGTAAGAGATAATGGTGGAAGAGTTTTTTTTATTGGAGTAGGTGGTAGTGCGGGGAATGCATCACATGCGGTTTGTGATCTTAGAAAATTAACTGGTATCGAATGTTATGCACCAAGTGATAATGTTTCTGAATTAACTGCAAGAACTAATGATGAGGGTTGGGATACTATTTTTAGTTCATGGCTACAAGTTAGTAAGTTATCTTCAAAGGATTTAGTTTTTGTCTTTTCAGTTGGCGGAGGAAGTAGAGAGAGGAATATTAGTCCAGGATTAGTTAATGCTATTGAATTAGCGCAAGAAAAAGAAGCTAGTGTTGTAGGTATCATTGGAAAAGAAGAGGGTTACACCAGAAGAGTAGCTAATGCATCAATATTGGTACCAACTGTTAATAAAAACCACATCACACCACATTCAGAATCTTTTCAAACAATTTTGTGGCACATGTTTGCAAGTTTACCAGAACTTAAAATAAATCCTACTAAGTGGGAGTCAGCAGTTCTTTAGGTTTAAAATATGACGAAATTAAAAAGTTTCGTTGATTTATTAAGAAATGATAAATGGATAGTTTAGATTTAATTAATAGCTTGAGATTGATGAAAAATCCATGATGTTATTAGTTCGAAGTCCATTAAGAATTTCTTTGGGTGGTGGTGGTACAGATCTGCCTTCTTACTATAGAAAAAGAGGTGGATATCTTATAGCAGGAGCTATTGATAAATATATTTATACTTCAGCAATAAAGCCTTTTAAAGAAGGTATCTTTTTAAAATATTCAGAAATTGAACAAGTTAGCGAACCGTCTCAGATTAAGCACAAAATATTTAGAGAAATATTAACGATGTTTGAAAATAATGACCCATATCAAATTGAATTAACAACCCTTGCGGATATTCCCTCTGGCACGGGTTTAGGATCATCTGGTGCTTTTACTGTTTCAGCTCTCAAAACTCTTCAAATGTTTAACTCTGAGTATTCTACAAATGAATCTATAGCTAAATTAGCCTGTCAAATCGAAATAGAAAGGCTTAATGAGCCTGTTGGTAAACAAGATCAATATGCATCTGCCATTGGAGGACTCACAGAATTTATTTTTCATAAAGACGATTCAGTTGAATTTAATAGACTACCAATTGATAATGAATTATTAAACAATATTCAAGATTCTATTTTGATGTTTTTTACAGGGTATAGTCGTTCTGCTTCTTCTATTCTCTCAAACCAAGATCAAAAAACAAAATCTGGCGATAGTGAAATGCTATATAATTTGGATTTAGTTAAAGAAATGGGAGAAATATCTCGAAATCTTCTGATAAAAGGTGATATTAATCAATATGGTTTGCTAATGCTCGATCATTGGGAAAAGAAATTAAAAAGAAGTCCGAATATGTGTTCAGAAGAAATAAAAAAATTTATTAAAATTGGTCTAGAAAATGGAGCAGTTGGAGGAAAATTAGTTGGTGCAGGAGGAGGAGGATTTTTGTTATTTATTACTAAAGATAAAATACAATTAAGAAAAGCAATGCATACAATTGGTTTAAAAGAATTAAGATTTAATATTGATAAACTTGGAGTTCATGTTTTGCAGGCGTAATGCAAATAGTTTTTTTATGTGGTGGTCTTGGTACCAGAATTAGAGAAATAAATAAAGAGATCCCTAAAGGATTAATGCAAGTAAATAATGTTATTTTTTTTGATTATATAATAAATTCAATTTTGCCTTATAACCCTTCTTCTTTCCATTTTTGCCTGGGTTACAAAAGTGATATTTATAAAGAATATATAAATAAATTAAATATTAGCGTTAAATTAACTTACTCCATCGAAAAAGAGGATAATCTATTAGGGACAGGAGGTGCTCTTAAAAATGCGCTTAAATTTCTTGATGATAATTTTATAGTTCAGTATGGAGACACAGTATTGGACTTTAACTATAAAAAATTTTATAAATTTCATTTGCAAAATGATAAATCAATGACTATGACTATTTTGCATAAAGATAAAACTGAAGAATCTCCGAACGTTCTCTGTGAAAAATCAAAAGATGGAAAACTTAAATGTTTTTATAATAAAGTTGTCAGGGATGTGAATTCTAACTTTATAGATTATGGAGCAATAGCATTTAATAGAAATATTTTTAAAAGTGAATTAAGAACTAAATTTGATCTTTCAGCAATTCAGACAGATTTGTGCAGTCAATTTAAAGCCTCTTTTTTTGAGGTTAAAAATAGATATATTGATATTGGGACACCCTCAGCTTTTTTTAATGCATCAAATTTACTTTCCTTGTAATGTTTAAATTCAATTCAAACAAAATAAAGATTTTTACCGATGGGGCAAATTTGGATTCAATAATTGAATTAGCCAAAGATGATTTTATAGACGGAATAACAACTAATCCAACATTGATGAGAAAATCTGGGGTAACAAATTATATGAATTTCGCAAAAGCTGCTGTTCAATATTCATTAGGAAAATCAATTTCCTTAGAAGTTTTTTCTGATGATTTTGATGAAATGATTATCCAAGCAAAAATACTATCAAAATTAGGAGATTCTGTTTACGTCAAGATTCCAATAACTAATAGTGAGGGCGCATCTACTAAAGATGTAATTTCAGAACTACTTAAAGAAGGAATAAAAGTTAATATTACGGCCGTTTTATCATATGAACAAATTGATAGTTGTATTAATATTTTCAATAAGGATTATTATGGATATATTTCAATTTTTGCAGGAAGAATTTCTGATACTGGTAGAGATAGTAAAACTTTTATTGAATATGCAGCAAATAAAATAATTGAAAAAAATTTAAAAAATGTTGAAATAATTTGGGCTAGTACTAGAGAAATATTTAATGTTTATGAAGCAGCTTATGCTAATTGTCATATTATTACTATTCCTCCAGAAATTATGAAGAAAATAAATTTGTACAATTACGATCTCGAGAAGTTATCCCTTGAAACTGTAAGAATGTTTAAGTCTGATGCTCAAAAAGCTAATTATCTTATAAATTAATTAGGCTTTCAAATAAAAAAATCAAAATTTATTTAAATACAATAATATTATTTACCGATTGTTTTGTAGCTACAATCTAAATCCTTTAATTTCTTAAAATCTTCTTTTAGAGTTCTATTGATATCATAAATAAATAAATGCTTATTATTTATTCCAATTTGTTTTTTTATCTCACTTAATTGATCAGGCCAATTTTTTGTAATTATTAATATATCTATATTAGTATCTAAAAGGGATAAATCATTTATTAAGACTTGATTCTTAGGTAATTTGATTTTTTCTATTTCTATAATTGGATCATATAAATAAACTAAATTTTGATCTGATAAGAAATTTGCAATTTCCAATGAATGTGATCTTCTTAATGTATTGGTGCCGCTTTTATACGACAAACCTAATATTAAAATTTTAAAATTTTTTATAATTCTAAAATCATTATTTAAAGATCTGATAATCCATTCTTTATGGTTTTGATTCGACTTAATAATAGAGCTCAATAACGGTGTTTTAATATTATTTAAATTACAGTAATTATTTAAATAAACTACATCTCTTGCCAATGTCCCTCCAGCAAAAGGACCACCAGCAGTTAAATATGCATAACGACCTATTCTCTGATCAGACTTTAAAGATAAAGCCACATCATCAGGATTTGCACCAACTTCATCACAAATAGCTCCGATTTCGTTTGCAAAAACAACTGAAGTTGCTAAAAAAGAATTTATTGCATGTTTGGACATTTCCGCTGATTTATTGGACATCCAAATTTGCGAAGAACTAATTTTGTCAATCAATTTTTTAACTTCTGATATTTCAGAATCTAATTCTTTTCCTACGACAATTCTATCCGGTTTGAGGAATACCTTTAATGCATTTCCTAACCTAAGATTCTCAGGAAGGTAAAATATTCTAATCTTTTTATTATATTTAGTTTTAAAAATATTTGAGATAAACTCGCATGTCCCTACAGGTAACTGGGATGAAATAATAATGTTGCTATCTGATTTTATTTGTTTATTAATTAAATGGATATTATCAATAATATAGTTGACATTGGCAGTATCATCATAATCAACGGGTGTATCATAAGTTATCCAATAGATATTATGATTGCGAATTTCATTTATGTTTGAAGTGAAGTATAAATTTTTTTTTCTTAATCCTTCGGATATTAAGTCTTGCATTCCAGGTTCATAAATTGGGCTAATCGATCTTTTCAGATTATCCACCAATTTTTTATCAGGATCAAAAGCTATAGTTTTAATTCCTATAGAAGATAGGCATGATGCCGTTACACATCCAAGGTGCCATAAACCTACAATGCAGACTGAATATTGATTTTCCACTAGAAGAAATATTATTTATTAAGTTAAGACTATTATAAATTATATTTATGAATAAAATCTAAGCAACTTTTGATTACTTAGATAAATGTTAAAATTATCAAGTATTTTTTTAAAAATGTCTAAAAAAATTTTACATAATAAAACTGCTTTAATTACAGGTGCAAGCTCAGGTTTAGGATTAGAAATTTCTAGGGCTTTTTTAAAAGAGGGTGCTAATTTGATACTTTGTTCAAGATCTTTGACAAGTTTAAATAAAGAATCTATAGAGCTGAATAAACTTAAAAAAAAATCTCAACAAATAATATTTATTTCAACAGACATTGCAAATAAGGAAGAAATAGATAACTTAATATCAAAATCTTTTGAAAAATTTGAAAAAATTGATATTCTTGTTAATAATGCTGGAATTATTGGACCAAAAGGTAATTTTGAAGATTTGGATTGGGATGAATGGATTTATGCTTTGAAAACAAATTTCTTTGGTTCTGCTTACCTAATAAAGAAATTATTACCATACTTCAAAAAAAATAATTATGGGAGAATTATTCAAATTTCGGGAGGGGGAGCCACTTCTCCTTTACCTTTTCAAAGTATATATGCTGCGTCTAAAGCAGGTATCGTAAGATTAATAGAGACAATTGCTCTTGAGGTTAAAGACTATAATATATCTGCAAATTGTATCGCTCCTGGAGCACTAAATACAAAAATATTAGATGAGTATATTGAATCTGGGCCCTCTAAAATAGGTAAGGATTTTTATCAAAAAATTCTTAAACAAAGAGAACTTGGTGGTGCTCCAATTGAAAAAGCTGTAAATCTTTCAGTAGCTCTTGCTTCTGAAAATTTTCCAATATTAAGAGGTAAATTGTTAAGTGCAGTTTGGGATGATTGGGAAAATATAGAACAATTTTATGGTGAATTACAAAATACAGATGTTTATACTTTGAGAAGAATAACTGCTAAGGATAGATCATTTAAATGGGGCGATTTATGAAAAATTATGGTGTTGGCATAATTGGTTGTGGTTTGATTGGTCATAAAAGATCAAATTCTTTACCAAATAATTGCAAGCTTTATGGAGTAAGCGATTTAAATATCAACAATGCAAAGAATTTAGCTTCTAAATTTAAAGATATAAAGATTTTTGGAACTTCAGAGGAGCTTATAAAAGATAAAAATATTGATATTGTGATAATTTCAACATTACATAATTCATTATCTAGCCTTGCAAATTTGGCAGTCCTAAATAATAAGCACGTTTTAGTTGAAAAACCAGCTGCTAGAAATAGCGGAGAGTTATTAATTACACTAGAAAACTTGAAATCATCAAAATCTGTAGTCCATGTAGGATTTAATCATAGATATCATAGAGCTTTTCAAAAAGCTAAAGAAATTATTCAATCCCAAAAATTAGGGGAACTTATGTTTATCCGTGGGAGGTATGGACATGGAGCAAGACTGGGCTATGAATCAGAGTGGAGAGCAAATTTTGAATTATCCGGTGGTGGCGAATTGATTGATCAAGGTCCTCATCTAATCGATTTAGCTCAATGGCTTTTTGATAAAAAATTATATTTCCAATCTGGAAAAGTTTGTACATATTTTTGGGATATGCCAGTTGATGATAATGCTTTTATGATATTAGAAACAGAAAATAATCAAACAGCTTTTTTTCATGTATCTTGTACTGAATGGAAAAATACATTTTCTTTTGAAATTTATGGAAGAAATGGCAAGTTAGAAATATCTGGATTAGGAGGTAGTTATGGAGTTGAAAAATTAAAGCATTACAATATGCTTCCAGAAATGGGTCCTCCTGAAACTTATATATATGAGTTCCCTATGGCTGATAATTCTTGGGAATTAGAGATGAATGACTTTATTTTAGAAATAGAGGAAAAAAAAGATACAAATTGTGGTTTAAAAAATGCCTTTGAAGTTCTTCAAATAATAGATAAAGCATATGGGAAAATATAAAAAATTAAAAATTTTATTTTACTTTACATGTAATATCAATTAATGTATTTAATTAGTTCTATTTTGTGATTTGAAATATACAGTAACAGGATGTGCAGGGTTTATTGGTAGTAATCTTGTTGATAAATTATTACAGAAAAATTGCAAAGTTTTTGGCATTGATAATTTAACAACAGGAAAAAATGAATTTCTGGAAAGCGCTTTAAATAATAAAAATTTTACCTTTGTTAATGATGATATTTTTCAAATTGATAATTATAAAAAACTTTTAGAGGAAAGTGATACCGTTTTTCATTTGGCTGCTAATGCAGATGTTCGTTTCGGACTAAAGCATCCTATGAAAGATCTGCAGGAAAATACAATTAATACATGCAAACTTCTAGAGGCAATGAGATCTGTAGATGTCAAAAATATCATATTCGCTTCTACAGGTTCAGTATATGGAGAAAGCGAACAAATACCTACACTTGAATTCTGTCCATTCCCAATTCAAACCTCACTATATGGAGCTTCGAAAGTTGCTGCAGAAGCATTTATTTCAGCATATTGTGAGGGTTTTAGCTTTAATGCAGTGGCATGCAGATTTGTTTCTTTAATGGGACCCAGATATACCCATGGACATGTATATGACTTTGTCAAAAGTTTGAAAAATAATCCTAACGAATTAACAATTTTGGGAGATGGAAAACAATTTAAGTCTTATTTTCATGTCGATGATTGTGTAAATGGGATGATTTTATTTTCCAATCTCTTTGAGAAAATGTTAAAAGGTTTTAATCCAATTAATTTAGGAACTGAAGAGGGAATTACAGTAGCAGAGTCTGCGAAGATCATAAGTGATTCAATTGGTTTAAATCCAGAATATAAATTTACTGGCGGTAAGCAAGGCTGGATAGGAGATAATCCTATTATTCAATTAGACATATCAAGAGCAAAGGAATTAGGCTGGTTTCCAAAAAAATCTATTAAAGAAAGTATTAAACAAACAGCGCAATGGGTTCATAGATATTTAACCTAAGTTAGATGATTAATATTGGTAAAAAGAAAAAAGCTTTATTTCTTGATAGAGATGGCATTTTAAATTATCTTGTAAATCAAAGACCTCCTTGGTTAATTTCAGAAATAAAGATTTATAAAGAGACATTTGAAATTCTAAAATTAGCAAAAAAAAGTAAATATTTACCAGTTGTAATAACTAATCAACCTGATGCTGGAAGAGGTAAATTATCTTATCAAAAGCTTTATAAAATACATGAAAGAATAATGAAAATATTTAGTATTGAGAATTCTTATATTTGCGTTCACCCATATGATGGAATGTGTGATTGTAGAAAACCACTTGCGGGGAATTTTTACAAAGCTCAACTTGATAATAATATTGATTTTCAAAATTCAATAATGATAGGTGATAGAGAAAAAGATATTATTCCTGGTAAAAAAGTTGGTTGTAAAACAATTAAGCTTTCTGGAGAAGAATCTTTCCTAGCAGACTTCAATGTAAAAGATCATGGTGAGTTGATTTATTTATTAACAAGTTTATTTTAAGAATAAACTTCAACAGAGCTTTTATTGAATTTAAAAGAAATGTATAATTTATAAAATTTAAATTTTTTAATGGATATTATTTCGCATTGAGGCTTTTGTAAGAAAAGAAATGAAAAATAATATTTTAAAATTTCGTAGAAGCTTTGAAAATTTATTTATTATAGAAACTTTTATAAGTGATACAATAGACGTAAGTGTAATTTTGATGAAATTCCTACAAAAAATGAAATTCTTTTAGAGTAAATTTTCATTTTGTATAGAGAATTAAACTGTAAAGAATATTTGTTTTTAAAATATAAAAATTACTTTTTATAGTATAAATTAAAAAGTATTTTAGTAAAATTTAATATGAAAAACTTTTTTTTCTGTTTTGCATAATTAATACAACCCTAGATTTTGATATATTTTGACCTTTATTTAATCTTTTTAATCATGCCAATCAAAACTATGAAATACTAAAACTTGCAGGGTTCATTTAGTGGTTTTATTTATTAAGATTATAAATTCATAGTTCAAAATTTATGGATATTTTTTCTTTTATAAATTTCTTATTGAACCATTAAAAGATCTTCTTTATAAGAAATATTCCTAAGTAATCTGCTTTATTTTTAGCCATAATAAATTTAATTAAAATCATTTATGTCTAGAAATATAAAAGAAATAATACTTTTTAAAATTTTTATACTTAAAGAGATTATTATTTTATTAATGTTTTAAAGAATACTTTTTTTCAAAACAAAAGCAAATTTAAAAAGCTTATTAATTAAAAGGATGCATATTAGAAATATTTGTTGTATTGGGGCAGGCTATGTTGGTGGACCAACCATGGCTGTAATGGCTCTTAAATGCCCTAACATACAAATAAATGTGGTTGATACAAATAAAGAAAGGATTAATCAATGGAATGATGAGGATTTTGCTAACCTGCCAGTATATGAGCCTGGTCTTGAGGAAATAATAAAAAAATGTAGGGGTATTAATCTTCATTTCTCAATTAATGTTAAAGAGATGATTGAGAATGCAGATATGATATTTATTTCAGTAAATACTCCAACAAAAACTAAAGGATTAGGGGCGGGAAAAGTATGTGATCTTAAATGGGTAGAAAAAAGTGCCAGAGAAGTAGCAACTTTTGCTAAAGACCATACTATTGTTGTTGAGAAAAGTACTCTACCAGTAAGAACTGCGGAGGTTATTCAAGAAATACTAAAATCATCTCAAGATAAATCAAAACTAAAATTTAATAATAAATCGTTTGATGTTTTATCCAATCCAGAATTTCTTGCAGAAGGAACTGCTATTGATGACTTGTTAGATCCTGATAGAGTTCTTATTGGTGGAGACAATCCAAAGGCGATTGAATCTCTTAGAGTTATATACAAACAATGGGTTCCAGAAAATAAAATTTTGGAGACTAATATTTGGAGTAGTGAACTAGCAAAACTTACTGCAAATGCATTTTTAGCTCAAAGAATAAGCTCAATTAATACAATTGCAGCTCTTTGTGAGTCTACAGGAGCTGATGTCAGAGAGGTGTCAAGAGCTATTGGTAGAGATTCTAGAATAGGGTCTAAATTTTTAGACTCGGGTCCTGGATTTGGTGGGAGTTGTTTTAAAAAAGATATATTAAATCTTGTTTATTTGGCAGAATATTTTGGATTACCTGAAGTAGCAAATTTTTGGAATAGTGTTGTCAGTATAAATAATTGGCATCAACACAGATTATCGAAATTAATAATTCAAAAACTTTTTGGATCATTATCAGGTAAAAAAATTGGCATTTTAGGCTTTGCTTTCAAAGCGAATACAAATGATACAAGAGAATCTGCTGCTATTCAAATATGCAAAGATTTGTTAGAAGAAGGAGCGATACTCTTCATCCATGATCCGAAAGTAGAAGAGGAGAAAATCTCTCATGATTTATCTTCAGAGAACTCAAATCCAGTCAATTGTAATATTGCGAATAGCGTTGAAGATGCTCTTAATAGTGCACATGCAGCTGTTGTATTAACTGAATGGCAAGATTATGCAAATATAAATTGGTCACAAATATCTCAAAATATGATTAAGCCTTCCTGGATATTTGATTCTCGTTCAATTGTTAATAAAAAAGAGGTCTTAGATGCAGGATTAAATATATGGAGAGTAGGGGATGGATCAGTTTAGTAAAAAAAGAGTTTTCAAAAATATATTTAAATTCATTTAGATTTAATAAATTAAATCCTATTAATCTCTACGATTATCTTAAGTACTCTTTCAAAAAGTATATTTATAATGTGAAATTTCAAAACTTTTTGATAGTTAGTACTATAAAAGTTTTTGATTCATTTTTAAGAATAATAATTAAACAGTATTTATATTTATTTATTCTTAAAATACTTATCAATTAAAAAATATTAATTTCAATTTTCAAAACAAAATTTATATTTTAAATTTCTACTTAATTATTAAATCGTTATTAAATGACTTTCAAATTTTTTAAAGAAAAACATTGCTTTTGCGATATCTTTTCATTGACCATTAAATAAGTTTCTCTAATTTTATATCATAAATTAAGACTTTAAAAAATCAAAATATATATATATTAAATTAGACCTTACAATATAATTAATAAATGTTCAAATAAAATATATGAATAGGATTTTAGTAACAGGCGGGGTAGGTTTTATAGGCTATCACTTATGTAAAAGACTGATGAAAGAAAAAATAAATGTTGTTGCAATTGACAATCTTAATGATTATTATGATGTGAATTTAAAGAAAAATAGGCTTGACCAGCTACTTTGTCAGGCTGAAAATAGTTCATCAAACTTTGAATTTTTTAAAATTGACATTATTGATAGAGATAATTTAAATGAAATTTTTGAGCAGTATAAACCATCTAAAGTAATAAATCTTGCTGCACAAGCAGGTGTAAGATATTCAATTGAAAATCCTCATTCCTATATACAATCAAATATTGTCGGTTTCGCGAATATTGTTGAAGCCTGCAAAAAGTATTCTATTGAACATTTAGTTTATGCTAGTAGTAGTTCTGTTTACGGAGGCAATAAGAATTTACCTTATAGTGAACAATCAGGAGTAGATCATCCCGTTAGTCTTTATGCCGCTACCAAAAGATCTAATGAACTCATAGCTCATACCTACAGTCATTTATTTAATCTTCCTTCAACTGGCTTAAGATTTTTTACTGTTTATGGTCCTTGGGGCAGACCTGATATGGCTTTATATAAATTCACAAAAAATATTGATCAAGGCCTGCCTATAGATGTTTACAATCATGGAAAAATGAAACGCGCATTTACCTATATTGATGATGTTATCGAAGGCGTTTATAGGGTATTAAATAAACCTCCTATACCCGATAAATTCTTTAGCGAAGAAAGATTCGATCCTTCTAAAAGTTGGGCACCGCATAAGATTTTTAATATTGGAAATTCAAAGAGTTCAAACTTGATGGAATATATTGAAGAAATAGAAAATCAAATAGAAAAAAAAGCAATTAAGAATTTTCTTCCTTTACAACCTGGAGATGTACTAGAAACTTCTTCTAGTACTAAATTATTAGAGGAATATATAAACTATAAACCTACAACGTCAATTAAAGATGGGATCTCAAAATTTATAAAATGGTATGTCGAATATAAAAAACTTACTCAAAATAGATGATCTATTTAAATTAATTATAAAATTCATTATTTTTTGAGTCTTTAAAAGCAAATGAAATTTAAATAAATATCTGATGAAACAAATTAGAAATTGATAATGCAATTTAATTATTTTCTTTTTTTAAGGTTATTTTTGTTGAATTTTATCCGCTATAAAAGATGTTCTAAATTAAATGCTTGTTAATATTTAATTAAAAATAAAATAATAGAAAACATAGCTTTAATTGATTTAAAAATAATTGTATAATCTTAAATATTTTTCTATTTTTTTATGAATATTATCTCCCATAGAGGCTTTTGGAAAAATAAAAATGAACAAAATACAATTTTAAGTTTTAGAAAAAGCTTTGAGAACTCATTTGGAATAGAAACTGATATTAGAGATTTATGTGGAGAAATTGTAATTTCTCATGATCTACCTACGAAAAACGAGATCTTTTTGGAAGAGCTTTTAATTTTGTATAGGGAATTAAATTGTAAAGAAAATTTATTTTTAAATATAAAAAGTGACGGTTTACAATCCAAATTAAAACATCTTTTAGTTAAATATAATATTGAAAACTATTTCGTTTTTGATATGTCAATACCAGATCATATAGGGTATGTTAAAAGTAATTTAAGGTTTTTTTCTAGAAAAAGTGAATTGGAAAAATCACCAATTTTTTATGAATTGGCTAAAGGTTTATGGTTAGATGAATTTTATGGTCATTGGATTAAATTAGAAGATATAAAAAGGTTTATAAATAATAATAAACATGTTTGCATCGTATCTCCTGAATTGCATGGAAGAAGTTATGGAGTAGAATGGAAAAATTATAAAAATATTGAAAAAAGTATTAATCTTGAAAAAAGAAAACTTATGATATGTACTGACTATCCAAAGGAAGCAATGGAGTTTTTTAATGGGTAAAATAAAAGCTGTTATTTTTGATATGGATGGAGTATTAATTGATGCAAAAGAATGGCACTATGAAGCTCTTAATAAAGCTCTAGATTTATTTGGTAACAAAATTAGTAGATACGACCATTTGGTAACTTATGATGGTTTACCTACTAGAAAAAAACTTGACATGATTAGTAAGGAAAAAAGTCTTCCTTATAAATTGCACGAACTAATAAATTTTATGAAGCAAAAATATACTTTAGAAATTGCTTATACTAAATGTAAACCTGTTTTTCACGTAGAATTCGCAGTAAATGAATTAAAAAGGAGAGGTTATAGATTGTCAGTTGCTTCTAATTCAGTAAAAGATACAATTGAATTTATGCTAAGTAGAGCTAATATTTTAAATCAATTTGAATTCTATCTATCTAATCAAGATGTTAAAGAAGGTAAACCAAATCCCGAGATATATAACAACGCGATAAAAATGATGAAATTAATACCTTCTGAATGCTTGATTATTGAAGATAATGAACATGGATTAAAAGCGGCAAAAGATAGCGGTGCTTGGGTTTTAAAAATTAATAATTTTGAAGAAGTAAATTTTGATAATATATATTCAAAGATTGAACAAATAAATAGTGCTTCATCATGAATATACTTTTACCGATGGTAGGTCATTCAGAATATTTCTCAAAAGATATTTTCCCTTTCCCATATCCAACTATTGAAATACAAAATAAAACAATAATTGAACTTGTAATTAGAAATCTAAGATCTATTTCAAGTGAACCCAAGTTTATATTCCTAATAAGAGATAGTGATGCTAGCGCTCATCATTTGGATAGAATTTTAAATCTAGCTACTAATACAAACGCAGAAATAATTTCTCTTTCTAATATTACAAAAGGGGCGTTATGCACATCTCTTATGGCTATTGAACATATTGATAATGAAGAGCCTTTAATTATTGCTAATAGTGATCAATTGTTTGAAATTGAATTGAATCAATATGTCAAACAATTTGAGAATTCTACAGCGGGTGTTTTAACATTCAATTCGGTTCATCCAAGATGGTCATATGTAAAAGTTGATAAAAATAACATGGTAATTGAATCAGCTGAAAAAAAACCAATAAGTAGATCAGCAATAGCAGGTTTTTTTTATTTCAAAAAAGGATCAATATTTGTTAAGTATGCAAAAGAAGTTATTAAAAAAGATATTCAAATTAACAATAAGTTTTACATATCTTCAGTATTGAATGAAATTATTCTAGATGCTGGGTTTGTAAGTTCAATAAACATTCCTAACAGTAAATATCATAGTCTCTATACACCACAAAAGATTAGAGAATACGAAACATATATAAATAATTAGATATAGTTTGATAACATACACAAGTTAAAGTTAAAAGTATGCCTTTAGAAAAACAAAATAGTTTTATTCATGATCCTCTTCCTCAATCAGTATATGATTCATATAACGAATTCATATTCTCTAAAGATAAAAAATTATTTGCAAAATTGGCATCAAAATTAAAGTTTTGTGAATTAACTCTTAATATACCTGGGAATATTATTGAACTAGGGGTTTTTAAAGGCAGTGGAATTATGGCATGGCTTAAAGCTAATGCCTTGTTATCAAATAATCATAAACATGTTTATGGATTTGATATCTTTGATAGTGAAAAATTAGTTTCTTCTATAGACACATCTGATTCAAAGTTGATGTCAGATTTATTTACAAAGAGAAATTTTAATCCAAATGGTTATAGTGATATTTTGATAGAAATTGCAAAAAATTCTGGATTTAACAATCTTTCTTTAATAGTTGGAAATGTTTTGGAAACAATACCATTATTTTTAGAAAAGAATCCTGGATTTAGAGCCTCAATAATAAATTTTGATCTTGATACATACACACCAACAATTTTTTGTCTTGAAAAATTATGGGATAGATTAGTGCCAGGTGGGATTATATTATTTGATGAATATGCTATTAATGAATGGACTGAAAGTGATGCAGTCGATGAATTTTTATTGAAAAAAAATCTAAATCTGATTTCAACTCCTTATTATGCTCCAAGTGCTTATTTAATTAAAAAATAAAATGAAATATGCAAATCTTAATGAAATGATTGGTGGATGGTTTTTAGGAGATTTTGAACCATCAATATATAAAACTAACCAATTTGAAGTTGGAATAAAAGAGTATAAAAAAGGAAATAAAGAACTAAAACATCTTCATAAAATCGCTACTGAAATAACAGTTATAATTAGAGGAAAGGTAAAAATGAACAATAAGTTAATAAACGAAGGTCAAATTATACTTCTTAAACCTAATGAAGCTGCAGATTTTGTCGTACTTGAAGATACAATAACAGCTGTAGTAAAATTCCCTAGTACAACCAATGATAAATACTTTGTAGGATGATTAATGTTGTAATTCCAATGGCTGGATTAGGTTCAAGGTTCTCCCTGAAGGGTTATGATCTCCCTAAGCCATTTATTGACGTAAATGGAAAGCCAATGATAAAAAGAGTTCTTGAAAACATAAACTTAAAGAATGGGAATTATATTTTAATTGCGAGAAAAGAACATATCGAAAAAAACGAAGATATTATTTTAGATATTAAAAATAACTTTAATGTAAAGATTATTGAAATTGATTATTTAACAGAAGGAACTGCAAATACTGTCCTTTTGGCAAGAAAATTGATACAAACTCAAGATCCCCTTTTAATTGCAAATTCTGATCAAATAATTGATATAGATATTAATGATTTCATTAAGGATAGTCAGAAAAGAAATCTAGATGGTTCTATACTATGCTTCAAAAATATAAACAAAGATCCTAAATGGTCATATGCAAAATTAAATTCAGAAAATCTTGTTATTGAGGTAAAAGAAAAAAAAGCAATTTCTGATCTTGCGACGGTTGGAATTTATTTTTTTGAAAAGGGATTAGATTTTATTAATGGAGCTATTGATATGATTGCAAGAAAAGATAAAGTAAATAATGAATATTACACCTGTCCTGTTTACAATTATCTTATAAATTCAGAAAAAAAAATTGGAATATTTGAAATTCATCCTGAACAAATGCATGGTATTGGAACACCTGAGGATTTAGATTTATTTTTAAACCAAAGTAAATAGCATGTTCTCCTTTTATTATTATTTTATTATGTTCAAATTTCAATCTTTGATAATTAATGTTTAATCAAAAATGAAGAAAAAAATAAGGTATATATTAATATTAATCTTGTCCAAAATATTTTCTATTAAATCATTTAGAAAGATTGCTTTTGCTTCTTTATTCAATACAGATGCTGATGAAATGAATATTAATGGAGAAGAATTTATTATTAAAAGGATTATTAATTATGGAATAAAAGATTTTATTGATGTTGGAGCAAATTGTGGCAAGTGGACAAAATTAGTTATCAAAAATTCAAATAATTTTAATTCAATGAGTTTATATGAACCAAATAAATTATATAATTCTCAATTAAATAGAATTTCTAATCAAACAAACAAAATTAAATTCTATCCTTTTGCTATTTCTGGAAATAATAATTTTGTCAACTTTAAAGAAAATGGTGTTTTCTCAACTATCGATAAATCTGCTTTACTTAAAGTTAAGAGTATTAATTATAAAACCCTCTTAACAAACCATAAGAGTAAACTAAATTATTTTATAAAAATAGATACTGAGGGGTCTGATTTAATTATTCTAGAGCAGTTTTTTAAGAGTAAATTACATGAGGATTCATTTTTTCAGATTGAATTTGGAGAAGCTCAAAAGTTGAAAAATATAACTTTAAAAGACTATCAAAAATTTTTACCTAATCATCTATGCTTCGTAATAAGTAAAAATAAATTATTACCATTATCAATAATAGATTTGTATGATTTTTGCACTCCTCTCTTAAATATATTTTTTATTCCAGGTTCAAAAAAGTCTTTCTTAAAATCCTATGATATAGATAATAAATGAATATTAAAAATAAAAAAGAAATTTTTGTTTCTATTTACACAACAATTTTCGATATTAAAAACTGTGAAACAAATTGTATCCAAAGGATTTTAAATCAAACACATAAAAATTTTGAATGGATTATTATTTACGATTTTGACGAAGACTATATCTTTTTCAAAAATAAAATAAATAATGATAATAGAGTTAAGTTTTTTAAAAACCATACAAAAGGTAGATGGCGCGCACTTAATGTGGCCTTCACTAATTGTCAATCTGAATTTATTTTCAACCAAGACTATGATGACCTGCCAGAAGAAGATAGGATAGAGTTACAGCTAGAATGTTTAACTAAAAATAATAAGATTGCCGCTGTTGGCGGATGGTATATCGCTAACTATAAAGATCTAAATCTCATAGAAGAGCATTTTGATTCTGACAATATAAATAAAATAAAAATGGCTTTAACATTTATGCTTCCATTCGCCCATACTTTTTGTGGCTTTAGAAAATCTGCTTTAGAGAGTATCGGAGGCTATCCTCAAGATTCAATTCTTGAGGATGGTCTTATATGGGCTAGGTTAATTGCAAAAGGTTATAAAGTCTCATTAGTTAAAAAAAATATAGGCACTCATTTTATTCATAAAGATACAAATTTTGGAAAATTAGGAAATAATAGACAAAGAGAATATAAATTTTTAAAAGAAAGATATAGAATTAGATCAACTTTAAATTTACCTATTTATGTTAATTTACTTATAACCATAAGATTTATTTACAGATATTTACCATTTTGGATCAGGAGAATTATAAGAAAAT
>MDTA01187181.1_pt1 | contig 20506 bp, 17 predicted proteins | sample 811151 | NCBI WGS metagenome assembly MDTA01 (sample SAMN05326648, study PRJNA326480) | marine metagenome | isolation source: seawater | place: Indian Ocean: South | collected 2010 | reverse complement strand
TACATTACAAAACAGCTGATAAGAGCGTAACCGCCGTCCAGAGCCCGGGTATCGCTATAGGCATCGATGCTGGTAACGTTTTTGACAAAGCCATGCAGGATGAGGAGCTCAATCTGATGCCTGGCGACATCCTGCTTCTTCACACCGATGGTGTAAATGAGGCCACCAACCAGCACGGGGAGGAGTTCGGTTTGGAACGCCTTTATCAGACTTTAACCGAGGCGGCTCCTGAAGGTGCATCTGCGGTCATTCAAAGCATCCGCGATGCTGTGGATGATTTTGCCGGAAATGTCAGCCAGAACGATGATATCACCTTGGTTGCAGTCGAAAAGTGTTAATCAACCAGAAGCACGACTCTTATGCCAATCTGCAAACGGTTTGCAGGGATTTGCCAAAAGTGTATTTCTTTTCGGGAAATTCACCCGTATCAGGGTATAATGCGCGCCCGCAAACAATCCCTTAAATGACTGAAGACGCTGTAAACGATGCTGATAACGGTGAGGACACCAGCCTTGATACCGTAACTCCAATAAGTAACGAAGAGGAGGAACATGAGCAATCCTCAACTGAATCGGCACCTAAAGAGCCAGAGGAAAAGGATGCTGCCCACTGGAAGGATGTTGCTGCCCGAAATCAAGCTGAGCTCGATAATTACAGGAAACGCATGGCTCGCGAGAAAGCCGAGCAAGCGAAATGGGCAAATGCCAACCTCCTCGGAGAGCTATTGTCCGTTTTGGATAGCTTCCAGATGGGACTTGATGCAGCTAGGATGGATGACAAGGATTCTGTGATCACTCAGGGAATGGAAATGGTTCAGCGGCAACTGGATGAATTCCTTACCAGTCAGGGCGTGGTGGAAGTGCCTGCCACCGGTGAACCATTCGACCCCAATCAACACGAAGCCATATCTCATGAGCCTCACCCTGAAGTAGCCGAAGGGGTGATCATCAGTCAGGTCCGCAGAGGATTCCGATTACACGACAGATTGTTACGCGCTTCAAATGTGATTGTATCAAAGGGGCCAGAAGAAGCAGCAAACGCCGAGGCTAATGAAGAATAAGAGGGGTTACACCTGATTTGCGCTCCGACATTGATTACTTACCTCTCACTCTTAACCCACCATTGATTCCACATTCCTGATGTCAAAACGAGACTACTATGAGGTCCTCGGGATCAGCAAGGGCGCCTCTTCCTCGGAAATAAAGAAAGCCTACCGTAAGGCAGCCGTTGAGCATCACCCCGACAAGAATCCTGATGATCCTGAAGCTGAAGACCGCTTTAAGGAAGTGGGCGAAGCTTATGAAATTCTCTCTAATGAGGAAAAGCGCGCTGCCTACGATCGCTTCGGACACTCAGCCTTCTCCGGGGGCGGTCAACGCTCCCATGATCCATTTGACCTTTTTCGGGAAGTTTTCAGCGGTGGTGGCGGCGGTGGCGGCGGCGGAATATTTGAGGAACTCTTTGGAGGAGGCACAGGAAGGGGAAGAAGAGGTGGAGCCAACAATCGGGGTGCTGATCTTCGTTATGACCTAGAACTTACCCTTGAGGAAGCGGCAGCAGGAACAGAAAAGCAACTCGAGCTTGAAAAGGCGGTTGTTTGTAATACCTGCGCCGGTTCCGGTTCATCAAGTGGCTCCGGCACCACGACTTGCCATACCTGCGGAGGGCATGGACAAGTGATTTCTTCTAGGGGATTTTTCCAGGTTCAGCAAACATGCCCGGATTGCAACGGAACAGGAACAATTGTAGAAAATCCATGCCCGGACTGCCGCGGTGAAGGCCGTCTTGAGGAGCTATCCCGAATCAAGTTAAAAATCCCGGCTGGCATCGCCCACGGGTCAAGGATTCGCTCCACAGGAAACGGAGAGGCAGGATGGCGGGGAGGCGGAAGTGGAGATCTTTATGTCGTCGTTCATATTAAGGAACACGATGTTTTTGAACGAGAAGATAATGACCTTTTCTGCGAAGTGCCTATACCTTTTATCGTAGCCACCCTGGGAGGTGAATTGGAAGTACCCACCCTGACAGGTAAAGCATCCATCAAGATACCGCCCGGCACCCAGAATGCGACTGTCTTCAGACTTCGGGATAGGGGAATCCAATTCCTAAATTCTACGCGCAAGGGGGATCTTATGGTACAGGTTCAGGTGGAAATTCCCACCAAACTCAACAAGCAGCAACGCGAAGCTCTGCAAACATTTGCCGATACCATTGGCGTAAAAAATTCACCCATGCACGAGAGCTTTTTTAAGAAAGCAAAAAGGTTCTTTAGCTAAAGCGTAAAAACGACATCTACCCCCAACCGGAACCAGTCTGATACAGTGAGGATAATCACTGTAATGCAATGTGATCAACCCGTTACTATCAACATTTTGCTGATGCACCGATTCTACATTCCCCCTGCGACCTGGAACCTGGAAGAACTGATCCTGCCAGAAAACGAATCTCACCACTGCCTGAACGTCCTGCGTCTCGGCAAGGGAGACAGAATCACGGTTTTCAACGGCAAGGGATATGAAATAACCACCACTATAGCGGAAGCAAATAAGGGCGCAGTGAAACTCGAAAGCGGCAGCACACAGAAAACGCCCGCGCTTAAGACTCATATAACGCTATGTCAGGCAGTACCGAAGGGCAAAAATATGGACCTCATCATTGAGAAAGCTACTGAGCTTGGTGTGGCGGAAATCTACCCCTTGCTTTCCGAAAGAACAGTGATCAGGCTCGACTCGGAAGAAAGGGAGAAGAAACGAGAAAAATGGCAGCGTGTTGCCATTGAGGCCTGCAAGCAATCCGGTCAGAATTGGCTGCCTACCGTTCATTGCCCCCAGCCCCCGGAAAGTTTTTGCACCTCTGGTTTTCCAGCATGCGACCTGCCACTTGTTGCATCACTCCAACCAGGTTCGCGACGGCTCAAGGATATCCTCTCAGCATATCACACGGATCATCAGGGGTCGGCACCAAGTTCCGCCCTTATTCTCATCGGCCCCGAAGGCGACTACACCCCTTCAGAGATAAACATGGCTCAAAATGCAGGTTGTCTGCCGATGACACTCGGTCCCATCGTACTGAGAACAGAGACAGCCGCCATCTACTCACTGAGCATTCTCGCTCATGAGTTGCTCTGAGATACCTCTGGGCTTTAGGGGTAATTTACTGAGGCAATACCCAGACGTTTCGAAACCTAACCGGATTACCGTGGTTCTGGAAAAAAACAGGACCGGGTTGGGGGCCCTCCCGCATCGGAGATGCAGTGGTAGCATGATCACAAACCGTCTTGTCATGAATTAACACCCCATTGTGGCGCACTGTCATGATTGCATCGGCTATCTTTTTCCCGTCCTTGAACTTGGCAGCCGTGAAATCAACATCATAGGTTTGCCAGGTAAGAGGAGGAAAACACATGTTCATGGAAGGTGCCTTGGTCGAATAAATACCACCACACTCATTGTGGTGCCCCTCGAGGCCAAAGGAATCCAGCACTTGGACCTCATAACGCCCATGGGCGTAAAATCCACTGTTACCACGCCCCTGACCACGTGCCTTAGGCTTGTAAGGAGTGCGGAATTCAAAATGAATCTTGAAATCCCCGAATGTCTGCTTGCTGGTGCAGCCCTCCATGAGCAGGCCATCTTCACTCATCCGACCACCTTTCCACAAGTCAGCACCATGCTTCTTACCGTCAAAAAGAATCACAGCGCCCTCCGGAGCCTTTGCGCCAAGGGTTGGGCTCTTGCGCACAATGCGCTTCAAAGTCCCAACTTTCTTTTCATCAATAAGGATGGTTATCACGCCGTCCTTAATAATCCCCTTTGATCCATCGACCATATGCACAGTTGTAACACCATCCTTAGTCTCACCCTTGCCCTTAATCCGGGTGGATTTGTCACCATTCCAGCCATCGCCGGGAAGTCCACCTGGATAACCAACCACGTCAAACTTGCCATCACCAAGAGCAATCAAATGACCACCTGCTTTCCCCCCATCAATAGTACCGCTATATTCACCCTGAACGGCATAGTCAGCGTCAACATTAGCAGGGTCAATATAAGTGCCCCCCTTGCTAGGTGCGGCAAAAATGGGCGTTACCGAAAAAAATGAGAACAGGACGATGGTAAAAGTCTTTCTTTTCATATCTAGTATAGGCATTCTGTATCAATACTACCTAATTAAGAAACCAAAAATTCAGTTTTCCATGCAAATTCATCAATTACTCGCCTCCTTTCTGGCGACCAGTTTCATGCTCTTAGGCACGGTTGCCGCCCAAAACGTCAACTTTAAGGTGGCCTATCCCGACCTAAAGATTAAAAAACCGGTCTGGAACACCACTATTCCCGGCACGGACCAGGAACTCATTGTCGCGCAGGGCGGGGTGATTTACGAGTTGCCCAAAGATCGCAATGCCAAGTCTGCGCCAGTCTGGCTGGACCTAACCAACCGTGTCGTCATTGAAAAAGACTTCGAAGAAGGTCTGCTCGGCTTGGCTTTCCACCCAAAATACGAGGCCAACGGCAAATTCTACGTTTACTACTCTCGGCAAAATCCGAAACGAGCCATCCTCTCGGAATTGGTTGCCAAAAACGGTAAACCAGACATGACCAGTGAACGCATCCTGCTGGAAATCCAACAACCATTCTGGAACCATGATTCTGGCCAGATGACCTTTGGCCCTGACGGTTACCTTTATATTTCCACCGGGGATGGCGGCAAGGGCAACGACCCGCTGATGACATCACAAAATCTATTCAGCCTGTTGGGCAAGATCCTAAGGCTGGACGTAGACAGCAATGCAGGTGACCTCGCCTACGGCATACCAAAGGACAATCCTTTCATCGGAAAACCCGGTATCCGTCCGGAAATCTGGTGCTACGGCATGCGTAACCCTTGGGGGCTGCATTTTGATAAGTCTGGCCGCCTTTGGTGCGCAGACGTAGGACAGGCACTCTGGGAAGAAGTCAACCTGATCGAGAAAGGTGGTAACTACGGCTGGAGCTACCGGGAAGGTGCACATGACTTCCAATTAAGCAGGAACCCATCACTGAAAACCGAGGGTAAGGATGCCGTGAAGCTAATTGATCCCGTGCACGAATACAGTCATGCCGATGGCATCAGTATTACCGGAGGCGTTGTTTATGAAGGCAAGGCCTTTCCCGCCCTGAAGGGCAGCTATATCTACGGTGACTGGGGATCGGGTTTCATGTGGGCCCTGAATGTCAATGATGCCGGCAAGAAAACTGGCAACACTATCCTGCGTAAACGCAACGCCGCCGGAAAAAGTGCCTTCAAGGGCACCGGATTCCAGCCCACCGCCATTACCATCCGTCCTGATGGAGAGCTATGGATCCTCTCATGGGATGGAAAAATCTACGAGATGAGCAAATAAAACTCGTCATCAGAAAAATCCCGGCCAAACCAAAAAGATTCGTTTCACCGGAGCAGGGTAACCTGCTCCGGTTTCCATGCAGCTATGGTAAGAGTTTTTGCTTTTACTCGCCCAACCGTTAACCATCAAAAAACCCGCTCCCAGCAACCTGCCAAGGTCTCTCTCATTGTTTTCCCCACAGGATCAATAGATGAAACGGTTAACCTGCACAGCGCTTGCAATCCTCTGCATCTCCCGTGCGACGCAGGCCGAGGTTCAATACAACCGGGATATCCTGCCCATCCTGACCCAAAAGTGCCTTGCTTGCCATGGGGCAGATTCAAGCAAGCGCAAGGCTAGGCTACGCCTTGACGAAAAAGCATCGGCCTATGCCAGGCGAGATGGGTCATCTGCAATTGTCCCCGGAAACCCTGAAAAAAGCAGCCTTATCACGCGCATTTTCTCAAGCGATGAGGATGAGGTGATGCCGCCACCTGACCAGAAAACCAAACGACTGAGTGCCGCAGAGAAGCAATTACTCAGGCAATGGATTGCACAAGGTGCCGAATATGAAGAACATTGGGCTTTTCAACCGCCTGAGAAACCGGCACTGCCTGCCAGCGGCACTTGGGGTCATAATGAAATTGACCGCTTTATCCTAGCTCGGCTGAAAAGCAATGGGTTAGAGCCCCAAAAGCAAGCCCGCAAGGAAAGATTGATCCGACGAGTCAGTATTGACCTGACCGGGTTGCCTCCAACACTCGGGGAGGTGGATAGCTTTCTGGCAGACAAGTCACCACAGGCCTACTCCCGGCTGATTGACCGCCTGCTCACATCTCCGCGGTTTGGAGAACGCATGGCTGCATGGTGGCTTGATGGGGCACGCTATGGAGATAGCCACGGTTATGACAACGACCTGGAAAACTCCCAGTGGCCCTGGAGAAACTGGGTGATTGAATCATTTAATGCCAATAAGCCTTTTGATCAGTTCACCATAGAGCAGCTTGCCGGGGATCTTCTTCCTGACGCGAACGAGGAGCAGGTCCTGGCCACGGGTTTTAACCGCAACCACCGTATCCAGACAGAAGGCGGTGCTATCGATGAGGAATGGCGAACGGAATATGTCATCGACCGGGTCGAGACAATGGGTGCTGTTTTCATGGGCCTGACGTTAAGTTGCGCGCGATGCCATGACCACAAATACGACCCTGTCAGCCAGAAGGAATTCTACCAGCTCTTCGCCCTGTTTAACAACCTTGATGAAAAAGGATTTATCAACAACCTGCGCGGCAGTGCTGACCCGAAGGTCCGCTATCGGCTCAGGGAATACGATGAAAAGCTCCTTGCCATCAACGAGCGGCAGCATGACAAAAAGGCACGGGAAAAGGAAATTGCCGAACTCAACAGGCAGCACCCCCACGTGATGATCATGCGCGATAACAAGCCGCGCAAGGCCTATGTCCTGTATCGCGGACAATATGATGCCCCACGAGAGGAAGTAACCGCCGGAATTCCCCGGGCATTTCCTCCCGCACAGGAAGGCAGGATCACCACGCGCTTGGAATTGGCTCGATGGCTGGTTCACCGTCAGCACCCACTCACGGCAAGAGTTGCTGTCAATCGCCTATGGGAGCAAATTTTTGGAACCGGCATCGTCAAGAGCTCCGAGAATCTCGGGATCCAGTCTGATTGGCCAAGCCATCCGGCTTTGCTGGACTGGCTGGCAGTGCAATTCATGGAATCCGGCTGGAATATCAAGGAGCTGCTCAGGAAAATGATGCTCAGTGCTGCCTACCAACAAAGCGCGGTTGTGGACGCAAACCGCCTGGAGCGCGACCCGGAAAACCGGCTCCTCAGCCGTGGACCACGTAACCGCCTGCAGGCGGAGATGCTGCGGGACCAGGCCCTGATGCTTTCCGGTTTGCTGGTCGAGAAACTGGGCGGGCCAAGCTGGTGGGTCTATCAACCCGCAGGGCTTTGGGAAGAGGTCGAGAAACGCGGAAGTTTCGTTCAGGATCGTGGGGAAAAACTCTACCGGCGCAGCCTTTATTCCCGGATTCGTCGCACTGTGGCCCCGCCAAGCATGCGGCTCTTTGACCAGCCAAGCAGGGAATTCTGCACGGTGAAAAGAACGCAGACCAATACTCCCCTGCAGGCCCTGGCGTTAATGAATGAAGTCACCTATGTGGAAGCTTCAAAAAAATTTGCCGAGCGAATGATCCTTGAGGGCAAAACCGTGGAACAGGCGGTTACCTGGGGCTTCAGGAGCGCCACATCCCGGTTTCCTGAAGCCAAAGAACTTGAAATACTCTTGAGTGGTTACCGGAAGCGCTTTGCACTTTACCTTCAAAACCCCCAAGCCGCAGAGGCACTGCTCAGCCAGGGGGAATCCCTTGTAGCTGATCACCTCCCCAAAGGCCAACTGGCTGCATTGACGACGGTGGCCAGTGTCATCCTGAACCTTGATGAAGTAATTAACAAATGAAGCGGGTTATTGAGCGGAAAAGTCAGGAAAATAAAGCAAGTCATTTGCCGGGTGATGATCCAGAAAGCGTCAAAAGGGTGAGGCGAGCCATTTCCCGATCACGGCTTCGTGACCCCTTCCGGGCTGCCCCATACCTGATAAGACAGCTTGTTGGCTCATTCACAACCATTATTGTCATGATGACCTTCATCTACTTTGGCAGCCTCATCCTAGGGGAAGCAGGAGCTGCTTTGGGATTTGTCGTAGGACTGTTTCTTGGCTTGTGGCTTCCTCCCCATATCCATGAAGGGGATGAGAAGCATGAACGAATGGAACCACCTGATGACAGCGGATAACACGTTAAAAAGACGGGCGTTCCTTGGCAATACGGCAGGCATTTTTGGTCCCACAGCCCTCGGTTCCCTGCTCTCTGGGGATGCCCGGGGGCAGTCTTCCCTGAAGCAAGCAATGCCGCCGGGAAAGGCAAGGCGTGTCATTTCACTCTTCCAGTCAGGTGGGCCTTCACAAATGGACCTCTTCGACCCAAAACCGCAAATCGAGAAAGAACGAGGCAAGGAACTTCCGGAATCAATACGTGGTAAGCAGAGGATCACCACGATGACCTCAAAGCAGAAATCCCTGCCGGTAACCCCTGCCATGTTCAAGTTTGCAAGGCATGGCAAAAGCGGAATGGAGCTCAGTGAGCTGCTGCCAAGGCTCGGGCATGTGGCTGATGACATCTGTCTGGTGCGCTCCATGCATACCGAGGCAATCAATCATGACCCGGCCATTACCTTTTTCCAGACCGGGTTCCAGCTTGCGGGGCGACCCAGTATAGGATCATGGGTTTCCTATGGGCTAGGCGCCCTGAACAAAAACCTCCCAGCCTATGTGGTAATGACCTCAAGGGCCACTGCAGGTGGGGCACAACCACTGTATAGCCGCCTCTGGAGCTCGGGTTTCTTGCCCACGGAGCACTCCGGGGTCAAGCTGCGCAACACCAAGGAGCCGGTTTACTTCCTGGAGAATCCCCCCGGTATAGACCACACAACAAGAAGGAACATGCTGGATAATGTAGCAGCACTAAACCGCCAGCAATACGCTCAAATCGGTGACCCTGAGATCCAGTCACGAATCGCGCAGTATGAAATGGCATTCCGCATGCAGACCAGTGTGCCGGAATTGGCAGATATCTCCAACGAGCCCGATCATGTGCTCAAACTCTATGGCCCGGATGTCAAGAAGCCCGGCAGCTATGCACGCAACTGCCTGCTGGCCCGGCGGCTGGCGGAACGTGATGTCCGCTTCATCCAGTTATTCCACATGGGCTGGGATCAACATTCCAAGCTTGCTGAGGCTCTTCCGCGACAATGCCGTGACACCGACCATGGCACCGCCGGGCTCATTCAGGACCTCAAACAGCGAGGTATGCTCGATGATACCCTTATTGTATGGGGAGGCGAATTCGGCCGTACCATCTATGCTCAGGACCCCGGAAAAAACGCTGGGCGCGACCATCACCCACGCTGTTTTTCGACCTGGCTGGCGGGTGCTGGCCTGCAGAAAGGACTCGTGCACGGGGAAACAGACGACTACTGCTACAACATCACCCGTAACCCTGTGCATGTACATGACCTAAACGCAACAATCCTCCACTTGATGGGCATTGACCACGAACAGTTGACTTTCAAACATCAGGGGCGCAATTACCGACTCACCGATGTCCACGGCAGGGTGGTTGATCAAATCCTTGCCTAATCGGGTCTCACACTGTCAGGGCTAGCTCCTACTCCTCACCAATGCAGTAGAGTTTTTCCTGCCGCACTCCTCCGCCCATCTCGGCAACACGGGCATAAATACGGCCTCCACAGATAACCGGCGTGGCAAACACCTGATCACCCAGTTTATTTTTCGCCAGAACTTTGAAACTCTTTGGGTCCGCCTTGAAAACCGAGAAATTACCCTGTTCATCGACAGCATAAATACGATCACCAACCATTACCGGCGACGCACTTGTCGTGCGGTTGAGCCGCTCTTTCCACATCTGCTGGCCAGTATCAGACTGCCAGCACATAGCGTTGCCATTGTCCATGACAGCAAAAAGATAACCATCCTTGACCAGCATGGAGGGTACGTAGACGCGACTGATATTCTCCCAAACCACTTCCCCTGAGCCGTCTGCCTTCATGGCACAGACATGATTGCGCGGATAGCCGCCACTGGTGAAAACATGCACTCCATCAGTGACGATTGAGCTGACACACTCAGTGGTGGCACCTTTGACCTGCCACCGCTTTTTGCCATTGGCAGGATCATAACTGGCAACCAGGTTGCACCCCTGAAAAATCAGCTGGTCGAGATTATTGATACGGTAAATAACCGGCGATGCATAATTGGGATACTTCGGGCGATCAATCCTCCAGACCACACTGCCATCAGTCCTTTTCAGGCCACACACCGCTCCTCCCCCCTTGTTGTCCGCTGACACGATAAGCAGTGATTGATAGATGGCAGGTGAGGTGGCAAATCCCTGATGAAGGATATAGTCAGTGATCTTGGTTTGCCAGAGTTGCCTGCCTTTAAGATCAAAGGCAGTGGTATAAACTGCACCGGCATGCAGGAAGCTAATAAAGACGCTCCTACCGTCACAGGCCGGCGTCGAAGAGGCATTACTTGCCTTCTTGTTGGACTTCTTTGGAAAGCCGTCACGATGAACAACCCTCTCCCAGATGACCTTGCCAGTATCGCGGTCGATGCAGATCAATGACTGCGTTCTGGACTTCTCATCCGCTGTCGCCAGAAAAATATTTTGCCCATGAATGGTTGGCGAACCATGACCACGCCCGGGTATTGGAACCGACCACCGAACTTTTTCCGTGGCGCTGAACTTTAAAGGCGGCATTTTGGCGGAATCCGCAATGCCATCATGCCGTATGCCGCGCCACTGCGGCCAGTCTTCGGCCTTTGCTGAGCCGACACCAAAAGTAGTCGAAGCGGCTACCAGAAAGAACAATTTTTTGAAACTCATCCTTATGAACATCTTTTTTAATCTAAATAGAATGATCCACCTGCTTCAATCCGCAACTTTTTCGGCAATCCATTGCTTGAACTGCTCAAGGGCTCGCCCACGATGGCTCATCTTATTTTTCACTTCGGAAGAAAGCTCACCAAATGTCTCACAATACCCATCCGGCATGAAGATCGAGTCATAGCCAAATCCCTGTTCTCCTTTCTCAGTTTCGGCGATGACCCCCTCAACGCTGCCATCGAAAACCGAAATCTTCTCTGCACCTCTGGCCAATACCATCACACAGCGAAAGCGAGCAGTTAAGGATTGCTCTACGGGATCGATTTTCTGAATTGCCTCCAGCAGCTTTGCCCGGTTCTCCGCATCACTAGCCCCCGAACCTGCATAGCGAGCGGAATAAACCCCTGGTTTTCCGCCAAGAGCATCCACCTCCAACCCGGAATCATCAGAAAGGACCCAGACCCTATCTCCAAGAAACCTGCTGACTGTCAGGGCCTTAATCGAGGCATTCTCTTCAAAAGTTTTCCCCGTTTCCTCAATTTCCCCTATTTCCGGATACATCGACAAATCCTCAACCAAACTCACCAAATCACCCAGAATACGGCGAATCTCGGCAGTCTTGTGAGCATTGCCGGTGGCAACAACCAACCGCGTGAGGCTTGTCATAAAAATTAAATGGTTATCTTGTAATTTAGGCCTAAATAAAACAGCACTGCTAACCCAATGTCTGAACGCCGCAAACAATATCCCTTCGATGAGATTGAAGCCAAATGGCAGAATCTCTGGGACCAAGAGAAAACCTTCCGGGCCTCCAATCCAGGCGACCCGGACTTTGATCCTAAAAAGCCTAAATATTATGCACTAGACATGTTTCCCTATCCCAGTGGCCAAGGGTTACATGTCGGACACCCCGAGGGATATACGGCCACCGATATTATATGCCGTTTCAAGCGTAAACAGGGTTTCAATGTTCTGCATCCAATGGGCTGGGATGCATTCGGCCTTCCCGCTGAACAATATGCAATTGAGCATGGTGTACATCCCCGTGAAACCACTGAAAAAAACATCGCGCACTTCAAAGGTCAATTAAAACGCATTGGGTTCTCCTATGACTGGGAACGCGAGATAAACACTACCGACCCTTCCTATTACCGCTGGACACAATGGATCTTCCTCAAGCTCTATAACAGTTATTTTGATACGCAAAGCAAAGCTGCCAGGCCAATAGAAGAACTGATCGAGAAACGAAAAAAGGATTTCCCTGATGAGAGCAATACAGAATTGAACGACCATATCAATTCACGCCGCCTTGCATATATCGACGAAGTGGCAGTTAACTGGTGCCCAGCTCTAGGCACTGTTCTGGCTAATGAGGAAGTAGTACAAGGAAGATCCGAGCGTGGGGATCACCCGGTAGAGCGCAAGCCAATGCGCCAGTGGATGCTGCGCATCACAGCATATGGCGACCGACTGATTGAAGAGCTTGAAGAGCTTGAGTGGCCTTCAGGAATCAAAAAGCTGCAACAAAACTGGATTGGTCGCAGCGAGGGAGCTGACGTGCATTTTAGAATTGAAGGGGACACCGTAGGAAATAATTCCAGCACAATCACGGTTTTCACCACGCGCCCGGACACTCTCTTTGGCGCCACCTACATTGTACTGGCTCCGGAAAACAGCCTGGTCGATCAAATAACAACCAGCGAACAGCTTGAGGAGGTTAATGCTTATCGCAAAACTGCAGCCAGCAAATCAGAGCGTGAACGCACTGAGACCAACAAGGAAAAAAGCGGGGTGTTCACCGGAGGATATGCTATCAATCCGGTCAATGGAGAAAGAGTCCCAATCTGGATTGCCGATTACGTCCTGACCTCCTACGGAACCGGAGCCATCATGGCGGTACCCGCCCACGATGAAAGAGATCACGAGTTTGCAAGCAAGTTCGGCCTTGAGATTCGGCAGGTAGTGGATCCCGGAAATGAAGGGAACGATGAAGCCTGCTTTACCGGCGACGGCACTGCCATCAACTCATCACCCCTCATCGACGGTCTCAGCACCTCGGAAGCAAAAGAGGTAATGATGGGCACTAAAAAGGAACCGGGCTGGCTGGAAAAAAACGGAGCTGGAGTTCCGAGAGTCAATTTCAAATTGCGTGACTGGCTCTTCAGCCGACAGCGTTACTGGGGAGAACCCTTCCCCATTGCTTGGGATAAAGACGGAAACCACTACCCTATCAGTGAGGATCAATTACCCGTTGAGGCACCCGCAATGGAGGATTTCAAACCAACAGGCACCGCTGATCCTCCACTTTCAAAGGCAAGTGACTGGGTAAACCTGAAAGACCAATCAACCCGGGAAACAAACACCATGCCTCAATGGGCAGGTTCCTGCTGGTATTACCTCCGCTATTGTGACCCAGATAACACCGACGCATTTATCTCAAGTGAAGCAGATGACTACTGGATGAATGTTGACCTGTATGTCGGTGGCACTGAACATGCGGTCCTCCACCTTCTTTATGCAAGATTTTGGCACAAGGTCCTGTATGACCTTGGTTACCTGAAGACCCGGGAACCATTCCATAAGCTAGTTAATCAGGGAATGATTCTCGGCGAAGACGGGCAAAAAATGTCGAAAAGCCGAGGTAATGTAGTCAATCCTGACGAGGTCATCAACGAATACGGAGCAGATTCGTTAAGGCTTTATGAAATGTTCATGGGACCGCTCGAGCAGGTCAAGCCCTGGAGCATGAAGGGGGTTGAAGGCGTTTATCGTTTTCTAGCTCGTGTGTGGCGGCTATTCATGGAAGAAGATCAGGAAGGGAAATGGCAACTCTCCAACAAGGTAAAGGACGTGGAACCCACCAAGAAACAACTGAGAATCCTTCACGAAACCATTAAGAAAGTCGGTGAAGATATCGAATCACTTGATTTCAATACCGCCATTTCACAAATGATGAAGCTGACCAATGAGTTTACTGCTGCCGAAAACAGGCCGGTATCCTCTCTGGCGACATTCCTCCACCTTCTTAACCCGTTTGCACCCCACATCTCGGAGGAAATAAACCGGGTTATCGTATCTACATTTCCTAGTATTATTCCTGACGCCCAACTTGCCAAAACCACATGGCCAGAATTTAACGAGGATTACCTGGTGGATGATGAAGTGGAAATCGTGGTACAGGTCAATGGAAAGCTACGAGACAAAATGCTTGTCGCCAAGGAAGCCTCGAACGAGGAACTTGAAGCCACTGCAAAAGGGTTGGAAAAAATTCAGCCTTTTATCGATGGCGTAACAGTTCGCAAGGTGATTATTGTGCCAGGCAAACTGATTAATATCGTTGCAAATTAAAGGCCTGTCGCATCAGATCGAAGCAATGACCGGCCTTTAAAATCACGTTTCAGCCGGTAATAGAAAAACCTTTCACTTCCTGCATATCCGAAAGCGCAAGCTCTTCCTCCTGACACTCAAGAATATGGTGAGACAAGTTTGATTCATCACGAATCTCCTTCAAAAACGCCTCTACTTCGTCCTCTTCTCCCATAGCACAGAGTTCTACCCTGCCATCAGCGAGGTTGCGCACCGTGCCAATTACATCAAATCCCATTGCTAACTGCTTGGTTCCATAGCGGAATCCCACACCCTGCACACGACCGGCAAAAAAAACTTTTTTAGCAATCATAGGTATTATTCAGCGGAATCTCCTTCGGCGATCATTTCCGGAAACTTCTCCTGAAGCGCTTGGCCAAACTCTCGCGTTGCAGCATCAATAACTCTGACTTGATTTCCTTTAAGTTGTTGGACCGAAACATACCGCTGTGATTTGATAGTAGCTGATTCCCCGCTGCCTTTGCGACGAAAAGCAAGCGAACGAGTAATTGCATCAGCAAACTCCTTTGCATCTTCCGCAGTACTCCACTGGCTTCGCCAGTAAACGTGGTCATTGCCAACCTCACCAGCGGCATTGGGATATACTAGATAGCGGTCACCATACCAGCCGGCAGACGCCTTGGATCCCTCTCGGGCTGCAAAATGCTCAATGCCCTTGGACACCAGTTCAGGCATGTCCAGAATATCGGGTTGACCAAGTGCAGCCATCTGTTCTAGGAAATCACTCTGATTAAGCAGCAGGGCAATGGCCAATTCTCCGGCAACATTATTCCAAATCGGCTCTAATCCGGCAACGGCAAGCGCATTAATATCCCATTGAAAAGGCTCCGGCTTAAAGTGCTCTTCCGAAAGGTATAATTCGGGGTGCAGGATCTCCGCCGTACTTTTTGGAGGAGTCGCAAGACTATTGTTGATACTCTGCCACCTCCCTTGCTCATGAAGCTTCTGGCAAAATCCATCACCCAGCGAAAAGGGGAAAAGAAAATATTCCCGCACAAAGGAAGGAATTCTCTCAAACTGCTCCCTAGTCATCTTGGCAGCACTCTGGAGAAACTGATCAGCACCAGGAGTGTTGTCCTGCAGTTGAAAACGTATCTTGACGAGACTGGAGTCACCAACAGCTACAGCCCAGAGTGCCTGCCTAGCATCATCATTATGGGGCCATTCCGTAAGTGCCGACAGCAAATCAAAATGCTGGTCCTGCAGGGCCCGGATAATCTCAATGGCTAGGGAAGTACGGTCATTAGCACTGTTGGTAGTGCCTTTGCTGTTAAAAAGCACCGTGTCATCACCGGAATAAAATGCCGCACCAAGCTGGCCCTCCAATAAATCGAGCATTCTGGCACGCACATCAGTCTCAGGGCTGACAAAGCCCATTGCTGCATAAGCACGGGACTGTGTGGCAGCTCTTTCAGGGCTAACAAGGCCCGATCCCTTGGCCAAAGCCTCTCGCATCCCGCTCTCCTCGGCAAATCGAAAACGCAATGGTCGCTTGAGGGAAAGTTCACGAATCGCTAGTGTTAACTCACGGCTACTCTTGCGCCGATCCAGTTCATCATCCGTCCACTCCCTGATCTGGTCTTTCGTTGCGCCCCCGTTGCGAAAACCGGCAAGGCGTAATTCAAGCCGATCTTTTTGACGAATCAGCTCGGCATTGCTGTCACGCTCAATATCAAGCTGACGACGCATGTTGCGGTTTTCGTCTTCAAGCCGAACTGCCTCCGCCCTGCTGTCCTCCAAGTCCTTTTCAAGTGCGCTAAAATCACTTTGTCCTTGTTGGGTAATCTCGGCGATCGTTTCCTTGCTGACTTTAAGCGCAGTGTTGCGTTCATTGATCCCCCAGAAAAAACCCACCGCCGCGAGGCCAACAGCCAAAAGAATTGCCAAAAGAGCCACTGAAGAATTCATCATATCAACTGGCTTGAAACCAGTTCAACCAAGCTAGTTGCGAGATTTGAAAATACGGAACCGCCGCTTGGGTTTCTTGGCCTCCTGATTTCCGGTTTTGGTCCCGGGATACTGCACTGCACCCGAATTCAAACGAACTGTCGAACCATCCGGGGAACGGACCATTTTTCCGGATGCCGCAGTGTTTGCCGAACTGGGGGAATAAGCATGATTTGAAGTCGTGCTGAGGGCGGAGGCATCATCCAGGGGGACCAAGTCTCCTATGGGGCGTCCATTCTGGTAGGTGGCACAAAACGGCTTTGACTTTCCGAAGCGGTCATACTGATAAATCAGACGCCGCACGAGCTTTCCTTGTGTATTATAGACACGCTCTTCCTGAGCCTTACCTTCGCGGTTATAAATGAATTCGCTGGTGAAAAGCAGATTGTTCTGGCCGTCATAAACCCGCCCCTTGCTTTCTCGGCCAAATTGATCCAAAACAAACTCACTACGCATAACCAATGTATCATTACGCCTTTTGGTTTCACGGATTAGACTACGGGAATGACGATCACGGGAAGTTGTCGTATAAGTGCCGTCCTTATGGATCACAGTGCGGGAAGTCTGATCAGCATCATCGTCATATACCTTGGGAGGCAATGCTTTGGCCATCAATTGCAAGATGGCGATGAACGCGGTGGCAAGAACAAACGTCTTCATGATTTGAGTCGAGGGTATTACAGGGGAAGAATAGGATATGGGACATCATCCGGCAAGTAGCAAAAAGAAACCTGAGAGCCACACCTGGCTAGTGGGAGGCCAAAACATCGACCTTTCTCGCACCGGAATGATCATGGGCATTGTCAATGTAACCCCTGATTCGTTTTCAGATGGGGGTCACTTCCATGATAGCGAAGCAGCAACGGACCACGCATTAGAACTGGAAGCAGAAGGTGCAGCCATCATTGATTTCGGCGGAGAATCCACCCGCCCCGGTGCAGCGGAAGTGAGCGTAGAGGACGAACTCATGCGGGTTCTGCCGCCAATTGAAAAGTTTGCCTCCCAGCGCAAGGCGGGCACTATGATTTCAATCGACACGTCAAAACCGGAAGTTGCAGCGGCCACTCTTGATGCTGGAGCTGACATCATCAACGACGTCACCGGTTTTTCAAACCCCGGAATGCGTACAGTTGCCGCAGGTTCTAATTGCGGAATGATACTTATGCATATGCTCGGCACGCCTCGAAATATGCAAACGAATCCACAATACGAAAATGTCACTAATACAGTAATCTCATACTGGAAGAAGCAATTAGACCTGTGCATGAAAGATGGTATATCCTCTCAACGCGTCGTGCTTGATCCCGGAATTGGATTTGGGAAATCTATTGGACACAACTTGGAACTCCTTAAGGCCGTGCCCGAAATGTGCAACGCAGGCCGGCCTCTTTTAATGGGAATTTCCCGAAAATCATTCATTGCTGCCTTGGTGGGAAAAGAAGGAATCGATGAGCGGGAATGGCCAACTGTCGCATTAAGCGCTTACCTGAGGCAACAGGGTGCCGCAATACTGCGCGTCCATGATCCGAAGCCCAACCTGTATGCCATGCGCATGAGTGAAGCAATCCTTCAAGGGTAAACCGTGCATGAGAAATGTTTAACCTTTATCTTATTCATCACGCATTACAGAAGAGGTGTTTTGCGCTATATTGAATCACTCCTAAGCATACGTGTCTGAAGTCCTACAATCCATTCGTGATCATTTACCACTGACCGTTGAGATCTTGGCCGTCTCTGCCGTCATGTATTTTGTCATGCGCCGATTCATGACCCGCAACTGGGCCCGCCTGCTCACATTACTGATCACTATCTTAATTTGCCTACTTCTGGCATCTTATGCCTTTGACTTGATCGTAATCCGCTGGCTGGTATTTGGCTTCGCTTTCTGCTTTGCCATATCCATTATGATTGCTTTTCAACCGGAAGTGCGCCGGGCACTGGCCGACCTGGGCAGTAGAGGATTCCTGTTTTTCTCTGAGGGGAAAAACAAGGAATTTATTGATAATCTGGCCGACACTGTCCGCCAGCTCGGGGCAAAGCGATATGGTGCACTCTTTGCTATTGAAAGGGGGATCGAGCTTAATCCCCACCTTGAAACAGGGGTTAAGATTGATGCCAGATTTTCCCCTGAACTCCTGCTCACCATTTTCCATCCAAAGACCACTCTGCATGACGGTGCTGTAATCCTCCGTGAAGGCAAGGTGATCAGTGCCGCTTGTGTCCTGCCCTTGAGTCAAAAAGAAATTGGCGACCATAGCATTGGCCTTCGACACCGAGCAGGGCTTGGATTAACAGAAGAATCTGATGCCATCTCAATTATCGTCTCTGAGGAAACCGGGGAACTCTCATTAGCTCATGCAGGAGAACTCGAACGCGGTCTCGAACCCGAAGCTTTTCACAACCGCTTACTTGAGTTACTCGAGGTGGAAAAGGAAAACGAAAGTGCTCCAGAACCCGTGGCCAGTGCGGCCGACCCACCAAAGCCCAAAGGAACAGGGCCCAGTGCAAAAAATAAGATCCCTGACAAGAGTGTTTCCACACACAAAACCTGATCGCCTTCTGCCTTTTTCACTGCAAGCAACTTAGTTTGCCGGTTGAATAACCGAAACTTGCCATCCAGTTATTATATTGCATGTCATCACCTGAGAAATTTTTTGGCACAGACGGCGTTCGTGGGCGCGTAAATACAGGCGCCATTACTCCCGAAAAAGCACTCCTTCTAGGCCAAGTTATTGCCTCGAAACTGAATCCCTATCAGACCCAAGGGAAAAGCACCGGCTTACATGCGGTCATTGGCAAGGACTCTCGTCGTAGTGGGGACATGCTCGAGAGCGCGATCGCTGCCGGGCTTAATTCCGTTGGCATGGACGTCCTTCTCGCCGGCGTGGTTCCGACTCCTGCAATATCACTGCTCGTAAGAGAAACCGGGGCGAACCTCGGAGTCGTAATCTCCGCTTCGCACAATCCCCCTGAAGATAACGGCATTAAGTTTTTTGGTCCCGATGGCTACAAGCTATCCGATGAACAGGAAATGGAAATCGGTGCATTCATGCTCTCAGGAGAAGAATGGCCACAAAGTAGTCTCGCCGAGACCTCCATGATTGGCCGAATCAAAAAACTCTCGGATGCCGCACAGCGTTACATAGCCATGGCAGTTGCCTCTTTTACAAAGGGCACCGAAAATCAACCTCTAAAAGGACTCAAGATTAGCCTAGACACAGCCAATGGGGCATCCTCGTTCACCAGTCCACACATTCTCAAAGATCTCGGTGCGGACCTGGTAACACATTTTAACGTGCCAAGTGGTGATAATATTAATGTCAATTGCGGATGTACGCATCCGGCAATCATCGCGGAAAACGTCAGGAAGGACGGTTCCGATGTAGGCATCTCCCATGACGGCGATGCTGACCGCATCCTGATGTGTGATGAGGATGGTCAACCCGTTGATGGCGATGAACTCATGGCTCTGATTGGTTGCCATTTGCTGCAAAAAGGCGAATTGGCAGCCAACACACTAGTTGCCACAAAAATGAGCAATCTCGGACTGGATGAATGCATTGCCCAACACGGAGGAAAGACTGAACGCACAGAGATCGGTGACCGTCATGTGATTAACCGCATGCGTCAAATAGGAGCTAATTTTGGCGGAGAGCAAAGCGGTCATATTATCTGCCGTGATCATAACACCACTGGGGACGGCATCCTCGCCGCCCTTGCGGCACTGCAGGTCATGCAAGAAACTGGCAAACCACTTTCTCAATTGAGGCAGGTATTGCACAAATTTCCGAGCAAACTCATTAACGTGTTGGTTTCATCAAAACCCGATATATCAAGCCTCAAAGCTGCAGCACTCATCACCCAGACAGAGCAAGAGCTCGGTCCAACAGGGCGGGTGCTGATACGATATTCAGGCACAGGCCCAAAAATGCGCATCTTGGTGGAGGGGAAAGATGAGCAAATAATTACCACTCAAGCAGAAAAGATTGCTGCAGCGGTCACTGAAGAAATCGGTCTATAAAAAGGCAAAATTATTTTCCGGTACGTGTGGACAATCCATCAATGAATTCAAAAAAGCCCGTGCACTCTGCCGGTTATTAGCAGGATAGAAAAAGCTTTTTTGTGAATCTCCCTCTGGAAAAAAATTCATAATAAATGACGATACTGCTTTCTTTCACCCCTTTACTCCTAAGGCTTTGAAACTCTTTATCACCGGTACAAGCACGGAAGTCGGCAAGACCTACGTAACACGACTACTATTGCAGGCACTGGGCAAACTCGGACTGAGTGCCGCAGGGTTCAAGCCGATTGCCTGTGG
>MDTA01041521.1_pt1 | contig 20506 bp, 21 predicted proteins | sample 811151 | NCBI WGS metagenome assembly MDTA01 (sample SAMN05326648, study PRJNA326480) | marine metagenome | isolation source: seawater | place: Indian Ocean: South | collected 2010 | reverse complement strand
GCATAGGTCGTAATCTTCAGCCATAAAAATCTCATCAAAATCTTTATCGATAGTTTTGATAGGGAAGAGTTGATTACCTAATATTATTCGAAGTGATTTCAATTTTTAATAATAACCCTCGCAGAATAGTCGATTCGATGCATAATGTAATTATCTGATAATTGTGAAAAATACTCATCTACAGCCTTTCTGGCGCCCTCGAAATGACCATAATCATCAATAATTAATACGCCACCTTTAACAAGGCGAGGGAAGAGAATTTCCAGCTCAATTTTAGTCGATTCATACCAATCTGTATCAAGCCTTAGCAGTGAAACCTTTTCAGGAATATCATCTGCTTTTAGTGTATCTTCAACTTTACCAATTATATATCTAATATTATCAATAGGATATCCAGTTTTTTCCATATTATTTTTAACTTCATTCAATGGAGCATATGCCCACATATTGTATTTTTCGCTATTACGAGCAGTGTCAATCAATAATTCTCTGCCTTTAATACCTGTTTCAACTTCAATATCATTTTCATCAGGTTCAGTCATTCCTTCGAATGTATCGAATAACCATATTTTTCGATTATTCGAGTCTTTTTTCATTAATTTCTTAGCCATTGCCATGCATGAACCCCCTTTCCATACACCACATTCAACAAAATCTCCTTTGATCTTATTTTGCTCCAAATAATCTATAGCGTTGAGTAGGGCATCTACTCTCTCTATAGTAGTAGCAGTTGCGTACTCTATCTCTTCAAATAATTTTATATGTTCATTATCAATATCATATGGATACTTCTTAAGGTTAATTTTTCTGATCTCATAACCAATTTTCTTTAATATGAATTTTATTGCTTTCTTAATCATAGAGTGAGGTAGTTATATAACTACGTATAATATATATTATGTTACTTATTAATAATTAGGTATAAATAGTGATCTGTTATTAAGCATGTATTTAGATATATATTGTTGACCTTCATTAGATGTTATCCAATTATAGAATATTGTAGCTCCGTTATGATTGATGTCTTTACAATGTTCATTACTAATAAGAACTATACCATATTGATTTCTTAATAAACTGTCATTCTCAAACAGGATTACATGATTTTGCTTATTTTTAAATTTTAACCAGGTCGCACGATCAGTATACGTATAAGCATTCATTCCAACTGCAACATTGAGTGTGGCACCCATTCCTTGGCCGGTTTCTAGATACCATCGATTTATCGAGGGGTTGGGTTTAATTTTGATGAGCGTATCCCAAATATGGAGTTCAGATAAATGGGTACCGCTTTCATCACCCCTAGAGATAAAAAAAGGCATGAATTGATATATTTTAGATAAAGCATCAGACAGATTTGTTGATGTTGATAATTTTATGGGATCAGACGATGGACCTACCAATACAAAGTCATTATACATAAGATTTGATCTGATTTTTCCATAGCCATTATCAACAAACTCGTCTTCAAGTTTTTTAGCATGCGTAATAAGGATATCCCCATTACAATTCTCTGCATTTTTAATGGCGTGCCCTGTTCCAGTTGCTATCACATGTGAATTTATATTATATTTTTGATCGAATATTGGAAGTAAATAAGAATATAAGCCTGAATCTCTAGTAGATGTTGTGCTTAATATTCTTAATTCTTCGGCTAAAATAGTTGTGAAAGGCAATATTATTATTATGTAAATAAAATTCTTCATGCTATTTGACCATTTACTATAGAAATAATATCGTTAGAAAAAAATAAAGCATCTTTATGTGAATGAGTTATTAGTATAATTTTTTTATCTTTAGAAAATTTTTTTAATAAATCTTTAAAAAGTTTTTTATAATTTTCATCAAGATTATTAAAAGGCTCATCAAGGAATAATATTTCAGGTTTTGCTATGAGTGATCTGATAATAGATATGCATTGTTTCTCACCTAAAGACAGTTCATTAATATGAGATAAAAGATATTTTGATAAATTAAATTCATCTAAAGTATTTTTAATAATTTCAATACCTGTTTTGAATGAATAAGTATTATTACAATATAGAGAATGTAATAAATTATCTTTAACAGTTCTATTAAGAAATATATGATTTTGAAATAAAAAACTAGTTTTAAATTTATTATCATATGAATATTTAACATAGCCTGTTGTAGGTTTAATAATATTAGCAATTAGTTTAAGAAGCGTTGTCTTTCCAGCTCCATTTTTCCCCATAAAAATAGTAGTCCCATCAGATTTTATATTTAGAGATATATTGTTAATAATTTTTTTATTATTAATATTATAAGAGACATTATTTATATTAATCATTTAATTCTCATTATTTTAGAAAAGTTTTAAAATAATAAACAAGAATGTTTATTATTAATGATATTAAAAGAAGAGTTATACCTAGACTCAAGGCAACAGCTAGATCTCCTTTTGATGTTTCTACAACTATCCCAGTAGTCATAGTTCTCGTTAAATAAGAAATATTACCACCAACAATTATAATTGCGCCTACTTCTGACAAAGCTCTACCAAATGCAACTAAAATGTTTAAAATTATACTCAATTTACATTCTTGAATTAACGTTATAGTTTGTTGTATTTTAGATGCATTTATTGATATCAAGTATTCTCTTAAATGATTGTACATATTATCAAATGACTCTTTACATAAAGTTATCAATATAGGTGTTATTAGAATCACTTGAGCAATAATCATTATTGTAACCGTATAAAGCAAATTGAATTGACTAAGTAACCCATTATTTGAAAATAAAATATATAATATTAAACCTATTACTACTGGCGGCAGCGCTAAAAGTGAATTTAAAATAATCATTAATATATTTTTTAACTTAAAGTCACTTATGGAGAGATATGAAGCGCATACAATAGAAATTAATGAAGAAAAAAAGACCGCATTTATAGAGACAAATAACGATAATGCCACAATATATATATAACTCTGTTCTAAAGAAAATATTATAGAGAAACTTTCACTGATCATTCAACTGTTAAGATTGGATTATTAAATAATAAATTATTAATTGATATATTTAGTTTTTGTGACATCGAAAGTCATTTAAAAAATAATGCCCTATTTCTCAATGCTATTATGAAAATTTAAAAACTTTTTACATGAACCCGTATCATAATCTTCAATATATTTTTCTGATAATTCAACTATACTTTTATTAAATTCATTCAAGTAGGCCTGACTATTATTTATAGATTCAAGTATTAGATTACATAGCTCCTTATAAGTTTTTACATCTCTTCCGGGTAATATTTTTTTTAAGTCTTCAGCAAACCCTTTTGTATCCTTAATTTTTTTATAATCCAGCATAACGAAGAGTTGTGGTTTTTTTAATATAGAAAAATCTGTTGTTAATGTACTATAATCGCCAATTAATAAATCAATTTCTGTCATTAACTGAATATTATCAAATAAATGGTTCTCATTGATATCGATAAACCTTATATTGTTTGTATCATTAAGTGCTGCGTTAAAATTACTCATTGAATGATAACTATATATGAATAATAAATTATTTTTTTTAAGAAAGTTATCAAAATCCTTTTCGTTAAAATGCTCTAGAGTTGCTATAGGTAATTTTGATTTATATTCTCTGAACGTTGGTGCGTAGTAAATAATCTTTTGATTTTTATAAATATCTCCATATAGTTGCTTAACTATATTTTTTTCGTTATATTTTTTGGAAGTATATTCCTTATTATTTAAAACATCTTGCTTGGGTGTGCCTAATATTTTAATTTTTGAATTTGGTAATACTAACTGATTTACGCCAACTACTTGACGCGCATATTCTGTACTTAATGAAACAAAGTCATATGAGTTGATGTCTGTGATAAATTTAATGGTCTTTTTAAGATCTCTAGTTCTCTCAATCGTAAGCTTTGGGCCTGTCCCATGCATTGTACATATTTTAATGATATTTTTATCACTTGAAATCAATCCTAATGGATCATAAAATGATGTTCCTGAAGAGTAAATTGTTCTAGATTTAAGAATGATTATTAACTTTTTAAAAGGATTTTGATTTGAAATATAATTATAACCTTTTAACTTTAAATATTTTATTACTTGATCTGATTCGGTAATCCAGTAACAATCATCGGTAGAATGAAGTGTAAAATATTCATATAAGTATTTTGTATTTCCAGAGTAACGATACAGGTCTGATGATACGAATAATGCAATATTACTTTTCCGCACAAATATTCTTAAAATTCTAAAAATAGGTATTAGTATAAATTTAACAAGTTTTTTAACCTTCATTTTTATAAATATCTCATTAGTATTACTACAAAAATATCTAAGTAACTTTACACTCTTAGATTGATATTAATTTAATTTTAATTATAAAATCTTAAGATGAATAAAATTAGATAATAATTCTATATTTTTTTTTGGTTCAATGTTTGATGATGTATTAAGTTTAAGGTCTGCATTTTCTGGTTCTTCATAAATTGATTTTTCTGAATAGCCTATTACATTATCAATTAATCCCATGTCAGCTTTTTTATATAAACCTTTAGTATCTCTCTCTTTTAGAGACTCTATGTCTGAATATACATAAATATAGAATAAATCATTTTTAAATATTTTTTTTATGTCTTTTCTTATAGATTCATACGGAGTAATAACTGAGACAATAGTTATATCAAATTTTTTATATTCTTTTTTACAGATATCAGCGATGTTTTTATTATTTTGACAAATCTCATTAAAACTAAATCCTACAGGTATTTTATATTTATCTCTAATTAGATCACCATCAATTATATTTACTCTAAGATTTTCTTTTTCGAGAATTTCCTTAATACAATCCGAATAATAACTTTTCCCGGATCCAGACATACCTGTAAACCAAATTATTTTAGACATTTTATTTTTTACAATTTTTGATCGTTTTAGAGATTTTAAGTATCATTTCTATGCATTTTTGAGGATACTTTCCAATAGCTGTCTCTGCAGCTAAAACTAGACCAGTCGCGCCATCAATTAGCGTATTATATACATCATTAACCTCTGCTCTTGTTGGTTCCATTCTAGTAACCATTGACTCTAATAAATTAGTAGCAACATATACTGGAATTTTTGCCTTTATTGCTTTAGATATAATCTCTTTTTGTTTTCTTGGTATCTCATGAAGAGGTATTTCTTTTGATAAATCTCCTCTATCTATAAGTATATTGTCAGCCTCTTTTAGAATTTCTTGTAAATTTCTTAGACCTTTTTTTGATTCAATTTTGGATGTAATTGTAATTTTATTCTTGAATAAGTTTCTAAGTTTAATAATATCTGAAGCTTTTGATGTAAATGATAGCGCATAATTCTTTATCTTTAATTTTTCTCCTATTGCGAATGCTTTTATATCTTTGTCTGTAAATGGAGGAATTGTTATATCCCTATTCACAGAAATACTTTTGTTCGAACCTATAGTTCCACCCTGCATGACTTTACATTCAAAATACCTCTGATTTTCCTTGATGATTTTTACAACTACGCTGTTAAAATCTATTGATAATATATCATTTACTTTTAAATTTCTAAAAATATTTTGTGGAACTAGAGTAATATTGTTATTAGATTCATTACTTTTATTGATTCTTATTATTTTATTAGTAATAAGTTTTTTTGTTCCGCCGCATAATTTTGATGTTCTTATCTGCGCACCTTCACTATCTAAACATATAGGAGTTTTTGAATATTTTCTTATAAATTTCACGATCTTAGGGATTTCCTTTATATCAGTATGTGAGAGATTTATTCTTAATAATTTTATATTATTGCAATCTACATGCGATAAGAAATTCTTATTAAGTGTAGATGGACCTAGTGTTATAAATAGTTTAGTCATGTTTGATGTATTGTCTAGTTACCTTTTGATTATTTTTTTATTAGTTATAATTAAATCACTGTAAAATACTCTTTTACTCCATTGCCAGTCTATCTTTAAATATTTATCTTACTAATTATATAGATCGTAGATAAAATATATATATGATATGCTTGTTGATTTTTTAAAATCTTTTATATAAATTGATTGGAATCATGCTTAAAACAATATAAAGATATAACTGATAATCGCATAGATTAAATCCAAGTGATTTTATAAATGATTTAAATGCATTCTTATTAGACCCATCTTTATAATATAATTTTCCCGCATTTTTCCAACAATTAGATATAGCCCTATTCAATCTAATTTTATCCTTAGTATGATTTTCTATAACTTTTATTGCGGCATATGTATTTCTAATAATATTACTACTTTCAGAATTATTATGAAGCTGATATGTACCAAGAATTTTTTTTGTAAACTGTAATTTAAGTTTTGCTTTAGATAATTTTATCCATAAATCATAATCTTCAGCTGTAATAATATCTTCCTCAGCTGAAAAACATCCAACATTAATTATCTTTTCTTTTTTTATAACTATTGCAGACAGTGAGATACAATTACCTCTTGATAGTAATCGGTCAACAGTAAAATTATATGCTGGACCATATACTTTTTTTATATTTTTATCTTTATAATTCCAAAACTCTCCATGACAAATCGCATCAAAATCATTTTTTTTTAATTGATTGAGACACTCGTATAACTTATCATTTTCCCAATAATCATCAGAGTCTAAAAAAGCAATATAATCCCCGGCTGCATTATCTATTCCAAGATTTCTGGAAAGTGCTATATTTCCATTGTTGTTTATGGTGAGAACTTTTATTCTCTTATCATCAAAACTTGATATAGATTTGATAGTTTCATCGCTTGAATTGTTATCAATAATGACAAGTTCCCAATTGACATAGGATTGATTAATTACCGACTGTATTGCTCTTTCGAGATAAAAACCAGAACGATTATATGTAGGCAAAACAACAGATACAAGCGGCATGTGTAGGTTCATTTAAAGTTATTTATACAAAAATCAATTAGCTTGTTAATTTCTTCATCATGATCGAGAATATCGATATACTGATGGTTTCTAATTTTTGAGTTATCAATAGTAAAATTCGATGTTGGTAATCTGCTATCTGAATAATCAAGGGAGACCTTGATTTTTTTTGAGAGTTTAAAGTCTAATTTGCTTTTTATTTTATTCACAAAATCAATAACTTTTGAAGATTTACCAGAAGATACATTAAAAATTTCGTTTGAATCTAAATTTTTATCCATGGCTATATCATTTACTACTTTGACAATAGTTGAAATTGGAATGAAATCTTTATAACTTTGCCCACTGGATTTTAGCTTAATTTCTCCATTTTCAATAGCTTGTTTGCAAACATTCATCACAACTAAATTCCAACAATCTGACAAATTATGCATAGGATATCCATAACCATTACTAATCCTGAGTATAATTTTTGACATATTATTTTCAGATTTTTTTGTGTATAAATATGTTTCAACTGCATGTTTAAGCTTGCCGTATTCACTCGAGGGATTAACTATCATATTTTCAGTTATAATACCCTGATAATTTTCTGAAACTACTCTAATAGATGATAAAAAAATAAATTTTTTAACATTTTTTGAAATGGAAGCCATATCTATAAGTCTTTTACTTTCTTCATAATATTTTTTAGATATATTTGCATCTTTCGAGTCAGTTGCATTAGGACCAGAAGCATGAATTATAACGTCATGATCAATCATATCTTGGTTTAAATCACTTTGATTTTGATAATTAATTCTATTAAAAGAATTGGTATCCAGAATATTCTTTATATTTTTTCTACTCAAAAGTGTAACATTATTATGCTTACAAATAAATTCTGCTAACCTCCCTGCTAATAATCCGCTGCCGCCTGTCAGTAAAATTCTCAAATTATTCTTTTCCGATGTTATTGTTATAGCAATAAAATAAATAAGGAATATAACTAAATAAAAGGAATACAATAGAATATTCTATATATGATTGACAAAGAATAGATAAAGGTAAACACCATAAAATATTATACAGCATCAGTAATAAATTTACTTTATTATGGTTATTATATTTTTTTGCTAATATTTGATAACAATGAGTATTATGGGGTGTTGTTATATACAATAGAGATAATAAAATATTATTAGATGATTTATATTTATAAATAAAACGCGCTAATAACACATACAATGAATCTGCGATAAAAATAGTTAGTAGTATTAGTGCAACTGCAATATGATTTAATATATAAATATCATCAGAGGCATATGTACTGTTAAACAATAAAATTATAATCAGCATACCAAGCATGTAACTCCCGGCATTACCCAGAAAAACTTTTGATGGTTTAATGTTATAGAATAGAAATATTAGTAATGGAATTATAAATAATATTAATACACCAAAAGAATAAAAATTATCAAGTATTATGAATGATGTTAAAACAAAAATTGCTTGACTGGTTGCTAATCCATCTATTCCATCCATAAAGTTATAAATATTAACCAAAAATATGAAAAAGCAAGCCCAAACAATAATTTCAAGTATATTAAGTTGATGTGAGTTCACAATCACTAATATAGATATTATAGCTTGGCTAAAGAATCGAAAAGCTTTAGATAATTTAAATTTATCATCCAGATATCCAAGTAATGCGATTAAAGTTAAGCCTATTATGGGCGAGTTGATATTTAATGAATGCGCGTGAATAAGATATGGATATAAAGTTATGCATATATATGTACCAAGAATTGCTATACCACCTGACGAGGGCATTACATTGCAATGCATTCCTCTTTTTGATGGGGTCGCCAATGATATCGGATATTTGATCAATAATTTGATAAAGATAAACGATATAAATGCTACAAGAGTAATCTGTAATATTGCTATTGGCATTAGCTTAAAAGTATTTCTTTAATATTTTGATTGATTTGACTTTGAGGAAGATTATTCTCATCTATATTCATATATTTGGGAATAAAGTTCTTAATAGATTTTCTATATGAATCATAAGGTATTGACATTAACTCATCAATTCTCTTCTCTAAATTATTTATTTTTGAATATTCATGAATAAATTTACTATCAAATTGAAAATATGAATTATCCTGAGCTGTATTAATTTGTAATGCTTTAGAATTAAGTGCCAATGATTCTAGCAAAAGTGTAGAACAAAAACCCACGGTTACATTACTTTCCATAATAGCTCTGTAACTATCTAATTCTATGTTTGGATTTGTGTATGCTACATTTAGTGGAAGTATTGATTGAAAATAATCCAGCTCTCTTGTTCCTCCATGCCCATTAAGAGCTATAATTATTTGATAATTTCTCTTTTTAAATAATTCAGACATAATTTCAGTTACAAGAAGCCAATGATCATTCCAATGATGATTATCAGGGTCGTTTCTTTTACGAGGTTCATATTCTGAGATAAGACAGATATCGTATTTCTTTTTTAACGAATTAAATTTTGTTATCGCAATTCCCGCTCTCAAAGATCCAACTGGTCGATGATTTTTAACAAGCCAGTTTGTAGATATATTTTTTTCTCTATCATTTAATCCGAAACAATATAGGTAATCATGGTTAATTTTAAATTCAATTCTGTCTCTGATAAACTTTTCTCTTAATCCGTTTTGTATCGCTATAAACGTTCGATTTTTAATTACATATGATAAGTTATGATAAATACTATTATCATCATTATACGTAATAATTATTTGAGGATCTATAAATTCAATTTCAGTTTTTATATAAATAATATAAATTTTTTTTATAAATGAACAATTATTTATATGAATATTCAATATATTTTTCAAGAATTTTAATATGAAAGTTATATTAAAATATATCGTAATTCTTTTTAAGTCATAAATTTTAATATTTTTAACATCTGATAACACATATTGCACTAGATCTTCAGATCCTTCTTTATCAAGAATTAATATTTCATTTTTATCAGGAATGAATAATTGAAAAAAAAATTTAATATTTTTTAATTTCATTTTTTATTTTTCCAAGGTGCATTACCTTCATTCCATAATGTCTCTAATAGATAATGGTCTCTACGTGTATCCATGCATTGCCAAAAACCCTCGTGTTTATATGCATATAACTCTTTTTCTTGCGTCGCATTTTCAAGTGGTTGTCTCTCAAGCATTACATCATCATTAGGGATATAATTTATAAAATTTGGTTCTAGGACAAAAAAACCACCATTAATCCAACCTGTCTGCAGCTGAGGTTTTTCTTGAAACGTAATAACTCGCTCACCATCAAGATGTAATTCTCCAAATCTCGCACTTGGATGCACAGCAGTCACAGTAACAGTTTTATTAGTATGTTTATGAAAGTCTAGCAATTCATTTATATTAATATCAGATAATCCGTCACCATAAGTTAAAAACACAGTTTCTTTACCAATTTTCTGAAGTACCTTTTTACATCTACCGCCAGTTTGTGTATCAATGCCAGTATCAATAAGATTTATATTCCATTTTGAGTTAAAATTATTGAAATACTTTATTATGTAGTCTGCTTTATATCCTAATGCAATATAAAAATCTGTATGGCCGTAATAAGAATAATGATTCATTAAGTGTACTATTATTGGTATTCCACCAATCTCTACCATTGGTTTTGGTATATTGTCAGTTATATCCCCTAATCTTGTACCATAACCACCTGCAAGTATTATTGTTTTAATCATTGAATTGAAAACTATTCTCTTCTAGATTAATACATTCTTCATCGTCATGGACTAAATTCGAAATATTTGTTACAACATTTATACCGTCAGATATTCCTTTGAATCCAAAAATAATTGATGGTGGTACCGTGATCCGACTATAGTTAGAAGATCCTATTGTAATTTGAGAACGATTTTTTATGGCATTATTTTCTAGTTCAATAAAATTGAACCGTACTTCACCGACTGGGACAACAAGGTTGAGAGTCATTTTTTTATGCATTTTCCAGGCTTTTATAATACCTGTTTTAATAAATGAGAAATAAATTTCTTCAAATCCCTGATAGCCTTGATCAGACTGTCTCATACCATGATAAATAGATCCTTTCTCATTATTAAATTGTTTCAATTCTGTAATTATCAAACTCTCAATCAAGACTCATAAACTCCTCAATTTGATTCATTGTTTTAATTGAAATGTCACCATTGGAATAGAAGCTCTGATACCAAGAACTTGTCCACTCAGAGGTATCTTTCAAATTAAGTTTTTGTATAATATTCAATACTTTATAAGATTTATCACAATTTAAACTCAATAACTTTGCCTCGTGAGGACTATCCAAATTACTGGCAATACTCCATTTTGCACTCTTATAGAAATTTGAGAGGTTTTCGACTAGAGTAGAGACACTATATGAAGAACTTGGTCCAAAATTAAAAGACTCTCCATTAAGGGCAGCATTTTCAGTGAGATGACATGCCAAGCTTAAATACCCATTCAAAGGATCTAAGACATGTTGCCAGGGTCTAGTTGCATTAGGATTGCGTAATTGAACTTCATCCCCTCGAGCCCACGATCTAAAACAATCTGGCACAATTCTATCTAAAGCCCAATCTCCTCCACCTATTACATTACCTGCGCGAGTAGTACATGCTCGAATATTCGAATTTTTAGTCTTAAAAAATGAATTAGTATAGCCTCTGAATATGAGCTCAGCTGATGCTTTGGATGTACTGTACGGATCAAGACCACCCAGTCTATCATCTTCCTTGTAATCAATTTTATCATCTAAATTTTCATAACATTTATCACTAGTAATAATGATAGCAACACAGTTCTTATTATATCTTTTTAAAGCTTCTAAGATATTTAATGTGCCCATTGTATTGTACATATATGTGTTATATTGGTCCTTATATGATTCTAATACAAGTGGCTGAGCAGCAAGATGAAAAAGATAATCTGGTGATTTATCTGTAATAAACTCAAATACCTTGTCTGAGTTTATTAAATTAATACGTTCATCAGAAGAATATTTAATATTAAGTTCATTATAATGCGCTGGATTTGAAGGTACATCTAAAGAGAATGCATTAATTTTGGCACCTAACATGTACAACCATTGAGATAACCATGAGCCTTTAAATCCTGTGTGGCCAGTTATAACAATATTTTTATTTTTAAAGTATGACGAATAGTCCACTATTTATTTTTATCAAGAAATTTTTTAAGTTTTGCTTTATAAATTGCAAGTTTTTTACTATTAATTTTATCTCTACTTGCAATTGAGAAATTGAAAGCCCTTCTATTCTTTGATGAGGCATTAGATTCGCTGCCATGAACAACCAAAGCATCATGAATTACACAATCTCCTGGTTTAACATCAATGAAAATCTTTTTAAATTTTTTTATTTCCCTTTTAAATTTATCAGTTTTTTTTATAGTCATCGATGCGCCTAAATTACCTTCAGGAATATGATTAAAAAGACCTAATTTAGAAGATCCTTTGTAGTAAAATAAGCCGCCATTTTCCTTATCTGATTCATCAAGTGCAACCCAGCATGTCAGTGCTTCAGCATTATTTAAATTAAAAAATGCATTATCTTGATGTATTTTAGTAGATAGACCAATATTTTTGGGCTTAGCAAAAAGTGATGAATTAAAAATCCTCTTACTTATTGAGCCGTATCTAAGTTTCACAATATCTTTTAATTTGCTATTTAAAATTAGATCTTTATAAAATTTAGAATATAGATGTATATTATGCATACTACTTAATACTGATTTTTCTTCAATTTCAATATAATGTTTATCTCTACGATTCATGTTTTCTTTATCTAGACACTTTATTTCAGACTTAATTTTTGATAACACATCTCTACCAAAGAATTTTTTTATGATTACAAAATTATCTTTTTTTAAAATATCTACAATATCTTCAAAATCTTTCATTTAAATTTATATGGTGTAACTTTATTCTTTGTGTTTTCTATTTTTTCATTCCATGATTCAATTTGCTTTATAATATCTACACCCTCATTCTTGGACCATTGATTAATTAAAGACTTAAATACTTTTCCCGGCTTCCCATCTCCTATTTTGATTGAATTTAAAGATGTAACTGGCAACATACAAAAAGGTGTAGCGCTAATAAATGCTTCATCCGCTTCGTAAACATCAAATGGCTCAATGTTCTTCTCTATTGCATCAATTTTAAGTGTTTTACATAAGTCATTCATTACATAATCTCTGCTAATTCCACGTAACATATTTCTACCTTCTGGCGAAATAACAGTATTATTTTTAACTATAAAAAAATTATCGCCGCTTCCCTCTGCAATAAATCCATCTGTATCGAGCATTAGTGGCCAATTATTTTCTCCTTTGTATAGGGATGTTTCAATATTTGCCATCAAGTAAAAGAGTCTACTTCGATTTTTTATTTTAGGGTCCATTAAGTGTGCCGGTATAACTTTCTGATTTGTAATAACATTATTAATTCCTGTTGAGAATAATTTTCCCATACCCTGAACTGTCCATTTTAGAGGAAAATCTGCAATCACTAAATTATATCCCTTATGTATTCCTTGAATTCCCTCATATATACCTAATACACCTCTAGATACATCAATTAGCAGTCTATGCTCATCGTCTTCGTCAAACGCATCTCTATTCATCTCTGCGGTTTTAATACATAAATCATAGACTTCTTCTTTTGACTCGGGTATGTCTATACGAAGTATTTTTAATCCAGTAAACAATCTATCGATATGCTCTCTTAACTTAAAGTGTTCTCCTCCAAAAGATCTAGTCATTTCAAAAACCATATCACCAAACATCAATGATGAATCAAAGATCGAAATTTTAGCTTCAGATTCATCAACAAATTTTCCATTCATATAGATTTTTCGTTTTGCCATAAACTATCGTAACATTTTTTAGTTATTTTTTAAGATTTTTGTTTTCATAAAATAATTACATATATCTATATCATCTTCATCATCAATTTCATAAATCTTCCATGATTCCATTTCATAAAGTCCAATTTTACCTCCAAATCGATTTTTATATTCCTTTAATATTTCTGGTTTAAATATATAGAAGGAACCATTTTCAGAAAATTGAGGTTCTATATCTTGTCTCATTAGTCTAGATTTATAATTAAAATTGACGCTTGAAAGCTTATTATTAAAAGATCTCCATAGACATAAATCCTTCATATTCGTTGCAGAAAATAGAGAATCATAACCACTTTTTAAGAAATATTTTATGGCATTATCAATATCAGATGCTTCTCTTAAAGGTGATGTGCATTGCAAGAATACTACCAGATTAATTTTTTTTTCTTTTTCTATTTGATTAATTGCATGCATTAAGGCATCTTCACTTGTTGATTTGTCTGTAGCTAGTTCGCTTGGTCTTACAATAGATTTAGCACCATAACTTTCTGATATTTGCAAAATCTTTTTGCTATCTGATGTGACATATACGTTATTCTTTATATATGTGCTAGCTAAAGATTGTTTTATTGTCCATGAAATCAAAGGTTCGTCACAAAAATTCATAATATTTTTATTCTTTATTGATTTACTATTACCTCTTGCTGGTATTATTGCAATAATATTCATTATATTTTACCATTAAGAATTTTTAAGCTCTTCCAAAAACCTGCCCCATTATTAGTATGACCTTGCCATATTTCAGGTATAAAAGTAACCCTATCCTTATGCGATCTAATTATTTTACATAATTTTTTAAAATCTATTGTGCCGTCACCAATTTGCAAGCCTTCTCCAGATTGTTCTGATCCATCTGAAATATGATAATGTGCAGTATTTGGAATTAGCTTATTAACATAATCATAATAATCCCACTTAAAAGTATTGCATGCGAGATATGAGTGAGACAGATCATTGCATATTCTAATTCTTGTTGCCCTACAAAATTTTTTAATTTCATCAATATCCATAAATAGATTTTGATATCTTTGACCTCCAAAATGCCATGGATAAGGAGCCATTGTTTGTGGCAATATTTCAACTTTTCTATTAGATAATTCTTTTAAAGAGTTTATTAAATTATTGTATAAATTATTACGTTTTGTAACAGGCACGAAATTATCTCTGCTAAATCCACCACAATTCGTTATAATAGCCGGTTTATTTGTTTGTGGAAAATATTCATTTAATTTTATGGTTAGATTAATTAGATCTTTCATATATTTTATTGATTTATTGCGATAATTTTTTTTATCTGTACATAAATCTAATAGATGATCATTCGCAAATAATTCAGGTGCATGAATGAGAAATTTGCAATCATATTGATCTTTAAGAAACTTACTTGGAATCTCTTTGATATCTTTAAAACTCATGTGAAATTCTACAAAATCAGGATTAGAGATCTCAAGAAGTGAATTAATATCATGATATCTTACAGGTATACCCCATTCATGTTTAAAATTATATTTTGCAGAAGGTTTGACCGACCTAGTAAAATGAGATTTAAATAATGGTTCACCTTTTTTTATATCAGTGATTGCTTTTTTCCCTATTATCCTCTTTATCTGATTTGGTTGTAGTCCTTGACCTGGGCTTTTATATTCAAAATGTATTTTCCTTAAAATAGTGCCTTTCTTGATATTTTCTTTTAAATAAATACTTTTTGAGAGATTCTCTCGATTTATAAGTTCTCCTTGAGATAATTTTCTATCTTTACTTGATCCTATAGCTTGCTCTGCTTGTCTTATTCCTATTATTAGTTCATTAAATTCATCTTTAATTAAACTCGCGGCATGGTCCGGACCTTCCATATTTTTATCTAAAGTAATATGTCTCTCAATAATTCTTGCTCCGAAGCCTATTGAGGCTAATGTGACTGCTATTCCTCTCTCATGTCCAGAATAACCAACTAACTTTCCATATTTTTGGAGTCTTTTAATATATGAAAGATTAATGTCTTTGAATGGCGCTGGATAAGTTGAATTGCAATGTAATAGACAATAATCTATCTTTTTATATCTATTGATGAGTTTTACAGCATCACCTATGTCCTTTTGAGTGCTCATGCCGGTTGATAGTATTAGAGGTTTAGATTTTTTACATAAATGTTCTATAAGATCATGGTTAGTTAAATCAGCGGACGCTACTTTAAATGCAGGAACATTAAGTCTTGATAAATGATCAGCTGATTTTTTGTCCCAAGGCGTACATAAAAACATTATTTTTTTAGTTAAACAATAGTCCTTTAGAATTTTAATGTCTTTGAATGATAAATTAAACTTGTCCAATAAATTTATGGTATATTGAGTTCCTAGGTCTGCGCTTGTCATCTTTAATGCTGTTTCTGAATAAGTTTCACGCATACATCTATATTGAAATTTTACACAATCAGCACCAATTTCTTTAGCAGCATCTATTAACTTAAAAGCAGTTTTTATACTGCCATTATGATTTACACCAATCTCAGCAATCACAAAAATATTTTGATCATTAATTACTTTATTTTTGATTATTAAATTTTTTTCTTTGTTATCCATTGTCTCAATCCGACATTATCGAAGGTTATTGTTTCTATTTTAAGATCACGGCTCTCTAATGCATTGATTAAAGAAAGTTTCTTATCTGTTGGAACACAAAGCAAATAATATCCTCCAGATCCAGCGCCGAGTAATTTACCACCAATAGCACCATTTTCAAGTGCAAATGAGTATATTTCATCAAGATGACTATCCGTTATCTTTGGTGAAAATTTCTTTTTTGTTTCCCAAGCTTTTCCAAGTAATTCACCAAAATCATCAATGTAGCCTTTGAGTAATTTTGACTTCATTTCATATGCAATATTTTTGGCTGTTTCAGCATAAGTTTTTTGCTTTTCATTTTTCATTAATTCTTTTTGCTCATCATGTATATCGCCAGAATTATGATTAATACCCGTGTAGCACAACAATAATGAATCTTCTAACTCATTAATTAGATCATCATTTATTCTTAGTGGATTAACTATATTTTCTCTATCTTTTAGTTCAATAAAGTTAAATCCTCCAAAAACAGTAGCATATTGATCTTGCCATCCTCCAGATAAATTCATTACAACTCGCTCCGCATGAAATGCTAATTCAGCTATTTCATAATCACTAAATTTATTCTCTCTATAATTATTGAATGCACCAATTATTGCGCTCAACAGTACAGCTGAACCACCTAATCCAGAACCTGGTGGCACATCACTATATGTTATGAGTTTAAAACCGAAATCAGGTTTAAGGATTTGAATAACTGATTTAATTAAATCTAAATCTCCATTTAGATTAATTTCTTCTAAACTACTAAATGATAATTTCTTATTAAAATCGTTTGAATGTATAATAATTTTTTTATCGTCTCTTTTCTCTAAAATGGCATGTGTAAATTTATTTATTGTTGCATTAAGAACAGCCCCACCCTTCTCATAAAAATATGTTGTTAAATCTGTTCCTCCTCCTGCGAAGCTTATTCGTACAGGTGATTTTGCTTTTGATATTATTCTTTCTTTCTCGTTCCAAAACAAACTTTCTTTATTTACTACAGATACAAGATGTTTTTTATTGTTCAAAATGGGAATAATTCTTATTCTAGTATCTAGCAATTTTAATATATTTTCTTTAGTTGCATCTTTTTCAAGTAAATATATGAAGTTTGTATTCATACAATCATAAATCTTAATTGTTAATTTATTTTCCTTAATAAGTTTTCTACGAATATCTCCGTCAGTTGCTAATCCAATTATCACCATATTATCTTCAATAAAGATAGTACCATGTTCATTTTTATCAATTTTCTTAAGAACATCATTTAGATTTTCATTTCTATTAACAATATAGTCTTTAATATTCATTTTTTATATTTTCACAAAATTTAAAATAATCTTTAGGCACACCTATATCGATAAAATCCCCATCATAGATATGTGCAGCTAAAGAAATTTCTTTACATATATTCTCAAATAATTCTTCGATCATGAAAATAGTTTCAGAATTATTTTGTATAATTGATGTATTATTAAAATAATAACAACCAGTACTTATATATGAATTTTCCTTATTACAACCCTGCTTATTAAACTTTTTAATAATACTATTTTTGATTTCTAGAGTACTTGATCTTTCGCAGTCTTTTTGAAATTTACACAGAATATTTATATTATTTTTAGATTTTTTAATAAAATCGTTATAGTCGACATCAATATACGAATCACCATTCATAATTAGCGCAGGTTCCTTAATTTGATGATTGACAATTTTCATAGCATTTTTTATTGCACCACCAGTACCAAGCGGATTAGTTTCCCTAATAATATCAATTGTTGGATTATTTGAGTAATAATTCTCAATAATTTCAGATTTATAGTGAGTTAACAGATATATTTTGTATTCATCAATAGAATTTTTGATTAAATCAATCTGGTAATCTAAAAAAGGTTTTTTACCAACAGGCGCCATAGATTTTGGAACATTTTTTACTACCTCTAGTAATCTTGTACCAAACCCACCAGCGAGAATGTATATTTTTAACAATAGATTTATTTAGTGAATTTAAGTATTTTATCTGAACTATACGGATCATATCCTGAGACAGACTCGTATAATATTTTCTTTATATCTTCTATGCTAGATTCTGAATTAAGTTCTTTAAATTTATCTATACAATTCGTAATTTGCTCATGAGTCAGTTTCTCTTCATTTGCAGACATAATATAATTATGTGATGTTTTCGATACATCATCACCAATTAATAACTCTTCGTAAAGCTTTTCTCCGTCGCGTAAGCCAGTATATTCTATTTCTATATCTCCAGTTGGGTTATTTTCATCTTTAATAACTTTACCGCTTAACTTAATCATTTCTTTTGCCAAGTCTAGAATATTTAATGGCTCTCCCATATCTAGCAAGAACACATCTCCTCCTTTACTTAACGATCCTGCTTGAATTACCAATTCAGCAGCTTCGCTTATCGTCATAAAATATCTAATAACTCTTGGATCTGTGACTGTCACAGGTCCACCATTTTTAATTTGTTTTTTAAATAAAGGAACAACACTTCCAGATGTATCAAGAACATTCCCAAATCTGACCATGCAATACTTTGTCTTACATTTATTTTGAGGTATTGCATCTACCATGTCTTGAAGAGATTGAAGTATTAACTCAGCAAATCTTTTTGTAGCACCCATAATATTAGTAGGACGAACAGCTTTATCACTAGAGATAAGAACAAAATTTTCAACATTATATTTATACGCAGCTGTAGCAACTGTATTTGTCCCTAAAATATTATTTTTTATAGCAGATAAAGGATTATGTTCTACAAGCGGTACATGTTTATTTGCTGCTGCATGATAAACAGTATGAACTAGTTCTTTTTTGAATATATGGTCGATTAAGCTTTCATCACCTACAGAGCCCATATAAGAGGATATATCTAGATTGAAATTTTTAATACTTTTGATTTCCTTCATCTCTCTGTCAATTTCATATAAGAAGTACTCAGATTGCTCTAATAAGATAATTTTCTTGGGTTCTAAATGAATTATCTGTCTACATAACTCAGAACCAATCGATCCACCTGCGCCTGTAATTAAAACCGATTTATTTTTTATACAAGCCTTAAGTAGATATTGGTTGGGTTTAACTGCATCTCTACCAAGGAGGTCATCAATATCAATTTTCTCGATTTGAGAGAGTTTAAGTGTTCCAGATGTCAAATCTTTAATATTTGGAAGTTTTCTTATGATCCCATGATGTGGCTCTAATTCATTCATTATTGATTTGAGCTGATTTTTTGATTGATTATCATAAGTAACCAGAATTTCATGAATTTTCTTTCTTTTAATAATTTTATCTAAATCTCTAGGAGTATACACAGGAAGTTCAGCTATCATAGTTTTTTTATCGTCAATATCATTACTGATAAACCCTTTGTTGAGAATACTTTGGCTAGTTTTAAGTATACTATTTATCTCTATGGCTTCTTGTGTTGTTCCATAAATTAATATTGCGTGTTTTGCATCATTTTTCTGTTGAGTAAGGAATGACCTTGCTGCGTATCTTGACATAAATAGCAGTAAAGTAGATATTACAAAGAAAATTATAAAAACCGATCTTGGAAAAGGAAATTGTAAATTATAAATTAATAACGCCCATAATCCTGTTCCTAATATCGAAGCTTTTGTAATCTTTACGTATGTCTCAATGTTGATATATCTTGTTATTGATCGATATAATTTAAATATTATTAAACTCGCGATAATAAAGACATTTGCTAAGAAGAGAATTGAATATAAGTTTAATGCTGTTGCACCAGTTAACTCATATCCATTATAAAAATTAAAGAAACTATCTTGTCTTATCGATAGTGACAACCAAAGCGCAAAACTAATAGTTACCGTATCAACAAATATCAATAGAAGTCTTTTTTGTAATCTTGTTAAATTTATTAGAAAGTCTTTCATTTTTTTTGTCTATTAAAGAATATTAACTAATTATCTTATTTAAATCAAATTGATGATTTACTGGAAATAAAAGGATTTTACTCAGGAAATT
>MDTA01014302.1_pt1 | contig 20511 bp, 17 predicted proteins | sample 811151 | NCBI WGS metagenome assembly MDTA01 (sample SAMN05326648, study PRJNA326480) | marine metagenome | isolation source: seawater | place: Indian Ocean: South | collected 2010 | reverse complement strand
AGAGTTTCTAAATATTGGCATTGTTGTATTTGTTTGGCCAAAATTTATTGGGTGTGATCTATCAATCTTAGTATTAAAAATTGCACCTCCAATTCTTTGAGCTCCAAAAAATGCACTTCTTTCTTCAAATGAAATATTTTCAGCTGAAATATCATTTTGTAGCTTTTTTACCTCTAAAAGCTTTGATTCTTTAAGCCAATTAATTGAATTTTTATATGCGATTAAAATACCTCCAGATTTTACCCATTCACTGATTTTGTTTTTTACAGCTAGATTTGAAATTGAACTATTCGGTACAATTAAAGTTGTATATTTATTTAAATCAGTTCTGCTTAAATTTCTAATATCAACCTTTGTTAATCTAATTTCAAATCTAGTATCTAAAAGATGCCATATTTCTCCAGCATCATATGCTGTAATACCATCACCAACTAACATAGCAATATTTTTTTTATATAACCTTTTAAAATTATTGCTCCCAAGGTCGGGACCTTCAGCATAGCCTGTTTTTACATGATTTATCTCTATACTACATTCTTTTGAAATTTCGTTTAATATTTTATTTAATTCAACATGTTTATTATTCTGTGCTGGAATCAAAATAGTACCATAGTCATATTCTTTGCCACCTAATTTAAATTTCTTGGTAGCAACTTTTATTATTATCTCTTTTTCTAATAACCTATTTAAAGCGTTTGGTGATAAATATTCGTGCCACTCCATTAAATAAGCATAATCGCTTTTTTCAACATTTATATTTTGATTAAAATTTAAATTCTCGACTTTATTTGAATAGTTATTATTAAAAACTAAATCATAATCTAAATTGAATGCTAGGGGCAAGGTCCAGGATGAAACATCGTAAAACAAGCTATCTAAGAATTCAGTTCTTGTTTCAAACATAGCGTTAATAAGTCTATGTTTTTTCTGATTTTTTGGGACCACATATGCATATCCTTTTTTGTATATTTTATTTTTATGTTTTACGTCATTATCTAGGCTGTAAATATCAATTTCATGTCTTATTAGAATTTCAGCAAGTTTATTTGTTCTATATCTGTCCTTAGTATTACCAAATATTATTGCTTCTTTTTTGGATTCACTTGCTTCCTTTGCAGCTTCTTTATAAAATCTTTTCTGATAACCTAATATTTCTGATCTGAGATTAACCGCTGCTTTAAGAGTAGATAAACCAGTAGTGAGCTGATTTTTTATCGTAAAAGGAAATGTTAAAATTCCATTATCTGATTCCTGAATATGACCTCTTGAGCTAGCTTGTTCAAATAATATTCCTATAGAACCGTTGATATCTGGAAAAGTAGAGCCTTTTCCATAATAAAAGTCATCAAAACTTTCTTCAGAGTAATATAATGACCCTATTTCATCTAAACTTTCAACATGAAATTTTGCAATTTCCTTGGTTAGTTTTTGGTTTAATTCGGGAGTTAATGGATGAGTTCTTGATGGAATACCTGGTTGGAAAAAGAATGTAGCATTGGTACCCATTTCGTGATGATCAGTTAAAATATTAGGGATCCATTTGTTAAAAGATTTAATTCTAGCTTGTGACTCGGGAAGTTGGACGGGTAACCAGTCTCTATTTAAGTCAAACCAATAATGATTTGTTCTTCAGCCTGGCCAAACTTCATTATATTCTCTATCGTTAGGGTCAGAAGTTAAGTTGATATTTTTATTAATATTTGCCCAGTACGCAAATCTTTGTAAACCGTCAGGATTCATTGATGGATCAAGAAGTATTACGGAATTTTCAAGTAGATCTTCAATAAATTTACTGTTTGATGCAGCTAAATAATAAGCTAATAATAAACTAGCATTTGATCCGCTTGCTTCATTACCATGAATAGAAAAGCCTTGATATACAATTATTGGTTGCTTATCGATTAAGACATTTTCTTTATGTTCAGTTATTTTTTTGTGATTATCAATAATCTGATTAATATTCTTGTGATTTTTCTCTGATGTAATAGTAAGAAGTAAAATTGGCCTTCCTTCAAAAGTTTTGCCTCTGTCTTCTATTGTAACTCTATTAGATGCATTAGCTAATGCATACATGTATTGAACTAGTTTGTCATGGGTAACATGCCATTCTCCAATTTCATGTCCTATGATTTCTTTTGGAGTTGGAATATTTGAATCTGGAGTTTCAAATTCTGAGAAGTAATAATCAAGGTCGTATTTTGGATTTTGAGCATGAAATCCTGTAAAAACAAAAAATAAAATAAAAAAATATCTCATTTAATTGACTGATTAAATATCATCAAAACTAACGTCAGTAAATTCGCTTGATGATTCATTTTCATCATCTTTATTTTTACTTTTATCATTTGATTCATCAGAAACATCTATATTTTCTTCTTTTTTGAAGTCTTTTTGATGTCTTTCACTAATTACTTCTACGCCTTTTTCAGAAATAACATAATTAGTCATTTCATTTAAAATATTAGAAAATTCACTAAAATCTTCTTTGTAAAGATAGATTTTATGTTTTTTGTAATGGAATGAACCATCCTCATTAGTGAATTTTTTGCTTTCAGTTAGCGTAAGGTAATAGTCACCAGCTTTGGTCGATCTTACATCAAAAAAATAAGTTCTTCTACCAGCTCTAAGTACTTTTGAAAAAATTTCTTCTCTCTCCATCTTCTAAAAATTATATTTGACTTGATAAATTAAAAAATTTTTTTAAGATTTCAATAAATTATTATATTCTTTTTTAGTTAGCTGTTTTGAGTGTAGTTTCTTATAGTACCCCTTTTCGCTTACTAATTTTCTGTGATTACCTTTCTGAATAATTTTTCCATTTTCTAAAACAATAATTGAATTTAGATTTTGAACTGATGATAGTCTGTGACTTGAAATAATTGTTGTTACACTGTTAATCGAATTTTTTAAAGAGTTGATAATATTTTTTTCAGTTTCAGTATCAAGAGCTGAAAAACAGTCATCCATAATTAAAATCTTTGGATTTTTAATTAGGGCTCTAGCGATGCATATTCTTTGTTTTTGACCCCCACTCAAGTTAATTCCTCTTTCACCTAATATAGTATTATAACCCTCTTGAAAATTTATTATTTCATGATGAATGCCAACAATTTTACAGACTTTTTCAACTTCTTTTAAATTTGCATTTTTCTTTCCAAATCTAATGTTGTTAATAATTGAATCAGAAAAAAGAAAAGAATCCTGAGGTACAACACCAATTTGCTTTCTTAAACTTTCTAAATCATATTCATTAATTTCTCTATCATCTATAAGTATTTTTCCAGAATCTATATTATAACTGCGAGTTATTAATTTTAACAAAGTTGTTTTTCCTGATCCAGTAATTCCAATTATTCCTAAGGATTTTTTGTTATTTAATTTAAAACTTACATTATCTAAAGCTTTAATTTTTGATTCTGAGTAAGTAAATGAAACGTTTTTTATATCTATTTCTCCATTTATTTTTCTGTATCCTTTAGTTTTACTTAAAATTTCTGACTTTTCATTTAAAAATTCATTAATTCTTTTTTGTGATGCTGCTGCTTGCTGAATAATTGAACTTATCCATCCTAATGATGCAACAGGCCAAGTCAGCATATTAACATAAATTATAAATTCGGCAATTATCCCAATATTTTCTATTTCTCCATCCAAATATTGTTTTCCCCCTATATATATTACAAAAACGTTACTTATCCCGATTAATAATATCATCAGAGGAAAAAATAATGACTGCATTTTAACAAGACTTATTTGATTTTCTTTGTTTTTGATAGATAGACCGTCAAATTGTTTTAGCTTATTATTTTGAATTGAATATGATTTAATAATTTCTACACCTGTAAATACTTCCTGAGTAAAAGAAGAAAGTTTAGATAAAGACTCTTGTACAATTCTACTTCTAACATTTATAATGCCGCTTAATTTGAAAATGGTATATGAAAGAATAGGTAATGGGATTAATGTATAAAAAGTTAACTCAGGTGATTGTCGGTACATATAAAAAAAAGTAATAATTACGAGGGTTATAGTATTTATTGAGTACATCAAAGCAGGACCAAAATACATTCTAACCCTTGACACATCTTCACTTATTCTATTTAACAGATCTCCAGTCTGATTTTTTTTGTAGAAATCCAGAGATAATTTTTGGTATTGATTATAAATTTCATTTTTTAAATCAAATTCAACATATCGTGAAACATTTATTATTGTTTGTCTGGTTAAAAATGTAAAAATTCCAGCAGAAATTGCTGCTAATAGAATAAAGAAAATATTTTCAACAAGCTCAACCTGAACTACTTTAATATCAATAATATTTCCCTTTCTAAATGAATCGATAACATTCACTGATTCTCTTATTAGTCCAGGAGTAAATAATAATAAAATTCTAGCAATAATAATTATAAAAAAACCTAATAAAAGATTTGTTTTATACTTTATGAGATACTTATTTAGGTATTTTAATTCATTCAATTTATTAAATGTTTTTTTTATATAATTAATACTATCTTGCGTTAAATCTTAATTGTTCTTTTAAATGATAAACCGACGACATATTAGGCTCAAAATAATGCAATATTTATACGCTTCTGAAATATCAAATTTCGAATATACAAAAGAACATTATAAAAATTTGATCAATAATATCCATTCCATTCATAATTTATATTTATTGCAAATTTCATTCCTTATTGAAATTTGGAGAAAAGCCCAAAATAAATATAAAATATCTAGGGTTAGTATTTCTGGAATTATCAGCAAAAAATACACGAACACAAAGTTTTCGGACAATGAATTTTTAAATCAAATTTCTAAATTCTCTAAATTTTCTAAATTAATAAATTCAAAAAGTTTTATTAATTGGGAAGTTGATTATAATTATGTGAATTTAATTTACGACAAAATTATAGACAGTGAAATTTACAGATTATACATTGATGATTCAAATAAATCATTTGAAAATGATTTAAAATTTATTCATGACATATTTAAGGATATTATAGTAGTTGATGAAAAATTTCAATCATTTATTGAGGAAAAAAATATATTTTGGATGGATGATTTTCCTCTAGTAAATACTTTAATTCTGAAGTTTTTAAAAAATTCAAGAGAAAATAAATTTGAAAAATTATTATATTTTGATTTGTATTCAAATCCATCTGACGAAAAATATTCTAATGATTTAGCAAATTTATCTTTAAAAAATTTTGAAGCTAACAATCAATTGATAAATAAATACGTGACAAATTGGGATTTGGATAGATTAGCAAAAGTTGATTTAGTTATTATAAATCTAGCCTTAACCGAAATAATACATTTCAGTGAAATACCTGTAAAGGTGAGTTTAAACGAATACATAGAATTATCTAAAGACTATTCCACTGAAAAAAGTAGTTTTTTTATCAATGGAATTCTTGATAAAATTGTAAAAGATTTACTTAAAAATAATTCTATAATTAAGGAGGGTAGAGGTTTGAGAGAATAACATTTTTTTTTACTTTTGAACAATTAATCAATTTATTATGAAAAATATATTTTATTTATTAACGCTAACTATTGTTTTTACATCCTGTGGGGATGATCCGTTTAGCAAAGTAAATTCTAAAAATGTTGAACAAGCTGCTGAAAGAGATAATTCTCCATCTAAATTTCCAGTTATGACTTTTGATAAAACTGTTCATGATTTTGGTACCATTATGGATGGTGAAGCTCAGGAGACGGTTTTTTCTTATACTAATACAGGTGAGGCACCGCTAGTTATAACTGAAATTAAATCAACTTGTGGTTGTACTGTTCCTCAGGATTGGAGTAGAGCTCCATTACTAGCTGGTGAATCGTCTCAGTTTACGGTAAAGTTTAATGGTAAAGGAATGAATAAAACCTCAAAAACAGTTACGATTAAAGCAAATACGCAAAAAGGTACTGAATCTGTTAAGATTACGGCTTTTATTAATAATCCTAACGGAGGTATTAATTCTTCTGCAGGTCCTATTATTCAGTAATTATGGATTCATTTGTTCAATTTTTTTCTACTGGTGGTGGAATGATACTAATGATGTTTTTGATCATTTATCTTTTTATCATTCGACCACAGATTTCCAGATCAAAAAAAGAAAAAAAATTCCTTAAAAATTTAAAATCAGGTGACAAGGTAATAATGAAGAGTGGAATGCATGGGCGGGTTAATCATATTAATCAGAAAGAGGGTACTTGTATAATTGAGACAACTGCTGGTAAATTAAAATTTAATAAATCAATGATTTCAATGGATGCGTCAAATGAATTAAACAAATAGTTTTAGTTTATTTTAAAATATGTATAAGAAATTTATTTCTCCTTTTTTGTTCTTATTTGACCCCGAAAAAATTCACAATATTACTTTTCTTTTTCTAAAAATCTCTTTCAAGATTCCTTTGTTTGGTTTATTTATCAAATCTTATTTTAAGATTGAAAACAAAAAACTTGAAAGAAATATACTGGGTTTAACTTTTCCTAACCCTGTTGGAATTGCCGCAGGATTTGATAAGAATGCTACTCATATTTCGGAGTTTGAAAAATTTGGTTTTGGTTTTATAGAGATTGGAACTGTTACTCCAAGGCCTCAAGAAGGTAATCCTAAAAAGAGACTTTTTAGATTGAAGACAGACAATGCAATAATTAATCGAATGGGTTTTAATAATGATGGAGTAATAAAGATTAAAAACCGATTAAAAAAGAATTATAAAGTTCTTATTGGGGGTAATATAGGTAAGAATAAAGTCACTCCAAATTCTCAAGCAAAAAATGATTATTTAATTTGTTTCAAAGAACTTTACAATCATGTTGATTATTTTGTTGTTAACGTTAGCTCCCCAAATACACCTGGATTAAGAGATTTACAATCAAGAGAATTTTTAAATGATTTATTTATTGATTTAAATAAATTTAGGTATGAAGAAAGCATTAAAAAACCAATTCTTGTTAAGATATCACCTGATTTAAGTAAGGAAAAAATTCTTGAGATTCTTGAGGTTATAGATAATAATAAAATTGACGGGATAATTGCAACTAACACCACTATTGATTTTCCTGTTTTGAAGTCAAAAAACAAAAACGAAACAGGTGGCTTAAGTGGTGCTCCATTATATGATAAGAGTAATGAAGTTATTTCTTATATATCTAAGAAAACTAATGGGAAACTTCCAATTATTGGGGTTGGAGGAATTTCAACACCAGAACAGGCTCTAAAAAAAATTGAAGCAGGTGCTCATTTGATACAGTTATACACTGGAATTATATATGAAGGCCCAGGCATAGTAAGAAAAATAAATAAAAGGTTACTTAACCAAAAACTTTAAATTTTCCACATTATTACCAGACTGAATTGAAATAAAATATAGCCCTTTCTCAAAACTACTAACATTAATTTCAAGATCATTGTCGTTATTTATAATTTTTGAATAAATTGACCTTCCATTCAAATCGAAAATTTCGTAAGATTCAGGTAAAATATTCTGGTATCTTATTTGAAAAAAATTATAGACTGGGTTTGGATATATTGAAATTGAATTGAGATTACTCTGATTAAGATTCAAGTATTCAGTGCTGACTAATTTTGATTCCTCAGACCCAAAATTAGTATTCGTATAAATTAGATCTCCTTCCTGAGTGGTTAGTTCATAATATTCACTACCAACCATCCAATTATATCCGTCTAGACCATTTCCAGCTGTATCGTAAATAGTGAATGTATAACATTCAGATTGAACTACGTCAAATTCATGATTATGTTCTCCATTTTGCTCATAAGGACCACCCTCATACAATATATTTCCAGCACTATCTTTAAATTCCCATGTATTTTCATTTAAATCAACAATAAATAGCTTTAAATTAATCTTAGATGTTTCGTATATATTTGAAGAAAAATTAATAAACTGAGAAAAGAATTTTGTGATACTCTCACTTCCATTTGAAATTTTAAGAGTAACATCATATACTCCAGGCGTATAAATATGAGTTGGGTTTTGTTCTGTATAGTCAATTACATCATCACCATCTACATCCCATTCCCATGCTGATGCTCCTATACTCATGTCTGTGAAATTTACTGTCATGAAATCGTCACAACTTTCGTTAATATCAGCTTCAAAGTCTACATTAAATGAGGGGCATTTATAATAGGTTTTATATGTGTGAAAACCAGCATACATCCTCGCAAATTGTCCGTCACTAATAAAATATGTACAAGTGTTGGGTGAATATGACATTATATTTGATGTGTCAGGATCATAATATTGACCCACAGCGTCAGTGGAATTTCCTGTATATAGACAGTTTACTGAATTTACGTTTGAACTATTTATTAGAGGATCAGCAGGTGTATCGCAAACTCTATCACCAGCGCTACTACAATTACTGCCGTTCACGAGTTCATCAGTAGATTCTGGTTCATTGGAAGTTCCGTGAGTGTGTATGAGATTAAAATGATGCCCAAATTCATGAATTAAAGTTGTGCTCACGGGGTTATTAGTACATTGATTATCCATAACAATTACATCATAATATTGAGATGAATTTCCAGGAAGATAAGTATATCCGCATGCGTTACCACTTCCAAAAGCTATAGATTCAACAAAATACAGGTTCATTATATCTGGTTGATTATTAGCATATAAGAGAGCTTGATCGTCAATATCAAAATCATACAATGTATTATTAGCAATATAATTTACATCATCACACACTGTAATTTCTAAAAAAGAGTTTGCCAAAAAAGAATTTGCTTCATCAATTTCATCTAATATTTCGTCCAATGTTATAGAATATGCTCCATTAGCATCAGTAACTATGTGTATTTTTACAGGAACATTTGTTATTGCAGTTGACGTTTTTGATTGTAATTTATTGTAATATTCGTTTATATAATATTGAAAAGTCTCCTTGACATTACTTTCCCTTTCTAAAAAATCATCAGGTACTTCAGTTATACAGCTAATCATTTCATTTTTTTGTGAAAAAACTGATGAGCTAATCAAAAAATTACACAAAAATAACATTGATAGATAATAGTTTTTTACACTCAGAACTTTGCCAAACATTTTATAAAATATGATTAAAGCAAAAATACTTAATTTTATTATCCTTTCATAAATCAAATATATTAGATGTTGCTATCCTTTGTTTTTTCATCTTTTCTTTTAGCCATAAGTCCTGGTCCTGATAATATTTATTTGACCGCTCTAACTTCAAAAGCCGGAAAAATTGCTGGGTTTTCGTTCCTAATAGGATTAATAACCGGCTGTTTTGTTCATACAATATTACTAGCATTCGGATTGAGTGAATTGTTAATTAAACACAATATTTTTTTTGAAATAATTAAATTTACAGGAGTTTTTTATCTTTTATATCTTTCTTACGAAAGCTACAAATCAGAAATTTTAAATTTTTACCCAGAAAAAAATAATGATAATATATCCAAATACTTTAAAAGAGGAGTATTAATGAATTTATTCAACCCAAAAGTATTTTTATTTTTCACATTATTCTTTCCAAATTTTATTTACTCCGAAATACATCCTTTTAAATTTCAAATCCTGTCATTAGGGTTGATTTTTATTGTAATAACATTTATTGTATTTGGATTTATAATATTATTTTCAAATTTTCTTCACAAAAAATTTTCTTCAAATAATAGGTTTAAAATTTTTGCTAAATATTTCAATATTCTTGTCCTAATGTTCATCGCTGTACTAATTCTATTTACAGAAAATAATATAACTTTAACCAATTAATCTGTTATATGCAAAAACTAAAGATAATTGAATGTCCAAGAGATGCTATGCAGAGTATTAAGGAATTTATTCCAACCGATAAAAAAATTAAATATGTGCAAAGTCTATTAGAAGTTGGTTTTGATACTATTGATGTTGGCAGTTTCGTATCAAAAAAGGTTATTCCCCAGTTATCAGATACAGTTGAAGTGATTGATTCCTTAGATTTAGTAGATAAAAAATCAGAGCTTTTGGTGATAATCGCTAATATAAAGGGAGTAGAAATTGCATCAAAGTATAACAAAATTTCATATGTAGGCTTTCCTTTTTCAATTTCTGAAAACTTTCAGATGAGAAATACCAACAAAACCATTAATGAATCATTCTTAAACCTCATTGAAATCAACAAAATAGTTTCACGAAGCCAAAAAAAATTAGTCGTTTATTTATCAATGTGTTTTGGAAACCCATATGGAGAGGTGTGGAATCTAGATATAATAGATAAATCCATTTCAAAACTTGTTGATAATGGATTTAATTTGATTTCATTAAGTGATACTATTGGTTCAGCAACTCCTTTAATAATAGAAAAGGTTTACAGATTTTTTTCTTTAAAATATCCGCAAGTTGAGTTTGGTCTACATTTACACACTCATCCAAGACTTTGGAGGGATAAAATTGATGCATCTTTTGGTTCTGGTTGTAAAAGAATTGATGGAGCTATACAAGGTTTTGGTGGTTGTCCTATGGCTTCTGATAAGATGATTGGCAACATGCCAACAGAAAAAATTATTTCTTATTGTCAAGAAAAGAATATTGAAACTAGAATTAATCCTTTGAAATTTGAAGCGGCGTATAATTATGCAACTAATATCTTTATTAACTACCGTTAAATTTGACATATAATTAATAATATTAAGTTGATTATACACTGTTAACAAATTATATTCTGTCAATCAAAGTCAAAAAAGGGTAAAATTTAAGTTCCAAGTTGTATATTTGCATGCAATTAGTTATCAATTGCATGGAAAATCCTCCTAAAAAAATTATTTCACAAGCTCTTACTTATGATGATGTCCTTATGGTTCCAGGATATTCGAATGTTTTACCTCGTGAAGTAAATATAGCTTCTAAATTTTCTAAAAATATTTCATTAAATATTCCAATAGTTTCTGCTGCTATGGATACAGTTACAGAAAGTAGAATGGCTATTTCTATAGCTCAAGAGGGAGGTTTAGGTGTTATTCACAAAAATATGCCAGTTAAACTCCAAGCCGATAAAGTTAGAAGAGTCAAACGTGCTGAAAGCGGGATGATCATTGATCCTATTACACTTCCTCTAAACTCTAAAGTTTTGGATGCAAAAAAAAGCATGAAGGAAAATAAAATTGGAGGCATTCCTATTGTTGATAAATATGGGTTACTTAAAGGTATTGTTACCAACAGAGATTTGAGATTTGAAAAGAAAAATGACAGATTAATAACCGATGTTATGACAAAAGATAATTTAATTACTGTTGGAGAAGGAACTTCTCTAGAAGAAGCCGAGATTATTTTACAACAGAACAAAATAGAAAAACTTCCAGTAATAACAACTGATAATAAACTGGTTGGATTAATAACCTTTAGTGATATTACTAAACTAAAGTTAAAGCCAATTGCAAATAAAGACAAATATGGGAGATTAAGAGTTGCAGCAGCAATTGGTGTAACAGAAAACTCAATCGAAAGAGCTGAGGCATTAATTAATTCTGGTGTTGACGCTTTAGTTATTGATACTGCCCATGGACATACTGAAAGAGTTGTTGCATTACTAAAAGATTTAAAGAAAATTAACGATAAAGTTGATGTTGTTGTAGGCAACATTGCTACTGCTGAGGCAGCTAAATTTTTATTAAATGCAGGTGCAGACGGAATTAAGGTTGGTATAGGGCCAGGTTCAATATGCACAACAAGAATAGTTGCAGGTGTTGGAGTCCCTCAATTTTCTGCAATATTAGATGTATGTAATAGTGTTCAAAATCAAGTACCAGTAATTGCGGATGGTGGAATTAAATATACAGGTGATATAGCTAAAGCTATTGCAGCAGGTGCTGATTGCGTTATGTTGGGTTCTCTTTTGGCTGGGACCAAAGAATCACCTGGAGAGACAATAATTTTTGAGGGCAGAAAATTTAAGTCTTATAGAGGAATGGGTTCTTTAGAAGCAATGAATAAAGGAAGTAAGGATAGATATTTTCAAGATGTTGAGAATGATATTAAAAAATTAGTTCCAGAGGGTATTGTTGGTCGTGTCCCTTACAAAGGTGATTTGGTTGAAAGTATTCACCAATTTGTTGGGGGGCTAAGAGCAGGTATGGGATATTGTGGTGCTAAAGACATTAAAACTCTTCAAAAAACATCAAAATTTGTTAAAATTACTACATCTGGAATTGTAGAAAGTCATCCTCATGGAGTAAACATTACAAAAGAAGCACCAAATTACTCAAGATAATTAGAAATTATTATTTATATATTTTTATTTTTGCTCAGCTAATTAACAATAAAAGTGATTAAATATTTTACACTGTTTTTGCTTTACTTTAATTTTTCTTTTGCACAACTTGAAAAAGAAGTTTTGTTCAAAGTAAATGATAGTGTTATACTAGTAGAAGAATTTAACAGAGTCTACAATAAAAATATTGATTTAATTGAAAAAGAAAACCAAAAAGACTTTGAAACTTATCTTGAGCTATTTATAAACTATAAGTTAAAATTAGCTGAAGCTTATCAATTATCACTACATGAGGATCTTAAATATAAAAGTGAGCTAAACAAATATGCAAAACAGCTTCAAAACACTTATTTAACTGATAAAGCAACAGAAGATAAATTTTTAAAAGAGGCATATGAACGAATTAAATATGAGGTAAATGTTTCACATGTATTGATCCGTCTAGACCAAAACGATACAGATACATTAGAAATATTCAATAAATTAAATTCACTTAGAAAACCATTTAATAATTCTAGTATTGAAAATTTTAATAGTGAATATAATCGGAACGGAGCAATGATAGTTGAAAACTTAGGTCATTTTTCAGCATTCAAAATGATTTATGATTTTGAAAATGTTTCCTACGAAACACCTGTGGGTGAAGTCTCTTTACCATTTCGAACAAAATTTGGTTTTCATATTTTAAAAGTTAATGAAAAAAGAAAATCACTTGGTGAAGTTACGGTTGGTCATATTATGATTTACAAAAATAAACCTCAGGCATTTGAAAGAATTAACAATATTTCTGATTCAATAAGAAGTGGATTAAATTTTGAATATTTAGCAAAAAAATATTCTGAGGATAAAAATTCTTCATTTAAAGGTGGTGTTTTAAATCCATTTACGAGCGGACAAATTAATTCTATTCCATTTGAAAATGCAGCTTTTAACCTAAATAAAAAGAATGAAATTTCAGAGCCTATTGAAACCAAATATGGATGGCATATTTTAAAATTGTATGACAAAAAAAATGTGAAACAATTTAATGAAATCAAATATCAATTATTAAATAAGCTAAAAAAAAGCTCAAGATTTAATATTATTTCTGATTCTTTTTACTCTTCATTATTAAAAAAATATAACCTAGATTATGAAAATGATAATCTTGATTATTTTGTTTCAATATTGGATTCGGATTATTTCCAAGGAAATTGGAGTATACCCGATGATTTTAACGAAGATAAAGAAATGCTTAAAATTCTAGATAAAGATTTAATGTTTATAGATTTTGCAAATTTTATTGAGGATAATCAAAAAAAAATTAAACCAATACCTTTTAAAAAATTAGTTGGTGATCTTTACAAAAAGTTTATAGATTTTAATGCTTTGAATGTTTATAAAAATAATCTTGAAAAGGAAAATTCTGATTATAGATTTATAATTAAAGAATATAGGGAAGGTTTATTGCTGTTTAATTTGATGGAGGATAAAATATGGAAAGTAAAAGATTCAGATTCAACTAATCTAAAAAACTTTTTCAATCAAAATATAAGTAAGTATAAATCATTTGAAGATGATCGCGGTAAGATTATCGGAGATTTTCAGCAACATCAAGAATCTTTGTGGTTAAATGATTTAAGGAATAAACATAAACTTACATTGAACAAAAGAGTTATTAAGAGATTAAAAAAGGAATATAATTAATGTTATACAGATTATTTTTCTTGTCATTTATTATACTTCAATTAGGTTGCAATATCTCTACAGATAATGATAATAAAAATATTGCAAGATATGGAGATTCTTATTTATCAAAAGAAGAATTTTTGTCTTTCATTAAAGGAGTCGAAAAAGAGGACTCTGTTTTAAGGGCTAACAATTTTATTAATAACTGGGCAATTGAAAAAATTTTAATCGAAAAGGCAGAATTAAATTTAAATGAAATTCAACTTAAAAAAATTAATTCTTTGGCTAGTGAATATAGATCTATCTTACTTTCTGAAGCATACCTTGAGGCAATTGTAAATTCATCAATCAAATCAGAAATAGATTCTATTGAAATACAAACTTTATACGAAAATAATAAAAGTTTATTTAGTTTAAACGATGATATTTTTAAACTGGTTTTTATTGAACTCCCTTTAGATTTTTCAGATACATATCAAGTAAGAACAAAATTAAAAAGGTATGGAAGAGATGATCAAAATTTTTTAGATTCAATTTCCTACAGATATAAAAAATTTTCATTAACTGCTAAAAATTGGGTTACAGAAAAGAAATTATTAGAAAAATTCCCATTTTTAACTGATTATTCGGTTAAAAGCTTAAAAAATTATAAATTTTTTCAATTCAAAGATTCATTAAGTTTATATTTGATTAAGATTTTAGATTATTCTAAAAAGGGTGGTATTTCACCAATTGATAATGTTTTGCCAACTTTAGAATATATGTCTTTAAACAAGAGAAAAAAAGAATTAATGTTAAAAATCAGATCTGAGATATTAAAAGATGCCCTTCATAATAATAAACTAGAAATATACTAGAATGAGAAATATAATTTTAATATCTATACTTTTTTCTTACATAAGTATTCTTTCACAAGAAAGACAAAAGATTGATGGTGTTGCAGCTGTTATTGGTGATTTCGTTGTACTTGAATCTGATATTGAGAAGCAGTTTACACAGCTTAAAGTTTCAGGTGTCTCAATGGAAAATATTTCAAAATGTCAAGTTTTTGGAAAATTGCTTGAAGACAAGCTTTATCAACACCACGCTATTCAAGATAGTATAGAGGTGAATAAAGCAGAAATTCAATCATATGTTGATCAACAAGTAGATGCTTTTGCTGAACAGATAGGCTCTATGGAAAAGCTATTAGAATATTATAAAAAAGATTCAGAAGAAGACCTAAGATCGGAGATGTTTGAACTAAATAAAAATGCTGAATTAGCAAAAAAAATGCAACAAGCAATAATTGAAGATACTGAAGTAACTCCTGAAGAGGTTAGACAGTTCTTTAATTCTATTCCAAAAGAAGACAGACCAATTTTTGGTACTGAGTTAAGAGTTTCACAAATTGTTTTATACCCAAAAACTACTGAAGAAGAAAAGCAAAAAGTTGTTAATAGGTTAAGAGAATTCAAAGCTGATATTATTGATAATGGAGCTAGTTTTGTGTCAAAAGCAGTTTTATATAGTGAAGATCCAGGATCAAGATCTAGAGGGGGTAAATACTCAATTAACAGAAAGACTTCCCCCATGATAAAAAAATTCAATGAAGTTGCTTTTTCACTTTCTGAAGGTGAAATTTCTGATCCTTTTGAAACAGAATATGGGTTTTTTATTATTTATCTTGAAAAAATTAGAGGTCAAGAATACGATATTCGTACAATATTATTAAGACCAAAAATTAATCAAAAAGAAATTGAAGACACTAGAGATAGATTGGTAAAAATTAGAAATAGAATAATAAATCGTGAAATTTCATTTTCTGAAGCTGCCGCTGAAACAAGTGATGAAAAAGAAACTAGAAATGACGGTGGATTGTTGATAAATCCTGAAACACAAGATTATAAGTTTGAATTAACTAAAATGGATCCAGAACTTTACTCTCAAATTGCAAACTTAAAAGAAGGAGATGTGAGTATAATTTATCAGGATGAAGATAGATTTAACCCTGTAAAATTTAAAATTTTAGCTGTTTCTGATAGATATGATGAACATGTAGCTGACTTTTCTAAGGATTACTTAAAAATTCAAAAATTGGCTCTTCAAAACAAACAGCTTAAAGAAATCGAAAAATGGCAAGATGAAAAGATTTTTGATACATATATCAATATAAATAATGATTTTGGAGATTGTGATTTTTTTAGTAATTGGTTAAAAAAATAATGTATGGCATTTGATTTTGATATTATTAATAAGGTTTACACTGATATTGTTAAAAATGTTGATGCTGTAAGAAAAATTATTAACAAGCCTCTCACTCTATCGGAAAAGATATTATATTCACATTTATGGAATCCAACATCAAAATCATTTGAAAGAGGTGTTGATTATGTAGATTTTAGGCCTGATAGGATTGCATGTCAAGATGCCACTGCTCAGATGGCTTTATTGCAATTCATGCAGGCAGGTAAACTGAAGGTAGCTGTTCCTACAACGGTTCATTGCGATCATTTAATACAAGCTAAGATCGGAGCTAAACAGGACTTGATTCAGGCAAATAAAGTTAGCAACGAAGTTTTTGATTTTTTAAAGAACGTTTCAAATAAATACGGAATTGGTTTCTGTAAACCTGGAGCTGGAATTATTCACCAAGTTGTACTTGAGAATTATGCCTTCCCTGGAGGAATGATGATCGGAACAGATTCACATACTGTAAATGCAGGTGGACTTGGAATGCTTGCAATTGGAGTAGGAGGTGCTGATGCAGTTGATGTAATGGCAGGAATGCCATGGGAATTAAAATTTCCAAAAATCATTGGAGTCAAGCTAATAGGTGAATTAAATGGTTGGACTTCTGCTAAAGATGTCATATTAAAAGTCGCTGGAATTTTAACAGTTAAGGGTGGTACTGGTTGCATTATTTAGTATTTTGGTCCTGGAGCTAAATCCCTTTCATGTACTGGAAAAGGAACTATATGTAATATGGGCGCTGAAGTAGGTGCTACTACATCAACTTTTGGATATGATGAATCAATGGAGAGGTATCTTAAAGCTACCGGTAGAGAAGATGTTGCTATAGAAGCAAATAAGATAAAAGATTATTTGACAGCTGACCAAGAAGTTTATGATTTTCCTGAAAAATATTTTGATCAGATAATCGAGATAAACCTATCAGATTTGAAACCTCATTTAAATGGTCCTTTTACTCCTGACTTATCAACTCCAGTTTCTGAAATTGGAGATAAAGCTAAAGAAAATGACTGGCCATTAAAGGTTGATTGGGGCCTTATAGGATCATGTACAAATTCTTCTTATGAGGATTTAACAAGAGCTGCTTCAATTGCAAAGCAGGCAATTAACAAAAATTTAGTAACAAAATCTGATTTTGGAATTAATCCTGGGTCAGAGCAAGTAAGATATACAGCTGAAAGAGATGGAATACTTAAAATTTTTGAAGATCTAAATGCAACTATTTTCACAAATGCTTGTGGTCCATGTATAGGCCAATGGGATAGAAGTGATTTAAAAGGGCAAGAAAAAAATACTATTGTTCATTCATTTAATAGAAATTTTTCAAAGAGAGCTGATGGAAATCCAAATACTCATGCTTTTGTTGGATCTCCTGAGATAGTTGCTGCCATTGCTATTGCTGGTAAATTAGACTTCGATCCAACAAAGGACACCCTTATTAATGAGAATGGCGAAGAGGTTATGTTAGACCCACCTATCGGTATTGAGTTACCTTCAAATGGTTTTGATTGTGAAGATTCTGGGTACATTGAACCACAAGAAGATGGTTCAAATGTAGTTATAAATGTTAATCCTAAATCTGAAAGACTTCAGCTTCTTGAACCTTTTATACCTATTGGTAGAGAAATTAAAGATGCTAGATTACTTATTAAAGCTCATGGCAAATGTACAACTGATCATATATCAATGGCTGGCCCATGGTTAAGATATAGAGGGCATTTAGATAATATTTCAAATAACTGTTTAATAGGTGCAGTAAATAGTTTTAATATGAAAACTAATTTTGTAAAAAACCAAATAACAGGAGAATATTCTGGTGTTCCTGATACTCAAAGATATTATAAGAAAAATAATATCAACTCTGTAGTTGTTGGTGATCATAATTATGGAGAAGGTTCATCAAGAGAGCATGCTGCTATGGAGCCTAGACATTTAGGAGTATGTGCGGTAATTGTAAAGTCCTTTGCCAGAATTCATGAAACTAACCTAAAAAAGCAAGGGATGTTAGCATTAACTTTTAATGATGAATCTGATTATGATTTAATACTAGAAGATGATCTAATTAGTTTTATAAATTTGAATGAATTTTCACCTGGTAATCAAATCAAATTAGAGTTAAAACACTCGGATGGATCGAAAGACATAATAAATTTAAATCATTCTTATAATCAGTCTCAAATTGATTGGTATGATGAGGGTTCTGCACTAAACTTAATCAAGAAGGAAAATCTATAAACCTTTTTTGAATAAGCTTTTTATAAAAACCTGAACAAAATAAATTGATCTCATCGATATAATAATTTTTACGATATCTAATAATTTACTTTCTTCATCCAAGAATTCTAATACTTTTTTTGTAGAATTTCTTTTTATCATCCTATAAAAAATAGTTTCTCCTCTGTGATTATATTTGGAAAGAACACCTAGCAGGATTTTATCTAAAAAGTAATATTTTCTTTTAGGTATTATTCTTAAATCCTTTCTCTTTTTGATATTATCTAAAATTCTTAAAGAATATTTTTCACAATTTTTGAAAGAATATCCAGTAGAAGGTTTAACCCATCCTCCAGCGGTTCCAATTTTTGTAATATTTTTAGTTGATCCTTTGTAAAATGGATAGGTTGTCATTGGTATAATTCCGTGTTCTGATTTTATAATATTATAATTTTCCAAATTATAATATTTACTTAAATATTTCTTTATATAACCTTCGTATACTTCACGATCACACTTCTCTTTAGAAAAGTATGTATATTCAATAAGAGCTTCGTTTTTTTTGAAGGGTAATACATAAGTAAAAGCTGTATTGTTCTTGTCTCTGATCCTATAATCCATAAAAACAAATGAATTTTTATTAAATTTTTTTTCATCTGTTTTGATAACCCAACCAAGAAAGTGCTGCTTTAAATAAGTATATTTTTTTATTTCTTTATTTATGTCACTTAATAAACGTGAATCAAAAATATGTTTAGATTTATAATTTCTTTTATTCCCAACTACGATAAGCTTATTATTATGCTCTCTAATTTTTAGAACTGTATCATTAATAAATTTAAAATTCTTTTTATTTTTTATTTTCCTTTTTACATATTGATTAAACTTTGACGAACTTAAAGTTTTATAATTATAATCAGAAAAATCCATTTCAACTTTTTCAGAGCCTGAGAAAAAATCACCTTTATTCCATTTTTGTTTTAAAAGTTTATCCCACTTTCCATTTCCTTTTTCCCAAAATGAAAAATAATGGTCTTCTTTTTTAGACATTTCTCGATCGATGATTAAAAATGAATAATCATTAAAATATTCATCGTTTATAAAACAATTAGTTAAGTGAAGACCAGAAAGACCACCCCCAATAATAATATAATCAAATTTAGAGCTGACTTTCATGTAACTTAAATGTTAGTAAATATTATTTCTCTTTGAAATACTTGATTGGAGGGAACAGCATTCCAAAACTTTCTCCTCCATCTTTTTTTATGTTTGCATGATGCATTTTATGTGCTTTTCTTACTCCTCTTGCATACCAATTATTTGCTTTTTTCAAGAATTTAAAACGTTGATGAATGAAAATGTCATGAACTATAAAATATGTTAATCCATAGGCCATTATACCAAATCCTATTGCAAATCCAAATTGAAACCCAAGCTCAACCTGAGAATAAAAAAATATCATACTAACAACTGCATAGAAAACAAAAAATAAATCATTTCTTTCCCACCAAGATGTTTTTAGGTTTTGGTTGTGATGATCTTTATGTAATGTCCATAGAAATCCATGCATTATATATTTGTGTGAAAACCACGCCATAAACTCCATAAATAAAAAGGTTGATAGAAAAACAATTGCAAATTTTAATATTTCCATTTAAAGTAGATTTAACTGATATTTAACATAGCTTCGGGTTAGAAGTTCAATTTTTTTTAAGTTTGGCACCCTTATTCTCTTATTTATAATTTCTTTAGCGGGAGTCTTCTTGAGTTTTTTCAGCAATTGATTATAGTATCTGTAGGCCATAAATACTCCAAATTTAGCATCTAATGGTAATTGCTTAATACCTTCTAAACCATTTTTGAAATCATTTTCGATTTCATTTATAATTTCATTTTTTTCTAATTCGTTTAATTTTTCAAATTTTGTGTTAGGAAAATAAGTTCTATTTAAATCTTCTTTATCAGCTTTTAAATCCCTGAGAAAATTTACTTTTTGAAATGCTGAACCAAGTTTCATTGCATTTTTCTTGAGTTTTGTGTAAAGCTTATCATTTCCCTGAACAAACACCTTTAAACACATAAGTCCAACAACATCTGCAGATCCGTAAATATATTCTTTATATTCCTCAACTGTATTGTATTTCTTTT
>MDTA01031762.1_pt1 | contig 20512 bp, 25 predicted proteins | sample 811151 | NCBI WGS metagenome assembly MDTA01 (sample SAMN05326648, study PRJNA326480) | marine metagenome | isolation source: seawater | place: Indian Ocean: South | collected 2010 | reverse complement strand
TCTCCCAGCGCTGCCGTCAGGGCATTGCCCTTCTCGAGGAAGCTGAGTTGATTCGCGTCAGCCTGCTCCAGGGAAGCTGCACCACTGAGCAGAGGGTCAGCGCCCGGCTGGCTCCAACGCAAGCCCGACTCACCCGCTTGCAGGGCCTTGATCAAGCTGCTGAATCGCATGGCGTCGCGGTGCGGCGGCCGGATCGTAGGCGTGCTCAGCGGCGATGAAGCACCAGGGCATCCCGATGCACCACCACCGGTGACGAACCGTCTGCAGGTTCTGCGTCCAGCGCACGCTGAACAGCTGCGCTGGACAGCAGGCAAAGGCCTCGCCCCAGCTCACGGCCATCCGGACCCTGCAATCGGACAGGCTGATTCGCGGAGAACTCCCCCTGCACCCCGGTGATCCCAACCATCAGCAGGGAGGCACCCCGCTGATGCAGCGCGTCACAGGCCCCGGCATCCAGCGTCAGGTCCCCCTGGGGCTGCAGGGCATGGGCCAGCCAGCTGCGCCGGTTGCCAAGCGGTTCCGGGTGGGGATGAAATACCGTCCCACCCCGCTCCCCCTTCAGCAGGGCATCGAGACGTGAAGGATCCCGCCCATCCGCCAGATGCACCGTGATGCCGCTGGCGGTGGCGATCCGAGCGGCCGCCAGCTTGGTGGTCATCCCACCACGGCCCCATCGCCCCCCATCACCGGCGACGGCTTCCAGGGCATCCAGTTCCCGCGGATGATGCACATCGGAAATCGGTCGGGCATCCGCCACCAGGCGCGGATCCGCCGAATACAAACGATCCACATCGGTGAGCAGAATCAGCTGGTCGGCATCGACGGCCGCAGCCACCAGGGCGGACAGGGTGTCGTTGTCACCAAAGCGGAGCTCGGCCGGCGAGATGGCGTCGTTTTCATTGACCACCGGCAACACCCCCCACTGCAACAGCTGCTTCAGGGTTCCTGAGGCGTTCTGATAGCGACGACGATCAGCAAGATCCGAGCGGGTGACGAGGATCTGCGCCACAGCGATGCCATGGCTGGCCAAGGCCCGCTCATACAAGGCCATCAGCTGGCCCTGACCGGTGGCGGCCGCCGCCTGGAGTGCAACAACGGTCTCAGGCCTCTGGGGTAGCTGAAGCCGCTGGCAACCCAGCCCCACGGCGCCACTGCTCACCAGAACAACGCGATCGCCCCTCGCGAAGGCAGCTGCAATGCCCGCAGCGAAGCCCTCGATCGTTGCCGAAGTATCACCTCGCAACAGACTCGTCCCCAGCTTCACCACCCACAGCGTCATGCCGTGGGTGCTCCCATCCAACCGGCAAGACAACGCTCCACCCGTTGAACCCGGTCATGGCGACAGGGCTGTCCGTTCTGAGCGATCGGTCGCACCAGCACGGTGTAAAGACCAAGTCGGTTGCCGCACCAGACATCGGTGAACAGGCGATCACCGATCATGGCGATCCGATCGGGGGGAAGATCAAGCTCCTCGATGACACGTCGCAGGGCACCCCGTCTGGGTTTCCTGGCCCCGCAGGTGAAGCTCACATCGAGTTGGTCCGCCACGGCGGCAATCCGCGCCCGGGATGGGTTGTTGCTGAACAGGTGCAGCGACAGGCGACGTTTGGCATCCATGAGCCAGGCCAGGACCGGCTCGGGCAGGGTCACATCGCGCCCGGGCAACAGGGTGCGGTCCACATCAATCACGGCGGCCGCCAGTCCCTGGGAAAGCAGATGGGGCAGGGAGAGATGGGCAATGGTCAACCCCGGATCCCAACTGGGCTGCAATCGATGCTGAACGTTCACTCCGGCCATTCCCTTTCTTCCAGTTCCGCTTCCAGGCGCGGCTGAATCCGATCGAAATCCTCGCCCTCCACCAATTCCGCCTGGCCATCCACCATGCGTGCCACGACGAAAAACGGGTCGAGGGGAATGTAGAGGCCGTACTCCTGCTGCTCCACCATGAAGCTCACCAACAACTCGAAGGTCTCCGAGTCCTCGTCTTCATCCTCGTCGTCGTCATCCAGCTCATCGGGATCGGGTTCATCCAGTTCACCGCTCACGGTGAGGGTCACCGCAGATCGCACCAGCGTCAGGTCGTGCTCCTGAAGCACGACGTCAGCAACCGAAAGGATTGGTTCACTGCTGTTGAGGGTGAGAATCGGCTCAGGATCAGCATCATCCTGGAGACGGAACAGAGACACCGGCGTATCAACCGGCGTCAGCAGAACGTAGTCAGTGCCATCCAGAGGAACCAACTGCTCCAGGAAGCAGAGCAGGTCGCGACCATCCCCGTCACGCACCAGGACGGTTGGAACGTCACCACTGCCGGAAGCGGAGTCACGCATGGACGCTGGAAACACTGCGCTCAGGATCCACCATCGGCCTGCTCGATGCCCGCGCTGTCCCCAGATGGCTGGACCGGTTTGAGCTCCGGCCCCTCCCGAAGCCACTGTTCCAGCAGCAACGCGGCAGCCGCGCTGTCAAGCCGACCACTGCGATCTCCTGAAAGCCCGTACTGCTCCCCCGCCGCCCAGGTGCTGCTGTGCTCGTTCACCCAGGCCAGGGGCAACTGCAGGGCCTGGGCAAGACGCCTGCCGTAGCGACGGCAGTGCTCGGCCTGAGCCGTGGGCTGCCCTGCGGCATCCAGCGGCAGACCCACCACCAGGCCCTGAATCCGACGGTCCCGGCAGAGCTGTTGCAGCACGATGAGATCACCATCAAAGCGTCGCCGCTGCAGCGCGGAGAGCGGTGTCACCGTGATGCCAAGGGGATCGCAGCCGGCCAGACCGATTCTCCGCCGGCCCACATCCAGACTCAGCACCGAGCAGGGTTGGGGCACCTCAGCGGCGACCCAGAGTCGGGGATGGCATGGGTTGCCCCTGGGGACGCAAGCGGCCCAGGACCTGATCGAAGGAGCGGCTGAATTGCAGATTGCGGGGAGCGGTCTGACGTCGCCACATGCTGCGACCCATCAGCAGCTGCTCCTCCCCTCGACACCAGCCTTCACGGCTCAACAGCCCAGCCATCGGAGCATCATCCAGGGCCGTGCTGAGCCCTGCGACAGACGTCTGACGATGAAACCGCCGCAACACCTGCGGCAGGGCCTGATCGAGACGGGGGTCCCAGGCCACATCGCGGATGAATTCGAGCACATGAGCATCCATGCCCTCAGCGAGGCGCAGACATCCGGCCAGCACGGCATCGTCGGCCATCAGGACGCCACAACCAGGCCCGCGGCGATCAAGCAGGTCAAGCCAGTGGCGATCGGTGATCTGCCGCAGATGACTGAAACAGCCCCCCTGCTCAATCGGCCAGAGACGCTGGGCATTGCGGCGGTTGATCGGCTGCCAGGTCAGCCCTTGGGGCAGAGACTGAGCCGGAGCTGATGGGGTGGCAGGGGGATGCCAGAGCTGAAACGGACGAAGCGGTTGAAATCCGAGCTCCCGCAACAGGGCGATGGCATCGGCGTCGCCGGCGGGGCAGCGCATCACCCAGCTTCCGACCTGGCGATCGCCCTGATGAAGCACGGTCTGCAGAAGGGTGCGCTGAACGGTTCTGAGCCCGTGGACGCTCTCTCGAATCAGTTGCTGGGGTCGATGCAAGGTCCAGCAGCTACCGCGGCGGTTGATGGGCTGGACCACCACAGCGGCCAGAGGACCATCTGCATCCAGAGCGATGAAACAGCGGGGCGAGCGACTCGGCAGCAGATCCGGAAAACGCTGCTCAATCCGAGCCAGCCAATCACCGAGAAGCACCGTCTGAAGCTGGGGGAACCAGGCCAGATGCGCCGGGCTGAGGGGCTCAACCCTCAGCGTCTTCAGGGGTTGTGCTGTCATTCCTCCCCCCGGTGCCATCCACATTCAATGTAGTGCTCAGGCGCCAGATGAACGCACCAACACCAGCGGCGTGCGCTGGTTGGCGTTGCCAGCCGGGTTGGGCTTCAGAGCCCGCATCAGCAATGCGTCATCACAGCCGCCACTGGAAGCAAGGACCTTGACCCGGCCGAGGTCGTTGACGTCGACGATGGCGACATCAATGCCAAGGGCCTCCGAGGCCTCAGCGCAGAACGACGCCGAACGTTCCGGTCCCAGCACGATGGTTTGGTCGTAGGGAGGGGTCGTGCCTGTGATGTCATCAATCAGGCGTGCCTGATCACCGGCCAGGCGATAGAAGCCACCCGGGATCCCCACCAGTTTCATCAGCAGGCCACCCAGCCAGGCTGCAATCACCCGGGTTGGTCCCACCACATCGATCAGGGTTTGCATGCCACAGGCCGTTGCCAGGCTGCTGGTGGGATGAAAAACACGGCAAGCCAACCTTGCAACGAGGCCAGGTTCCAGCTCGCTGGGGTGCTGATAACGACCTTGAATCACGGCCAGGGGCGTCTCGCCGATCGTGAGTACATCCCCGGGTTGCAGCAACGGTGCCGCGTAGCGCCGCAACACATCGATCGGATCATCCAAAGGACCGAGCAGGTGGGTCTTCAAGGGCAGAACGCTGCAGCGCTCTCCGCTCTGCCAAGCAGCCTGATCAACCCTGAGCGGCTCCGGACAACGCAACGGAACGGGAACCCCCTGCCGGCGCGCCAGACGTCCGAACGGGCCGTAGTTGATCCATTGGACATCGGCCCAGAGCGTGTCGACCTGCTCCAGGGATGCACCACCAGTGATCTCGATCGACACCCGGGCACGGGTGGTCTTTCGGCCCTTGACGATGTAGGCGGCCCAGTAACCATCGGCACGGGCCGCCTCATCGGGGTGATCGGCCTGGATCCTTGTGGTGACGGTCAGAGCGGAGAGGTCAGCCTTGCCCAGAAGCGTGGGTAGAACCTGCAGCTCAGGCACGAAAACCTCCATGCGCGGATGGGGGTTGCTGATCTCCAGCACGCCGTTGACCCTGAGCACACCTCCCAGGGAGGTGACCTCCCAATCCCTGGAAATGAGACGAAGGGGAGAAGCTGGCCGCAGCCGATGGCGGGCTTCCAGCCAGGCCACCCCCGCTCCGAGGGCCAGGGGGGCGATCAGCAGCGACACAGGGGTGATCCAGCTGGGCGGCAGCGTAAGTCGATCAGCGGGAGGTGACCTCGATGTTCACCTCGTTGAAGCTGCCCCCCTGATCGATCGTCGGCAGATCAGGGGCTGGCAGGCCAGTGGCCTGGCTGATGGCCTCATTGATCGCAACCAGGGCAACCTGTCCATCCTGATCGAAGACCACGTCACCCTTGGGGTCGATCACGACAACCTGGGGAATCTGCCCTCGCCAGTAGGAGGCAGGATCGGCAGGGCCGGCGGGCTGACGACCCTGGAGTGGGTCGATGGTGAGGGGCAGCAGATCGATGCCGCGGCCCCAGAGGCGCTGCAGTTCCGACACGACAGGGGCAAAACGTTTGCTGACGGCACTGTCATCGAGGTAGTAGACGATGACGGCGGTGCGCTGCTCCGCCAAGGTGTCCTCCAGGGTGTTGGCAGGAGGCACCAGTGAGCCGTTTCCAGCGTAGAGGGCGTAGATGTTGCCGTCGTAACTGTCGTCGTTGAGGACGGCCTGAGCTGGTGACACCAGCATCAGAAGAGCAAGAACACAACAGAGCAGACGAGGCAGCAGACAACCCATCAGGCCGGTTCGGGGAGGCCCATTGTGGCCTCAGCCGCGCCCCAGGCTGCGCCCCATCCCCTGAGCGATCCCACGACCGACCAGGCCGATCGCCCTTCCCAGCACCTGGGTCAGCAACACCACAGCCAGATCACCGAGGCGTCGCAGCAGAGACTGCAGCTGGGGAGCCAGAGCATCCCGGGTCTCGAGGAGCAGCGCCACCTGACGCTGCCACCAACCCAGGCTGTTGAGCTCTTGATCGCGGGGCTCCGTCAACACCAACGGTTCAATCCGTCCGTCACGCAGTTGAAACAGGGTGCGATGACTTTCGTAGAGCTGGATCGGGCGCTCAATCCATTCGGACCAGCGCAGCTGCGTGTTGAGCTGGTTGCGCAGACGATCCAATTCCCGGGTGGCCAGCAGGCGATCCCCGAGCAGATAACGACGTAGCTCCGGCCAGTCACCACAGGCCTCCAGCAGCTCAGCTCCGATCAGCTCAGCAGTGCGCACCAGCCAGTTGCTCACCAGGGTTTCCAGTTGCAACAGCGCCCTTGGATCATCGGCCGGCAACAGCTGTCCGTTCACCAGCACCGGCTGATCCGCCAGCAGCGGCAGCAACATCGACGCAGGATCCGGAAGCTCGTCATCGTCGCCTTCAAGGTTGGCGGAGGCCAGCAGCGTGGAGGCGACCGGTTGCAGAGCGCCGTCCCTGGGAATCTGGACATAGCTACCGGCCATCACCCTGAGGGCCTGACGACGCAATTCGGGCTGCAGCTCCAACCAATGAGCGGGGCCTGGATCCTCCTGACGCAGGCGTCCCAGCACTTGATCCAACTGCTGGAGGAGAGCCAGCAGCAGCTCGCGACGTCGATCGGGGTGCAGCCCCTCAATCGCCAGGAGGCGACCGGTGGCATTGCTGAGGCCGCTTTGAACGGAACCGTCCAACCGCTCGCGGATGGAGTGCCACACCGCGAGGGCATTGCGCTGACGCAGGGTGATCGCTGTCGACACGCTTGATGAGGGGGGGGGCTGCGTCGAGGAACGAAGGGGAACGGCATCCTCCAGGCCCACCTGCAGGGGACCCCACAACCACAGCAACAGCGAACGGGCGCTGCGCAGTTCCCGGCGGCGGCCCTCGAGCAGCAGAGCCAGCAGCCACGCCTTCGGGGGGGGATTGAGCAGAGCTTCGATCACCTGCAGGTCGTTGCTGATCTGCTGCAACCCGCTGAGCAACAGCGACTGGGCCAACCCAAGAGGAGGAGGCTCAGGCGGTGAAGCAACGGTCTGAAGCTGAACGATCCGTCCGCCCTGCAGCAGGGTGGTGATGGCCTCCTGCAACTGAGAGCTGTCACCGTTCTGAAGCAGTCCTTCAGCGGTGAGGGTCAGCAGCTGGTCGCGGCTGGCGTCAACACCTGCGGGTAACAGAAGCAGCACTGGTGCCGGCTGCCAGCGCTCCTGAAGTTGCAGCACCTCCCGTTGCAAGGCGCTCAGCGACGGAAGCTTGTCGAGGGACCAGATCACGATCTGGGGGTGCCCCTTCAGCCCATCCGGCCGAAGACAGACCTGCCAGTCGGACTGACGACTGGTGAGTTGCAGGGCCAGCGATTCCCCGAGCAGGTTCGGTGCCAACAGCAGGATCCGTACAGGAGCTGAGGGAGCCAAGCCGTTCGGAATCAGTTGTCATCAACGTACCGAGCCAGGACCTATCGCTCCAGTAGGCGACGTCCATTGAGTTGAAGGGTGTACGACTCGATGCGAAAGCCTGTCCGCTGTTGAATCTGTTCAAGCAGATCCTCTGGCAATTCCACATCGATGTCCTCAATCTCTCCGCTATCGAGGCAGGTGAGATGGCTGTGGGGATCACTGCGGTAGCCATAGAGCCGGCCGTTGGCGCGATCCAGACACTCGATCACCCCAGCCGACTGCAAAGCCTCCAGGTTCTGATAAACGGAGGTGTGCCCAATACTCCGACCTCGGGCATTGAGCTTTTCGAAGATGTCCCTGGCACTGAGATGACTTTTTTCCATCCAGAGCAGATCCAGCACCATCCGCCGCTGCCGGCTCAACCGCATTCCGAGCTTTCGGCAACGCTCAAACACCCGTTGCAACCCGTCACCAGGCAGACCTGACGCAGATCCGGAGGAAGAGGGCCTTATCACTCGGTGTGGATGGATAAGCCAATCTTAAGACGGCTGATCAAGCCAGATCCGCGGTAACGGCTGTGACGTCCTGCAGTCGTGGTTCGGCCAGGGCCCGGACCGCTTCCGAGAGATCAACACGACCGTCGTAAAGAGCGCGACCGACGATCACACCACGCACTCCGAGTGATTCGAGCGGAAGAAGAGCGAGCAGATCCGCCATGCAGCCGATGCCACCCGACGCGATCACCGGAACGCTGCTGCTCGCCGCCATCGCCCTCAGAGCTTCGAGGTTCGGACCGGCCAGGGTGCCGTCGGTGGCGATGTCGGTGGTGATGATCGCTGCGATCCCAGCACTGCTGAAGGTTTTGGCCAGGTCCGTCGCCAGCACATCGCTCTGCTCGATCCAGCCACGGGTGGCCACCCGTCCGTCCTTGGCATCAATCCCCACCACGATCCGACCGGGATACCGATCCGCCAGGGATCGAACCAGGTCGGGTTGCTCGATCGCCACGGTGCCGAGAATCACCCGATCAAGGCCGCAGGCGAGCAACTGCTCGGCCCGTTCCATGGAACGGACGCCGCCACCGAGCTGCACCGGGATGTCGAGAGCCGCCGTGATCGCCTGAACGGCGGCGTCATTCACCGGTTCTCCCCGCTTGGCACCATCGAGATCAACGAGATGCAGACGGGTTGCCCCCTGCTGCTGCCAACTGAGAGCCTGGGCGACGGGATCGTCGCTGAAACGGGTGACCTGGTCGTAATCCCCCTGGTGCAGGCGAACGCAGGCTCCATCCAGCAGATCGATTGCGGGGAGGATCTCCATGCCGGTGAGTTGTCTGCGACCATCCTGCAGCTCCGCGCTTCAATGGCAGCGCTTTTTCTGTGGGCAGCCGTGAAGATTCTGGTGATGGGAGGGACCCGTTTCGTCGGCAAGCCCTTGGTGGCCAGGCTTCAGGCCCAGGGCCATGCCCTCACCCTGTTCACCCGGGGGCGCAATGCCGTCCCCGAAGGAGTTGAACACCTCTGCGGAGACCGCAGCACGAGCGAGGGACTGTCCGCGCTGGAGGGTCGGCAGTTCGATGTGATCGTCGACAGTTCCGGCCGCAAGCTGGAGGACAGCCGACGGGTGCTGGAGGTCACAGGCAGCCCCAGCCACCGGTTCGTTTACGTCAGTTCCGCCGGCGTCTATGCCGGCTCCGAGCAGTGGCCCCTCGATGAAACCGCTGCCACCGATCCAAACAGCCGCCATGCCGGTAAAGCCGACACCGAAGCCTGGTTGCGCTCCGAAGGCATTCCCTTCACCAGCTTCCGCCCCACCTACATCTACGGACCCGGCAACTACAACCCCGTCGAACGCTGGTTCTTTGATCGCATCACCCACAACCGTCCGGTGCCGCTGCCCGGGGATGGGAGCACGATCACCCAGCTCGGCCATGTGGACGATCTGGCCGAGGCGATGGCGCGTTGCATCGATGTGGAAGCCGCTGCCAACCGCATCTACAACTGTTCGGGCAAACAGGGCATCACCTTCCGCGGTTTGATCCGCGCAGCGGCGGTCGCCTGCGGGAAGGACCCCGATGCCGTGGACATGCGCCCCTTCGATCCGTCCAACCTGGACCCCAAAGCACGCAAGGCCTTTCCCCTGCGGCTCAACCATTTCCTGACTGACATCACGCGGGTGGAGCGGGAACTGGCCTGGCAACCGCGATTTGATCTGGCGGAAGGTCTGGCGGACAGCTTCCAGAACGACTATGCCCTGGCTCCGACAGCGGAACCCGATTTCAGTGGTGACGCAGCTCTGATCGGGGTCTGAGGTATCCGACGGCTGAACTCATCGCCAACAGCAGCGAGGGCCAGAACAACCACCACCCGATCCATCTCGCCAGGGAAGGCCCCAGCCAGGACTGGGGCCAGAGCAGCAGTAACAGACTGAGGAACTGAAGAATGGTCTTGGCTTTACCACCGCTGGAGGCTGGGGCCCCATCCGAAGCCTGAGCACGCCAGCCGGAAATCAGCAGTTCCCGGGCCAGCAACAGCCAGACAGCCCAGAGCGGCAGGGTTCCCGCGGAGGCCAGCCAGAGCAGGGGAGCGGCAATCAGCACCTTGTCCGTGAGTGGATCCAGCCGAGCCCCCCAGCTGCTGCCCCCACCCGCGCGACGGGCCAGCCAGCCATCGGCGGCATCGCTGAGACCAGCCATCAAAAGAATCCACCAGGCCAGATCAAACCAGCCAGCCTGCAAGGCCAGGATCAACGGCAAGCCGGCCACAGCCCGAGCGATGGTGAGGCCATTGGCCAAGGAGCGCAGGGGCAACGACAACGCGCAGAATGCATTCAGCTGACTTCAGATCATGGTCCTGCAGCTGACGGTGGCGGATGTGATGACCCAGCCGGTGTTGAACGTCACCCCTGAGACCCCGTTGCAGCAGGCCGTTCAATTGATCAGTGACCACCACATCAGTGGCCTGCCAGTGGTGGATGAGGCCGGAGTCCTGATCGGAGAGCTGAGTGAGCAGGACCTGATGGTGCGCGAGAGCGGGGTGGATGCCGGTCCGTACGTGATGCTTCTGGACAGCGTGATCTACCTGCGCAATCCGCTCAACTGGGACAAGCAGGTGCACCAGGTGCTCGGCACCACGGTGCGAGATCTGATGCGGAAGGACGCCCACACCTGCAGCCAGGAGCTTGGCTTGCCCCGGGCAGCCTCACTCCTGCATGACAGAGGAACACAACGGTTGTTTGTGCTTGACGGTGATGGGAAGCCCGTGGGTGTGATCACCCGGGGAGACGTGGTGCGTGCCCTCGCCTCCCATCAGGAGAGTTGATGTTGATCAGCTGGCCTTGCGAATGGCAATGGCGACCGGCTGGATCATCCGGAACTCCACGAAATCGCCGACGCTGAGCTGTTCGACCGGGTCGCCGTGAATGTTGTGACGCACATCAAGATTGTGAACGCCGCCGAAGGCCCCCCGGAGACTGATTTCATGGTTTTTCTCGGAGATTTTCACCAGCTCTGCAGTACCGGTGGCCATCACCACCCGGGCTCCCTTGCGCACCTCACCGAAATCCTCGGATAGAAGGACGTCCTGACGATCGAAGCTGAGCTTGTTGATTGAGCTCTTGCGCAGGTCGACCACGAGACCATCCAGGATGTCGACCACAACGCTGTCGCCAGGCTTCAGGCCATCGGACTCGAGGGAACCGCCCATGGTGATCAGCATGTCGTGGCCATAGGGACCGCGCAGCTCCATCACGCGTTCAGCAGGCATCAGCCGCTGGATGGTGCCCTTCATTTTGCTGATTTCAAAGGAGTTCAGCAGCTCAGCCTTGAGGCTGCCGTTGTCGTTGACCACGGGGGCCAGCAAGGGCTCAGGGCTTGAAGTTTCCGGCCCTCGGCTACTGGTCTCCAGAGGGGCACTGCTTTGTAAAACCGGCTCCCGGCGACTGCAACGGCGTGTTCAAACGCTGAACGAGCTTGCTCAATTGAAGTTGTCAACCGGCAACGGTGGTGGATTGAGAGGGGGAAGTTCGGGAGGTGGCGGAGCACCTTCCAGTCCGTCGCGTTGATCCAGCACCATCGCCTCATCGGAGTCGTGATTCAGACCGAGGTCTGAATCACGATCCGGCATCACTGGCGCCTCGAGGCTGGGGGGTTCCAGCAGCACCGGTGGTGGAAGATCCGGCGGCAGCGGCACCTTCGGTGCAAAGGGCTCAACCCCGTCGTCATCAAGATCCTGGCGGGTTGCTTCCAGCTCAGGGTCCAAGCTTGAAGGAGGCTCCAACAGCACGAGGGGGTCAGCGGTGATCGGCGGTTCCCGCAAGGGGGAACGATCCAGATCAGAGGCCGGATCAGGCTGTTGCTCCACATCCGGTTTCACCGGATTCGTGGGAGCCCAGATCATCCGTGCGAGGGGTTCAACCCCCTGCTCCATCACCCGATTGAGTCCTGCCAAGGCTCGATCGGCCATGTGGTTTCCGACGGCCTGCAGACAATCCAGCGGGCTGGTGCAAGCCTCATCCCCGGTGAGCCTGGGGGTGAAGTTCGCGATCAGATCGCCACGGAGCGGAGTCTGACGGGGACTAAGACGCAGCATGTAGGGAACGTGAACAAAACTGGTCGCCCCTCCACTGATCCAGTTGGCATCCGCCTCGGTGAACCCCTTGACTCCGGGAATGATGAACCGGCTTTTCGAGGCATGGTCCGGCATGTAAGCCGCCAGGTAACCGCGACGTCTGGCCAAGTCCTTGCTCTGCTCGAGGGTGAGACCATCACGGCTCATCAGAACCTCCAGATAGCCGTCGTCGCGGAGTCCCATCACCATGCGAATCCTCGGCAGGTAATAGCGGATCCGCTGTCCCATGCTGATGCTGTAGGCCCCCTTGTAGCTCTCAGGGGGTTCCTCGAGATCGTTGTAAAGGCTGTGCAGGCCTCCGATAAAGGTGTCGTAAGTGCGGATGTGGGCGTCGGTGAGCTCGCCGTAGCTGAAATCAACGGCACCGCTGTGGCGAATGCCGATGAAAGCCCTTTGGCGTGACGCCGTGCGGTTGCGCCCTTTCCAGACCCGGGAGCCGAACTTCAGATCACCCAACGGCACGGTGATCTCTCGACCACCGTTGTCGACATGGCGTTCGTACATCGGCCCGGACACGTAGGCCAGTGCGGCGATGTCCTCAAACGCATCCTGCTCCCGATCCCAGCCCTCCAGCAGTCCAAAGCGAACACGCCGCGGATCGAGATCGAGGGCATAGACCTCATCATCAGGGATGTACTGAAAAGGTTCACCCTCCCGACGGGCCTCGGGCATTGAAACCGGGTCTTCCGCAACCTGGTTCTGCTGCGGCGCGTCAGGGGCCAGAGCAATCAACCCGCCCAGCACAAGGAGCGGAGAGACCAGAACCATCCAGCGCTTGCGCAGACGGATCCCCCTCCGTCGCTGGCCGACCTTGGTCTGGTCCTTCATGCGGACCGTCGCCCCTGGTTGTTGAGGAGTGGTTCGAACCAAGGAAGAATGGCTCCGTCGGCCACTAGCCACTGCTGGTAACGGTCGCCGCAGTCATGGCCTCCCGTCAACTGCCCGAACGCTGGTATCACCAGACGGGGAACCGCGGGATCAAAAGCGAAGCAGGGGAGACGCAGCCGATCCGACCGACTGCGCAGGCGAGTCATGGGATGGAGATGCCCGCAGACGTTGAGCAGTTCCGAAGCGGGTGGAACCTCCGGAGCATGGCTCAACCACAGATGGCCGACGGCTTGGGAGGGGAGTTGCGGCAAGCCTTCGATCCAGGCATGGCGGTCGTGGTTGCCGCCGATCAGGAGCACCTCACAACCGCAGAGATCCGGCAGGCAACGCAGGGTCTCGCGCAATTCCGGTGTCAGCCCCTCGCGGGCATGAATCAGATCACCCAGAACAATGAGCTGCTCTGGAGCCCAGGCATGACAAAGCTCGAGCAGAGGATTCAGTGTTCCGCGGTCGCCATCGGTCGGTATCGGGATGCCATGGGCCTGGAAAACCTCAGCTTTGCCCAGGTGCAGATCCGCCACCATCAACTGTCGTCCTTGCTCCCGCCAAAGGGCTCGTTCGCCAAGAAAACGCAGGGACTCGCTCCGCCAGACCCACTCCTGCCCGTTCATCCGCAGGAATCAGCGAGGTTTTGTAATCCTGACTGCATCGCAGGTGCCTGTCCGTGCATCACTGTGATGGCCCTTGGAACCAGCATTGTGGCGCGATCGATGCGTCCTAACCAGCTTCCGGTCGAGACCCTGCGCTGGCTTGAGCGCAGATTGGCCTCACTGGAACAACAAGGGCGATACGAGTGCGCCTACGCCCTGAGGATGGAAGTTGCCGAATGGCTACTGGGGGCAATGGATGCCAATCTGGCGGTCCCTGCTGCGACCTGAAGCTCCGATGACCGTTGCCTTACTGATTGCTCTGGCGGGTTCTCTGGTGGCCATGTCCATCATCGTCAAGCGTCTGGACCAGCGATGAAGCGGTCAGCCGTTGCCCTCGGACTGCTGCTGGGCCTGCAGTTTGTCCTCCCTCCACTGATGGCTCGGACGCTCAAGGTGGGCGTCAGCGGCAGCGCACCTTTCGTTATCCAGAACGACGGTGATCGCAGCGGCATCAGCATCAATATCTGGCGGAAGATCGCTGAAGAAAACAACCTCTCCTACAGGCTGATTCAACAGCCAACACCTCGCGAGGGAATTCGTGCCCTGAACGAGGGAGAAATTGATCTGCTGGTGGGACCAATCAGCATCACAGCAGATCGACTCAACCTTCCAGGAGTTGATTTCACCCAGCCGTACTTCATCGGTAAAGAAGGCATCCTGCTGCCGTTGAAGCCCGCGTCACTCCTGAGTCGACTGCAGGTTTTCCTCGGATGGGCGGTGCTGTCATCGATCCTCATCTTGACCACAGTTCTGCTGGTGGTGGGCAGCCTGATCTGGCTGGCGGAACGACGCACGAACAGCGAGCAGTTTCCGGCTAAGCCCGTACCAGGCATCGCCAATGGCATGTGGTTCGCCCTCGTGACCCTGACCACCGTGGGCTACGGCGACAAGGCCCCGATCACCCGGATCGGCCGGAGCCTCACATCCGTCTGGATGGTCACCTCATTGATCGCGGTGTCGTCCTTAACCGCAAGCCTGGCTTCGGCCTTCACCCTGTTTCTCTCCGGCAACACAAGCAACAGCATCACCGACCCAGCCCAACTGAGTGGTCAACGGGCCGCTGTGCTGGAGGGAACGAGCGGGGAAGAACTGGCGCAGGACAAAAACATGCGGGTTGTTCCATCACAGAGTCTCGGAGAAGCCATCGAGAAGGTTCTGACGAATCAAGCGGAGGTGGTGATCTTCGATCGCCCAGCAATCCGATATCACCTCAAAAACAACCCTGAACTGGCAGTGCAACTGGCTCCGTTCACCCTGGCGGAACAGACCTATGGATTTGCATTCCGGACCGGTGATCCATTGAGAACGCCGTTGAATCTTTCCATTCTCAAGCTGCGGCGCAGTGGAGCGGTGGAAGCCCTCTCCAACGACTTGCTGAACTAAGACAGCGGTCGATGGCGGCGCAGGGCCTCCTCCACCAGATAAGCCGCGAGGTTGCCGCAGCTGCGACCTTCCTCCAGCGCATGGCGCTTCAGTTAATCCATCACTCCGCGCGGCAAGGTGACATTGATGCGCTCGGAACTGGCGGCATCAGCCACGGCAGCACTGCTGGGAGCTGGAGAGTCTCCCTCGAGGCGCTGCTGTAGCTCGTGAACAAGATCCTGGAGAATTGGCACGAAATCAACACTGTTTACACACAATTTAGTATCGATATCACACATGCGCAAGGTTTTGCAGGGCCTGCCGCTCTTGGTCGTATCCTGTCCCCACTTTTGATGACCTCAATGCGTTCACTGCCGCTGAAGCTTGCTCCCGGCAGCGATCTGCGCACCAGCCTTGAGGAGCTCGCCCGGACGCAAGGCATCCAGGGATTTGTGCTGGGGGTGGTCGGCAACCTCAGCCGCGCAGCCTTCCAATGCCCGGGCCAAGCGGAGCCCACGATGCTGGAGGGCGATCTCGAAGTGATCACCCTGAATGGCACCCTCGCACCGGAGGGTGTGCATCTTCATCTCAGCCTTTCCGATGGAGCTTGCCAGGTGTGGGGCGGTCATCTCGAGCCTGGAACACTGGTTCAGAAAGGCGTCGATGTGCTGGTCGGGGTGCTGAGTCAAGCTCCGATCCAGGCTGAATCCCCAGCGGCAGCGCCGACGCCACGGCTTGAAATCGCTGTACTGCCGGGATGTCCCTGGTGCAGCCGCGCACTTCGGTTGCTGCGCACCCTGGCATTGCCCCATACGGTGATCACCGTCAACAACGACGCCGATTTCGCTGCCTGCCAGAGCCGCAGCGGCATGGGCACCTTCCCGCAGGTGTTCATCGACGGAACAGTGATTGGCGGCTACGACGACCTCACAGCCCTGCACGCCGCCGGTGAACTCGAAACCCTCCGCTGACCAGCCGCCGTTCTGGTCACTCAAACCCTGGTGGTGCCAGCCCTGGACCATCATCGCCACCGGCTCAGCAGTGATCGGGGCTTCCTGGTGGTGGCCCGGACGGCTTTGGATCAGCCTCCCCATTGCCCTTGCTGTGGCTGCCTGGTGGCTGCTGTTTCTGGTGATCGTGCCCACGGCCTACCGCTCCGGAGAACTCCAGCCTTGACCAACGACACTCCGACCGACGTGCGACTGAAGCGGGTGGATCAAGCCCTCTTCGATCGCGTGGCCAGGATGGCTCTGGCACAGCCACGACTCCGCAAGAATCACAACCTGCACCAGGACAGTGACCTGGTGCAGCGTTTTCTGAACGTGCTCCAACCAGGCACCTATGTGCGGCCCCACCGGCACGTGCGCGATCAACCCGGAACCGGGTTCGAGTGCTTCCTGGTGCTGCAGGGGGCCATCGGTCTTTTGGTGATGGACAGCAGCGGCGCAATCGTTCAGCAGGAGCGACTGGAGGCCAACGGACCTTTGCGGGGCATCGAGTTAGCGGAGAACCAGTTCCACACCCTGGTCGCCCTGGAAGCCGACACGGTGATGTTCGAGCTGAAGCAAGGGCCCTATCAACCCACCGAAGACAAGGATTTTCTGAGGGGCTTCCCCCTGGAAGGGTGTGAAGAGGCCAGGCTTCAGGAAATGCGCTGGCGCGAATGCTTCGACTAGGCCGACGCAGTGCGGGATTCCTCGCGTGAGCGCTGCTTTTCCTGCAGCAGCTCACGCTCCAGCTGATCAATCAAACGGCTCACCAGCGCCTGAAATTCCGGCTGGCACCCACGGAAAGCCGCCTTGTGACGAATCGGCTCATTGCGCATGCGCAGATCAGTGAGCATCAGTTGCAGGGAATCGATCCTGGCGTTGGTGTTCATGTCCATCCGTGCCGGTGGCTGAAGACTATGACGCGCGAATGCGTGGGCAATGGCGATCAGCCTCTGATCGGGATCACAGGCCCAGCTCCTGCAACAGCCTGCGCTGGGCCTGCCGGCCGACGATTCCATGGGCCGCCAGGGCCCCACTGGCGGCCACCGGGGGGATGCCAATTCCCGGGAAGGTGCTGGCGCCACAAAGCCAGAGCCCATCGAGCGGCGTGGTCACGCCAGGGAACAGTCCTTCCGCAGCGGAAAGAGCAGGGCCATAGCTGCCGCGATGCACATTGAGGAAATGGCGATGGGTCTGAGGCGTCCCCTCCATCACCACCTGGCACCGTTCACGGATATCTGGGATGCGTCGTTCCAGCACCTGCCAGAACACGGAGCATCGCTCTGTTTTCAAGGCTTCGTAAGCCTCACTTCCCCGGGGCAGATCCGCCCACAGCGCCCAGGGTTCACTGGCCGGTGTGTAGCCGTGCAACACATGCTGACCGGGCGGTGCCATCGCAGGATCCAGAACAGATGGCACCGACAACACCACGGCGTTGCGTTCCGCCGCAATCCCCCGCTGCCAGTCGTCGACCCAGACGGTGTGAATCGGTAGATCGTCCAGACCACTGGAATCGAAGCCGAGATGCAGATGGAGAAAGCCATTGCAGGCTGGTGTCTCAGCACGTTCCCGTTGCCAACTGACGGCGACGTCCTGGGGCAACAGATGCAGGATGCTCCAGACGTCGGCATTGCTGACGATCTGATCGGCGTGAATCAACTCGCCATTGCTGAGGGCAACGCCAACAGCCTGGGAGTCATCCATCAGGATTCGCTCCACCCTGGACGCCGTTCGCAGATCACCACCGTGGCGCTTCAGTCCCTCCACCAGGGCATTCACCACAGCGGCACTGCCCCCGACGGGGTAATCGAGGCAGGCCTCCGGCTCGAACCATTCGCCGAACAACGTCGCCATCGCCGCTGCGTTGGTGTCCCCCATCGGCATGCCGCTGATCAGGAAACAGAGCAGATCAACCCAATGACGCAGAAACTCATCCTTCAGATGACGATCAACCAAAGGACCGAAGGCTCCAGAGAGATGCCGCATCGCCGGGAGGTGTTTCAGCAGGCGGGGGCCGCGTTCGAGCAGCTGGGCCATCGCATCCAAACCAGGGCGCAGCGCCAGCAACGGCAGAGCGTTGGCGGCTGCAGCGATGGGACGTAACACCTCACCGAAGCGTCGCCATTCCTCGACGGCTGCAACCCCGCGCAGATCCCGAACAATCTCTGCAAAGCCAGCCGCTCCGACTGGAATCCTCAGATCACCCTCCGGCAGCAGCACATCCCAACTGCTGTAGGGGATCACCTCCAGGGGCTGATCCAGGGCCCGCAGAATCTGAGCCAAAGGATTAGCGCTGGGCCAACGGGCCAGTCCACTCCACAGCGACGGACCCGATTCGAAGTGGTATCCCTGACGCTGGAATCCATGGGCGGCTCCACCAGGCTGCGTGTGAGCCTCGAGCACCAGCACCTCTCGTCCGGCTCGGGCGCAAAGGGCAGCGCAGCAGAGACCACCGATGCCGCTGCCGATCACAACCACATCGACCCTGTCCTTCACCCAACCCAGCCCATGGGAGTCATCATTGTGATCCCTGCCTGCTGGAGATGGGTGGCCGCTGGCTGATTCCGTTGCTGTTGCTGGGTCTCGCCTGGGGACAGGAACTGATCGATCAACTGTTCTGGGGTGGTCAGTGGAATCTGCCGATGGGGCCCGGGCTGCCGCTGTGGAGCATCCTGACCGCACCATTCAGCCACTCGGGCTTCGGCCATCTGATCTCCAACACGTTGGTCTTCCTGCCCCTGAGCTGTTTGATGCTGACGCGGGGCAGACGTGATTACCTCGCCGTGTGGATTGGCGTGCTGTTCGTTGCGATTCCAATCGCCATGCTGTGGCCAGCGAGAAGCCATGGGCTCTCCGGTGTGGTCTATGGATTGCTCGGCTATCTCCTGTTAATCGGCTTTCTGGAACGAAGAATCGTCCCAATTCTTCTGGGAGGACTCACCTTCTGGTGGTATGGCTCAGCCCTGCTGGCCTTGATCCCCGGAGTCTCTCCCGCTGGTGTGAGCTGGATCGGCCACGCCGGCGGATTTCTGGGGGGCCTGCTTGCAGCGTTCAGCGTGCGAAAAGACCCCGATCAAGCAGCTCAGATCAAGGGAAGCTGACTGACTGAATCCAGGGCCATTCTGTAATACCCCCCTGAACCGTCCACGACTGGATCGCTGATGTCTGTCTCAGTCACAAGCTCCTGAACAGGTTCCGGGACTGGGGTGATCTTTTGACCCTTGATGGAGAAGGTTCCAATCATCGACGGATGCGATGTACAGAAGTAGGACAACACTCCTTCCTTCTTGAAGGCTTTGCGATCAGATTTACGAACCTGGAATGTCACAACCTCGGAGCCAGTGATGCCATCCAGGAAGCCTCCGTCGCCTTTAATCTTCAAGGCATCCGAAGACTCCTGATTGAAGCCTGAGTCGCCTATATAGAAGGGATGACTCTCCACCTCACTAAACCGGGAGAATCGATAGGTCTTCTTGACATTGATCTTGAAATTTTTATATTCATCTCCATTCGAATTCAAGAAACGGTAGAAAGGTTCTTCGAAAGAACCTGCATCGACAAACACATCAATCACCTTGTTGCGCTTCTTCGAGGAACGTGCCAAGGCACGAGCCTGAGGGGCATCTCCGATGACAACATCGAAGCTATCGACATCAACAGTGCCATCGATCAATGAGATGGCTTCAACCGTAATTTCTGCGGTACCAACCCCATCTTCGGCAGCCTTGAGCTTGATCTGTCGATTCTTACTGACACGGGCTTCGACAACAGATTCATCGGAACTCTCTACATTGAGCAAATAGGGCTGGTCATTAAGTTTTAATTTTTTAACTCCAGAAACAATAAGAAAATCATCCGGGGATATCACAGCAGAACCATCATCATTGACATCCAAACCCCATAACGGAAGCTCGCTAAATACACCCCCAAAATTAAAAACTTCTGCCGAGGCCAACTGATCAACAACATTCATCCCCTGCCCAAGCACGTTGGCAAAAACAGTGAATCCGCCATTCTGCGTATCAAGCGGAACATTTTCTTCAAGATTAAAGAACCACTGACTCGTGGCACTGTTTGGATCTCCACCCAACTTGGCCATGGCAAGGGTTCCACGCGAATTTAGATTGCCAGGCTCATTCTTAATCGCTTTAAAAGAATTAATGGGATCAATCGAACCGCCTTCTTCAGCAGATCGATCTGGAGCAGTAAAGCCACCACCCTGAAGAACAAAACCAGGAACAGATCGATGAAAAATAGAGTTATCGTAAAGGCCTTTTTTAGCGTATTTCAGGAAGTTCTTAACCGTCTTCTTGGTCACAGTCCCTGCAGAGCCCTTCTTGTTGAACATCTCCAGGTAAATAGTGGAATCACCAAGTTGGTTGTTGGTTGACAACTCCACCACTGTCCCCACGGCAGCCGAAGCCCCAAACCCTTTGGGCGGTTTCACCTTGGCCTGCTCGGAACGACTCAGGGACAGATCGTTGAAAGCGGAAGCCATTCACCAGGTGCTAAGGCTTCAAACTTAGCTGGGATCAATGATGAGATAGGGCTTAAGAAAGTCCAGCGGAGCCGCCATGTCATCGGCAAAACCGAGCAGATGTGTCTCCCGTCGCTCGTAGAGCAGAGAACCATCCTCATCCAGAAGAAAAGTGCCACCTCGCTGGGCAATGTGGTCATCGCAGGGCACATAGATGCGCCAATTGCTGAGCACCTCGCCCATGTTGCGCAACCGCTTGGTGGCAAGTTCAAAGGGCCGCTGAAATCCACGCCCTCCGGC
>MDTA01138151.1_pt1 | contig 20521 bp, 17 predicted proteins | sample 811151 | NCBI WGS metagenome assembly MDTA01 (sample SAMN05326648, study PRJNA326480) | marine metagenome | isolation source: seawater | place: Indian Ocean: South | collected 2010 | reverse complement strand
TCCGCAAGCACCGCCGGGACATGGCCGCGCTGCTCAATCGCATTGTGGTGGGTCAGACCTTCAACGAAGTCATCATCGAGACCGGTGACGACGGAACCGTCTACTGCTTTCTCTGCCAGCGACTTCGTCCGGAGTTCAAGTTCAAGGAAGTCGTGATCGTCAGCGAAGATCGCGAGCTGAAGCTGCATACGATCCGCTGACGTTCATCAACTGCTTGATTCCGTGACGGTATCGGCCGGTTCTTCGGCGGCTGGTTCAGGCATTTTCTCTGAATTCATGGCCAGTTCAGTGGCATTTTCTACATGAGTCACCACGATCTTGAGACCACTGTGGTACTCGCCTGAAAGCAACGCTTCTGCGAGTGGGTCCTCGATGTGAGTACTGATCGCACGACGCAGTGGCCTGGCACCGAAATCAGGGTTGTAGCCCTTCTCGATGATGAAATCCTTGGCCTTGTCGTCGAGCACAAGTTCCATGCCCTTGGCCCGCATTCGTTCACAGACCTTCTCCAGTTCAAGATCGATGATGCCGTAGAGATCATCCTTGACCAGTGGCTGGAAGATGACGGTGTCATCGAGTCGGTTGATGAATTCCGGACGGAAGAACTTCTCGACCTCGGACTTCAGCGCGTCCTGGATCTTGTCATAAGGCATGACATCACCACGCTTGCCGAATCCGAACGACTGTCCGCCCTTGATCAGATCGGCACCGATGTTCGATGTCATGATCAGGATGGTGTTCTTGAAGTCGACACGACGGCCGAAGGAATCGGTCAGTCGACCTTCCTCCATGATCTGGAGCAGCATGTTGAAGACGTCCGGGTGAGCCTTCTCGACCTCATCGAGCAGGACCACGGCATAGGGACGTCGACGGATCTGCTCGGTCAACTGTCCACCCTCTTCGTACCCGACGTAGCCGGGAGGGGCGCCGACGAGACGTGAGACGGTGTGCTTCTCCATGTACTCGGACATGTCGAGATAGACCATGGCATCCTGATTGCCGAACATGAACTCGCTGAGCGCCTTGGCCAGGAGCGTCTTGCCGACGCCCGAAGGTCCGACGAACAGGAAGCAACCCATGGGTCGATTCGGATCCTTGAGGCCACTGCGGGCCTTTCGGATGGACTTTGAAACATGTTTGACGGCTTCATGCTGGCTGATGACCATGCGATGGAGCTCTTCTTCGAGCTGGAGGAGTCTGGCCGACTCGGCTTCCTCGAGTCTTGTCAAAGGCACGCCCGTGATCTTCGAAACCACTTCTGCGATGACTTCCTCGTTCACCTCGCCGGCGGTCTCACTCATCTGATCCCGCCAGTCCTTCTGGACCTTGTCCTTCTCGGCACGAAGTTTTTCCGCCTGATCCCGAAGATCGGCAGCCTTCTCGTAGTCGGCCGCCTTGACGGCGCCCTCCTTCTCGATGCCGAGCATCTCGATGCGGGATTCAAGTTCCGCAAGATCTGGTGGCTTGGTCATGGAGCTCAAACGGACACGTGCACCGGCCTCGTCGATGATGTCGAGGGCCTTGTCAGGCTGGACCCGGTCCGGCATGTAGCGACTGGACAGTTCAACGGCTGCTTCCACAGCTTCATTGGTGATCGTCACGCGGTGATGTTCCTCGTAACGACCACGGAGTCCCTTGAGAATCTCGACGGTCTGTTCCGGATTCGGAGGCTCGACGGCAATGCTCTGGAAACGGCGTTCCAGGGCGGAGTCCTTCTCGATGTACTTGCGGTACTCATCGAAGGTCGTTGCACCGATGCACTGGATCTCACCACGCGAGAGGGCGGGCTTCAGAACGTTGGATGCGTCGATGGCACCTTCGGCACCACCGGCACCGACCAGTGTGTGGAGCTCGTCGATGAAGAGGATGACGTTGCGAGCTCTGCGAACCTCGTTCATCACGGCCTTGATGCGTTCTTCGAACTGACCGCGGTATTTCGTTCCGGCCACCATCATGGCGAGGTCGAGGACCACGACTCGCTGATCATGCAGGAGGTCCGGGACATCCTTGTTGATGATCCGCTGGGCAAGTCCTTCGACGATGGCGGTCTTGCCGACGCCGGCCTCTCCAAGGAGGACGGGATTGTTCTTGGTTCGACGACAGAGGATCTGGACGAGTCGTTCGATCTCATCATGGCGACCGATCACCGGATCGAGTTCACCGTTGCGAGCCAGCTCGGTCAGATCACGACCGAAGCTGTCCAGTGCAGGCGTCTTGCTCTTGCCTCGACGCGGTGCGCTGCCGCTTTCAGCGGAGACAGGATCTCCGGCTTCCTCGGTTTCTTCGGACTCGACACCGGCACCCAGAAGATTGAGCACTTCCTCTCGAACCTCTTCCAGCTTGACGCCGAGGTTCATGAGTACCTGAGCAGCGACACCGTCCTGTTCACGCAGCAGTCCAAGCAGAAGATGCTCGGTGCCGACATAGTTGTGATTGAGATTCCTGGCTTCCTCGATGGCGTATTCAAGAACCTTCTTGGCACGAGGCGTCTGGGGCAGCTTGCCCATGGTGACCATCTCGGGACCGGACTTGACGAGCTTCTCGACTTCGAGGCGGACCTTGCGGAGGTCGATGTCGAGGTTCTTGAGAACATTGGCACCGACTCCGGAGCCTTCCTTGACGAGGCCAAGGAGTATGTGCTCGGTCCCGATGTACTCATGGTTGAATCGTTGGGCTTCCTGATTGGCCAGGGCCATCACTTTGCGGGCACGATCCGTCAATCGCTCGAACATCTCGAATCTCCAGGTTCCTGTTTGAACGGCTGCTCGCCGTCGAGTTTCATCAGGGTATCCGCCAAAGCACCATCCCGCGACACGTTCCGGGTGCTAGGGTGCCCATGGGGGCCGGCAGCGGACCGGTCGCAGGGTGTCATCGGTCAGGAAATGGTCCACGTGAACTCGATCTCGTCCATATCTCTCAATACGGCATTTCAGGCCCTGATGATCGCCTTGATGGCGACTTTCGGCCAAGGAGATGTGATCTTCGACCCCCCGAGGGCTGTTCGAGTGGTCTCCGTGGATCGATCGCCCCTGAGACTTGAAGCCCTGAGGCTGGATCGATCCGGCATCCATACTCGAGAGGGCCTGGTTCCCTGGGAGTCCATCCGGCCCAGAGAGGCCGGGAAGCTCTGGCTGAAGGTGATGAGACGGGATCGTGGTGAGGACTGGTTGGATGCGGCCTGGGTTCTCCTGATTCATCCGGAAGCTGATCAGGAGGACCGCAGGATGGCCGCCCGATTCTTGGCAGAGGCGACCCGTCGTCTGCCTGATGGTGAGGAGAGGATCACGCAACTTCAATCCGAAGTTGTGGACTGGATCGAGGCACGTGAAGCGCGACTCTCCAGGGAAGCCGCGGCGGTGCGTCGTCAGTTGGGCCCAGAGGCCTGGCAGTGGAATTCCGATCCATGGCCGGACGATGATCAGGCGGAGGAACTCCGTCGATCCAGTGATCTGGAAGGCTGGTTGAACCAGCGACTCGATGACATCGCGGGCGATCCGGGTGCGACACAGGCAGGCATGCGACGTTTTCGAAAATCGCGTCATGCGTTGCTTGCCAGTGATCAGCCCCGAGGCGATCTGATGTCGATTGGGCTGCAGGCAGATGATCTCTTCCGGGAGTTGAACGAACTCTTCGGTCTGGAATCCGATGAACGCATCTTCGCGCCCCGTCTGGCGATCCTCGTGTGTTCCCAGTCAGGGAATCATGAGCAGGTGGTCAGGACGGTCTTCGGCCGTCCGATTGAACCCGTCAGTTACGAACCTGTCGGACCAACCCGATCGGATCTGGTCATGACGGTCGATGGCGCGGACATCACATCGGTCATGCCGGCGCTTCGACATCAACTGGTCCATGCCTGGATGCATCGGATGTCGTCACCACGTCGTCCACCTGCATGGTTCAACGAAGGGCTGGCGCATGCCTTTGCGTGGTGGCGAAGTTCACCCTCGCAACAGCCATGGCGGGCTGAAGCCATCGCCTATCTGAGGCAACCAGGTGTGGCCGAGTCCCTTCTGTCACGCCCGTATGCGGCGGGTCACTGGACTCTGGATGGCGTCGATACGGCGGCAGCCGGTCTGGTCGTCGCACGGTTGCTCGAAGAACAGCCATCGCAGATTGCCGACTGGATTCGACGGATCAAGCGTGGGGAACAGGTCGAGGATGCCTACAAGGAGGCGATGGGTGTGATGCCCTCGGAGTCGATGGCCAGGCACCTGCGCTACTGGATGCTGAATGACTGATCCTGTTCGACCTGACCGTGATGCAGGACCACGACTCGATCGGCCATCTCGGCGATGGCACGATCATGGGTCACCATGACGATGCTCAGACCGGCCTGGTGTTCCTTCTTCAGCAAGTCGAGAATCTCGGAACCCGTCTGTTCATCGAGGTTGCCGGTCGGTTCATCGGCCAGCAGAACTTCCGGTTGATTGAGCAGGGCCCGTGCAATCGCGACGCGTTGACGTTCACCACCGGAGAGTTCGCGGGGTCTGTGAGTCAGTCGATGATCGAGTCCGAACGTACTCAGCAGTTCGCGGGCCCGTTCACGGTCCACTCGAACGCCACTTCCCACGAGTCCCGGAAGCAGGGTGTTCTCGAGGACGGTGAGTTCCGGCAGCAGGTGATAGAACTGGAAGACGAGTCCGACTTCACGGTTTCGATAACGATTCCTCGCGCCTCGAGCGAGCTTGGAGATCGTCTCCCCCTTGTAGAGAACTTCACCACCATCGCGGTCCGGTGTGTCCAGGCCGCCGAGCAGATGAAGCAGGGTGCTCTTGCCCGATCCACTGGATCCCAGAACGGCGACCCATTCCCCGGGAAGGAGCTTCATCGAGCTTCCCCGGAGGACGGGAACGTCCACGGAGCCCATGCGATAGGTCTTTCGCAGGTCGATCGCTTCGAGCAGTGGAGTGTTTGGCTGTTCACTCATATCGAAGCGCCTTGACTGGATCGATATCGGCGGCACGTGCGGCTGGAATCGCGGCACCGATCAGACTGAAGATCACGGCACCGATCATGGTGATGATCGCCGAGGGAAGATCGATGGTGTTGGGTACCTCGCTGAAGTAGTAGACCGCCGGATCCCAGATGACCACACCACCCTGTGCATCCAGGATGAAGACGAGGGCGGTGAGCAGACCAAGGATGCCGGAGATCATGATTCCGAGCATGACGGGCAGGATTCTTCCGCTGAAGAGCTTGATGACTGTCCAGAGCACCATGATTCCGGTGACTGCCGTCAGCGTCCAGGCCAGCCAGTCGGGAGGCTGGGCGAGGAGATCATGAATGCCGTTGACATTGACGGTGATCAGCCAGCCCAGTCCAAATCCAAGAATCGCCCCGATGATGCCGACGACCAATCCATACAGCAGGAAGATCCAGACGATTCCGGGGCGAGAGGCACCGATGCTTCGGAGGATGCCGATATCCCGGGTCTTTTCATGGACGATCGCCCAGAAGATCGCGAGGACCAGCGCGGCACAGACGACATAGACGATTGAGAAGAGGGTCCGCATCAATTCGCGTTCCTTCTCAACAGGTCCGATGAACGCCGCGTTCTGCTCTTCCCATGTGAGAATGCGCAGGCTCGGATTGATGCCCTCGATCGGAGGTCTGACGCTTCCGGGACGATCCTCCAGGATTCCATCCGCGAATCTCTGATAGGCGGCTCGTACAAGCTCTCTCAGCGTGAGCGGATCCACATCGTCCTGGCCGCGTACGAGAATCATGGTGGCTCGTGCCGGTTCCTCACCGACGACCTTCATCGGATCCAGTTCATCCACGATTTCGGCGGCATCCAGATGCATCATTCGCTGGGCGACATCAAGTGGAATCATCACCCGGATCTCATCGACCGCAAAGACACCACTGGAAAACTCGTTCACGAATGGCATCAGCTCGGTTTCAGGCTCCAGCGTCCCGCCGGAAGCATCCACCGGAATGGTGGTCAGCGCACCTTCATATCGCGGCAGCCACCAGTGTCCGTTTCCACCGATCTGGTAGTTGCCATTGCTGTCCCGGTAGTTGGCATCCGAAACATGGATGCCAGCGACGATGCCCGGGCGTCCGTCCCGGGTCATGGTGAGGCCCTCGGTCGTCACATCGAGATCGATCGGAAGATCACCTGCCTGCTCCATGGCAATGACCTTCTGCATCTCGAGCCGCTGATCATCCCGAAGGATGTCGGGCAGTGCCCGGCCCTTGTTCAGCATCAGGTGACGCATGTGCTCATACCACTCGGGAAGAGTCAACGCGCTTCCCATGTCGGCAACCTGGGAATCACTCATGCCTTCGGTATTCGTCCAGTCGGATGCACGGAGAATGGCAATCCTCTGAGCACGGTCGAAGGTCTCGATGATCGGGCCATAGGCCTGGTCATGCGAGACCTGATAACGCGCTACTTCGGGAACTTCCGGCCACATGAGCGTATCGGCGAATGTCGTGACCTTGGCGAAGCGTTCGGGGTCCACGCCCCAGATCTGAACCATCTTGGGTTCCTTGACGGCCCCACGTGGATACGGCATCCGCAATACACCGATGGTCTCGACCATGGGGGCTGCCGCTACGACTTCCGGCATGGCTTCGACTTCCTCGATGAGATCGTCGTACCAGGGGATTCCGTTCACCGGGTAGGAGATCATCACGTCGCCCATCAGGGTGCGACCCGAGTCGCGGATCATGTCGAGGAAACCGGTCATCACCGAGACGACGACGATGACCAGTGCCACGCACAATGCGACGGCTGCGATCGCCAGCAGGGGAATGATCCTGCTCGTCAGGTAACGACTGGTGAGAAGGAAGTGATACACGAGATGCGAATGATAGCCGCTGGAGATTTTCCGCCATCATTCGGGCTGAGGCAGGCACAGGGCGGTTGCCAGGGCTGCCGGGACCCCGATGTCGACCACGTGGATCGAGCCTGTAAAGGCCTTGGCAGTGTCCTGCAGGAAACCTGATTTCCATCCGACGAACGTGGCGGTTGCCGTCGCTCGGATGGCGGTACCAAGGGGGCGTCCCGTATCGGCATCGAGACCGGATGGGATGTCGATCGACAAAGTCGTCGTCGGCATGCTGTTGATTCGTTCGATGCAGTCCAGATATCGATCCTTCAACGGTCGATCCAATCCGGTGCCCAGAAGCGCATCGATGACAAGATCGGCCTGTGAGAGCACATCAAGATCTTCTTCGATGGGCAGATCCATGGTGTGTGCGATTCGTGCATTCTGCCAGGCATCGGAATCCTGTCGTGGTTGAGAACACGCCAGGATCCGGACATCGACACCGCCATTGTGAAGATGCCGTGCCATGGCGTATCCGTCGCCACCGTTGTTTCCCGAGCCGCATGCGATGACGACGCGTGTTCCCTTGAGATAATCAAACGCGATCCTCGAAGCACCGACGGCCGCATTCTCCATCAGAACAAGTCCGTTCATTCCATGAACTTCGATGGCACGTCGATCCACTTCTCGAATACCCGCGCGGTCGAAGATCAGAGGTGCGTTTGTTCTGCTGGATTCGTTCATGCCGAAGTCTAACGATCCCATGGTGGCGCTGGAAGGGACGCAGGATGGGATCGATCCTTGTCGACATGCCGTTTTCGCTACACTTCGAGAATGATCGCTCTGATGGTGCTTTGCTGGATTGCACTTGTCATTTCACTGCTCACCCTTGCGGTATGGGCCGTGGTTGGTTGGCGGCTGAATCGAGCGCTGGGAACGGGCCTGGGGATCCAGCAGCACCATGATGATGAGATCGACGAAGAGATGGTGTCCATCATCGTTCCTGCTCACAATGAGGCCAGGATCATCGACCGTTGTGTTCGAAGTCTGATGGCTCAGAACTGGCCCAATCTCGAGATCATCTTCGTGGCGGATCGCTGTACCGATGAAACGGTCAGCATTCTTCGTGAGGCCAGTCGTGGCGATGATCGGGTCCGGATCATCGAGAATCACGACTGTCCGGACTCCTGGGCAGGGAAGTGCAATGCGGCAAGACTGGGTGCGGCTGGAGCGTGTGGTCGCTACCTGATCTTCATGGATGCGGACACCTTCTCCGCTCCGGAACTGATCCGATCGGCTGTGAATTCGGCCAGAGCGAAGCAGTCTTCGATGCTGAGTCTGTTGTCGAAACTGACGACGGACGCGATCTATGAACGACGGACCCAGACTGTGGCGTCCATGTTGCTGTTGACGCTCTATCCACCTGATCGAGTGAACAGGGAAACGGACTCGAGACCCTTTGCAAATGGTCAGTTCATGCTCTTTGATCGAGAGTGGTATGAGAAGATCGGTGGACATGAAGCCGTCCGGGATGATCTTCTGGAGGACATCGCGTTCGCGCGTCGAGTCGAATCCGAAGGCGGACGAGTCCACCTGAGGAGCTCCGACGGCATGCTCGTGTGCTCCATGTATTCATCCTCGACGGCGTTTCGACGAGGCTGGCAGCGGATCTTCATCGAGTCGTGCCGTCGCAAACCAGATCGGATGAAACGTTGGGCGTTTCGCATGAGACTGCTTGGTCTCATGGGGCCACTGGGATGTCTGCTGGGCATCGGAGTCGGTGCTGTGACCTGGTCGCTGGGCGAACCGGCATCCGGCCTGACGGTTCTGATCGTCTCGATGCTTGCACTGCTGACGCAGCTTGGTGTGCTGGCCGCGATCTATCGAACCTTCAACCAGACCCCGTGGGATGTCTGGCGATTTCCCCTTGGTTGCGAGGATCTGGCCCGCATCCTCAGAGATGGCGCCAAGGTCCTGCAGCGTGGTGAGCCGGTCACATGGGGTGGTCGCTCGTACGTATTGGAAGCTCGCTGAAGAAGCAAGGAATCAACGCTATGCGCATCCTGTTGACGAACGATGACGGCATCATGGCTCCGGGGATTCGTGCGCTGTACAAGGCGATTCAAGGCCTCGGGGAGATCGTCGTGATCGCGCCCAAGACGGTTCAGTCCGCGACGAGTCATGGCATTACCTATACGGAACCCCTGATGGTCACCGAAGTCGAGATGATGCCGGGCGTCAGGGGAATCGCAGTGGACGGACGACCTGCGGACTGTGTGAAGCTCGCCATGCGTGAGCTCTGGGAAGACCGGTTTGGTGAAGGCAGTCGTCCTGATCTCACAATCAGTGGAATGAACAGCGGCGCCAACATCGGGATCAACGTGATCTATTCGGGTACGGTGGCCGCGGCAATCGAATCGGCATTTCTCGGTGTTCCGTCGATTGCCGTGAGTCTGCTGCTCAGAGATCGTAAACGCACGCAGTGGGATCGGGCTGCGGAAATCGGGCGGGCGATCATTGATCGTGTGCTGGAGAGAACGCTCGATCCTCACGAAGTCGTGAACATCAATATTCCAAAGACGGAGTTGGCCGATCAGCCCATGCCCGAGGTCCGTGTGGTCGGCATGAACAGCGCTCCGTTGGAAGAGGCCTACGAGCGACGGACGAGTCCCTACGGTCAGGTCTACTACTGGGCTGCGGGTACCGGCTTGACCTTCGCGAAGACCGCTCCTGGTTCGGATGTCGAGGCGGTTCTGGATGGTCATGCGAGCGTGACACCGTTGAGCTACGTCATGACCGACGAGGCTCGCATGCAGACGTGGCGTGAGAAGTTCCAGAATCCCGTGGTCAGTTCACCGTCAGGATGATTTCCAGCTGAATCGGAACATATTCCTTCTTCTTCAGCTTCGAGAGCTGCTTGCCGCTGGCTCGCCACTGGTAGAAGCTTGCCTTGAACAGGCGATCCAGTGAAGGATTGCCGGATCCTCTGACCAGGGTGACCTTGGCGGGCTTGCCGTTGCTCGCGAACTCGAATCGAACAAGAATGTTCTTGCTGCCACCATTCGTGACACCCTGCAAGGCGGTGAAAGTCGGGCGGCGTGGAAAGAGTCGGAGGCCATGAGCTGCCAGTGGCTTGCCTTTCTTCCAATCCTTCATCGGGACCTTGACGGTCGATGTGGCTTGGGAATCCGATTTCGCCGCATCCGGAACCGGAGGAAGGTCCTGCTCCGTTTCATCTCGTGCAGGCATTGAATCCGGTGCTGGTGGACCGTCACCGGCCGTACCGCCAGGGCCGGGCTGAGTTGGTTGTACCGGTGGCGTGGGTTCCGTCGGTGGCTTGGGCTGCTCGGGCGTCGTCTTGTCCGGCTTGGTCTGCTCGGGTGGCGACTGTGGCTTCGGGGCCTGCTCGTCGGATGCCGGCTTCTGTGCATCCTGTGGATTCTGGACCGGATCCGTTGGTTTCTGATCCTGTGATTCCGGAAGGGTTTCTGCCGGCTTTGGTGTCTCGATACCTGTTTCAGGGTTGGTTGTTTCACCGGGTGGGGCGGGGCCCTCGGGCAACTTCTTCAGGCCGCCCGGTGGCGGGGGTGCTTCACTGGGCGTTGATGATTCCGGACTGGCCTGAGGGGCGGGTGTCGCATCCTGTGGCTGTGCGTTTGAAGCGATCTCCTGATCCTGGGCAGGTTCCATTGCTGCTTCAGGCGAAGGCTCCTGTGTCTGGGTGGTCGGCTCCGTGGGTTGCTGAGGCGTGACCTGAGGAACCTCGGGTGCCGGAGGCGCACCGCCGGAGACAGGCATGGCGGCGCCAGCCTGCAGTTCAGCCTGCTCCACCTCGGCGAGCCGTGCCATGTGTTCCTGATATTCCTTGTAGCCGATCCAGGTCAGCGTGGAGGCTTCCGACTCGTCGATACCGAGCTCCAGCTTTTCTTCTTCCTCTTCTTCCCGCTTGAACTCCGACTTGTTCACGACCGCGGTGTCTTCTTCAACACGCTTCGCTGCCGTGGATGCCTCGACGAGTCCAGGCAACAGGATGAAGAGATGAATCCCGATGGATGCCACGAGCGCAATCCAGATGATGTAACGCTCCCGGGTCATCATGGATTCGGTGGCTCCAGGCCTTCACGATCCTGGCCGACCAGCTGGATATCAATGCCTGCGAGATGAAGACTGTCCCACAGCCCCGTCAGGATCGGTCCACGGTCAACCGTGCCGTTGCCATCCTCCATGACGAGGTAGACGATGGTTCCAGGCTCGTCCTCGAGGACCTGCTGGACGGACTGAAGGACGTTGTTCAGTCCAACTTCATCGTGTCCGACATAGATGGACCCATCCAGTCTCAGTGTGATGCCCACGGCAGGAGTGCTCTTGGGCTCGTCGGATGATGCGTAGGTTTCAAGCGGGACGGGCAGAACATCGACACGGACCATGAGGACCATGGCATAGATGAAGAACGTCAGGATCAGGAAGATCACGTCGATCAGGGGCATCAGTTCGATGCGTGGTTCGAGTTCTTCCCGACGAAGTCTGAGCATGAAGTGCCTCGTGCCGACTAGAGATCCAGCTGAAGCGTCGCCAATGCCGTGGTCACGTTTTCGCTGAAGGTGAAGATGCGGTCCAGTCCGGTCGCCAGCAGTGCGGTCCAGATTCCGTCACTCACGCTGCAGATGATCAGGCGATGCTTGGGCTCCGCCTTCTCAAGCAGTTCACGTGCCGTGAGCAGCGCTGCGAGATTCGAGGAATTCACCGTTGCGACATTCTGGAGATCCACGATGACATCAGGAACCTCTTCCTTGGCATCGCGGAGTGTTCGAAGTCGCTGAAGAAGATTGTCCATGTCCTCAGAGAACATGGGCTCATCATTCAGCTCTGCGATGACAATCGTGTCGGACCATGAATTCAGGGCCATGATGACTCTCCCTCTAGTGCGTTCCCGTGCGGGTGGTGCTCATTCATCCTACCCGACATGGTGTGTCAGGCGTGTTCGGTCTGCTCGCTCGGGACCTCCGTTTAGGAGGACTCGTCGCCTTCCTGGGCCTTGGCGGTGGCTACGACCGTATCTCCGGCCTTCAGGTTGACCAGTCGGACACCCATGGTGTTTCGACCGATTTGACTGATGGAGTCGCCAGGAATTCTGACGAGCATGCCACCGATGCTGACCAGGATCACGGATTCACCGAATTCAAGGCACCGGATGGAAACGACCTTGCCGTTTCGTTCCGTGGTGCGGATGTCGCGGCGTCCCTTGCCGCCTCGGCTCTGTGGTCGAACTGCGCCACCCTCCGAACGGACGAGGTACTCCTCCATGGCGGTTCGCTTTCCGTAGCCGTTTTCGGTCACGGTCAGCAGGTCGGCGTCGTCGATCACACGAACGAGGCCGACGACCTCGTCGTCCTTCGCCAGGTCGATTCCCTTGACGCCCGATGCGGCGCGTCCCATGACGCGAGCGTCATTTTCATCGAATCGGATGGACATGCCTTCGGCGGTTGCCAGCAGGACATGGTCGCTGCCGTCTGTGTGGACGATGCCGATCAGGCGATCACCGTCACGAAGATTGATTGCGTTGATCCCTGCAACATTCACGTTCCTGTAGTCGCTCAGGGCCGTCCGCTTGACTCGACCACTTGCCGTGGCGAAGAAGAGGAAGTTCTCGCCCTTCTCGAAGTCCTTGATACTCAGGAACGCCACGACTCGTTCGCCGTCCTTCAGTCGAAGGAGGTTGACGATGGCTCGGCCACGACTGGTCCGCGACATTTCCGGGACCTGCCAGACCTTGAGCTTGAACACGCGGCCCGTGTCCGTGAAGCAGAGAAGGTCGTCATGGCTGGAGGAGGAGAACAGGTGCTCGATGAAATCCTCATCGCGAGTTCCCGCGCCCTTGATGCCTCGGCCTCCACGACCCTGTTCGCGATACGTCTCGAGCGGTACACGCTTGATGTATCCCTCATGGGAGATGGTGACGACGACATCGTGTTCCGTAATCAGCTCGGCCATGTCGAAGCCGTCGTCTTCACCCTCCTCGATGGCCGTCTTGCGAGGCGATCCGAATCGATCTCGAATGGAGATGCAATCCTCACGGATCAGATGAAGGACTCGTTCCTCGCTGTTGAGGATGGACTCGTATTCTTCGATCTGCTCAAGCAGGGACGTGTACTCGGCTGTCAGTTTCTCGATTTCAAGTCCGACGAGCTGAATGAGCCGCAGGGCACCAATGGCTTCGGCCTGAACACGCGTGAGCGTGATGCCATCACCTTGCTGTGAGCGTTCGAGGAGCGCTGCGGGTACCTGCGGTGCATACTCATGGGAGGACGCGATCTGGAAGGCTCTGTCCATCAGGGACTGGATGGCTTCCTCCCGAGTTCTGCTGGCACGGATCAGCTTGATCACGTCGTCCACATCGCAGACTGCCAGAATCAGACCTTCCAGTTTGTGGGCCTGTTTACGGGCTTCGCGAAGCAGGTATTCCGTCCGCCGGCGAATCACGTTTCGGCGGTGATCGATGTAGCAGCGGATCAGTGGCTTGAGGCCGAGTGTCCGCGGTCTGTTTCGATCCAGTGCGATGTTGATGATCGAATAGGTCGTCTGCAGCGGTGTATGCCGGTACAGCTGTTTCTCGACCACATCAGGATCGGCACCTTTCTTGAGGTAGACGACGATACGGGTCCGGTGGGACTTGCCCGACAGGTTCTTGATGTCCGAGATCCCTTCGATTCGACCTGATTTCGTCGCGTCGACCATCTTGTCGATCAGATTGTTCTGAACGACCTGGTAGGGGATCTCGTTGATGACGATGGCTTCACGCTTGCCGACTGTCTCGTGGGTCACACGACCGCGAACTCGGACACGACCTCGTCCGTTGACGGCGGCTTGTGCGATTCCGGAGCGGCCGACGATGACACCTCCGGTTGGGAAGTCCGGCCCCGGCATGATTTCCAGAAGCTTTTCGATTTCGATATCGGGTTCGTCGATCATCGCGATGATCGCGTCGCAGACTTCCGTTGGATTGTGTGGCGGCATCGAGCAGGCCATGCCGACTGCGATGCCGTTGGATCCATTGACCAGAAGATTCGGGAACCGGCCTGGCAGAACCGTTGGTTCTGTCCTGGTCTCGTCGTAGTTGGCGATGAAATCGACCGTGTCGAGCTTGAGGTCGTCCAGCATCTCCACGGCAACCGGCGTCAGGCGAGCTTCCGTGTATCGCATGGCAGCCGGTGGATCACCATCGATGGATCCGAAGTTGCCCTGCTTGTCCACGAGCATCGCGCGCATCTTCCAGTCCTGTCCAAGATTGACCAGGGTCGGATAGATGACGGACTCGCCGTGGGGGTGATAGTTGCCGGAGGTGTCGCCGGCGATCTTGGCGCATTTACGATGCTTGCGACCAGGCGACAGATTCAGATCGTTCATCGCGACCATGATGCGACGTTGTGAAGGTTTCATGCCGTCGCGGACATCGGGCAACGCCCTGTCCATGATGGTGGACATGGCATAGGTCAGGTAACTGTCATGCAGTTCCCGATCGATCTGCTGCTCGATCACGTGCCCATGACCATTGGTCGAAGGGTCGGGTGACTGGGCATCATCCATTGGCATGTCGCGATCAGTCATCGTGTGTGTGGTCTCGAATCTTCCATGGAAATCCAGTTCTCAGACGGGGGTCCGAACAAGCCGAACCGCGTCCGATTCCGGGCTGGTCATTCTACCTGAAAGAGGCCTTCCGCGAGGGTTCTCACGCGGCTTTGCAGCCCACGAAAAAGCCAGTGGATCAGCTTCCTGAAAAGGGCTGGATCATGGCCAGAAACTCGAGATTTCCGCCGCCTTTTCGACCCTTCCCACTCTTGGCCCCGCGAATTGGGGAGGGGGTGTGGGCAAGTACTTCCCAGCCGAGTCCGGGCATCCTCGACAGGGTCTCCTCAAAGGCCAACCGGGCATCCTCATCCTCGAGCCGAACGGGGCCTCGGCCCCGTGTCTCGGCGGAACGCTCGTAGTGGGGTTTGATGAGGGAGATCACGCGACCGCCCGGTCCGATCCAGTTCGCGGCGACCGGGAGGACTCGCGCCTGGGGTGTCCAGCCGACATCGATGACCACAAGGTCGACGGGGTCCTCCGGTGGGGTGGCATGCAGGACATTCGAACGCTCCCGGACATCCACCCGATCATCTTGTCTCAGTGACCAGTCGAGCACGCCATAACCGGTATCCACGGCGATGACACTGGCCGCACCTCATTGCAGGAGGCAGTCCGTGAAGCCACCGGTGCTGCATCCGAAGTCCGCACACCGCATGCCGGTCACATCCAGTCCGAAGGTCGTCAGGGCGTGATCCATCTTCTCGCCGGCGCGTGAAACCCATCTCTTGCCCTGAGGCTTCTGATCATCGGGCATGGGAATCAGCGCTCGGATGCCGGAACACCGACGACCGCGATGGACGCCTTGTCTGCAGCCGCCAGGACGGCTGGTCGATCGATCAGGATGACCCGTCCGGATCCAATGGCGACGCAACCCGCACCAGCTGCAGACAGTTCTTCGATGGTCTGGACACCGATGGTCGGTACGTCGGATCTTCGATCATGATGATTGCTGGCAGTCTTCAGGAGTGTCCAGCCACTCCGCCGACAGAGCTGACCCGCACGACTGATCATGCCGGTCGTTCCCTCGAGTGCTTCGACGGCGATGACATCACCTTCGCGTAGCGCCATGGATTGCCCGATGTCCATTTCCACGGTCTGCTCCAGCAGTGGCCAGCCAAGCGCAATGTCCGCCTTCTGCAGATCCGTTGGCTGCACGTTGCCGAGAACACAATCGTCCGCCATGTGCTGTTCGATGAATGTCGTGGAATCCAGCAAGTCAACACCTCCACGCGCCAGTTCTTCCGCAACGGCTGCAAGGACCGTCGCGTTCCGGCGATCGTGTCGAAGTCGACGATACCAGAGCAGGGCGGTTCGGATGTCCGGGATTTCCCGGACAAGCCGGAACGGGTCGTGCATGCGGGCCTTGGAGACCCGACCGACCATGACGGCTTCGGAGGCGCCCCATCGTCTCAATGTCCGAAGCCACTGGCCCATTCGGTAGAGACCGACCGTCCGGTATCGATCACAGTGTGCAGCAAGCATGGAATCCGCATGGCCGCGAAAGGCGACACACATGACCTCACGGCCAGCCTGTCGCATGCCTTCGGCGACGATGACCGGAAGTCGGCCCTCACCTGCAATCAGTCCGATGGGTCCCTGGCTTTGCACGGTTCCATTGTATGAGGGTGTCGCCGCGGCAGGCTGAAGGAGTGCCCTGCTAGGCTGTAGGGATGAGTACGATCAAGTCAGTCACCGTCTTCTGCAGTTCTTCGACACGGGCCGATGCCGTCTTCATGGATGCGGCCCGAGAGATGGGAACGCTGCTTGGCAGACGCGGCTTGTCGCTTGTCTTCGGAGGCGGCAGCGTGGGCTTGATGGGAACGCTCTTCGAAGGCGCGCAGGCCGCTGGTGCGAAGACCATCGGAATCACGACCAGGCAGTTCGTCGAACTGGAACAGGCACACCCCGACTGCGATGAGCTTCTGGTCATGGAGACGCTCGCCGAGCGCAAGAAAGCCCTGATCGACCAGGGTGACGCCGTGATCGTCATGCCCGGTGGTCTTGGCACCTACGAGGAGTTCTTCGATGCCTTCGTGGGTCGAGTGCTGGGCCATCATGAGAAGCCCATTGGCCTCGTGAATGTGAATGGTGCATTGGATGTCCTCGTGAATCTGCTGGAGGACGGGATCTCCAACAAGTTCATCAGCAGGGGTGTCATGGGCTATCTGCATCATCATGAGACGCCCGAGGAGACGCTCGAAGCGATCATCACCAATCCGACGCATGTGGTGGATCCGAGCCTCATGGTCCCTTCCGGGGACTGGGAACAAGACCAGGATTCCTCTTCGAAAGCCTGATGGCATTCGGATGACATGATCAAGGGTTCGGTCGGTACCATGGATGCATGGTCTGGCCCGTGGTTCTGCTGGTGCCCGTAGCGTTCTTCGTGAGCGTGATCCTGACTGCACTGCTCATCCGGATCGGACGTGGTGTCGGCGCCATGGATTCGCCAGGTTCATCCGGCCATGACAAGGTCATTCGCAATATCCCCAACATCGGTGGTATCGCCATCGCATGGCCCCTGATCCTTTCCTTGCTGGCCGGGGCGTTCTGTGTGTGCTTCGCGTGGGATGGTCTTCTCTCGATCGTTCCTGATCTGTCGGCATACGAAGACAGACTGGCCGGCACGATGCCGACCGTGATCGCCTTCGCGCTCAGTCTGCTGATCATCCATGTCGTCGGTGTACTGGATGATCGAAGAGGTCTCGGGCCATGGTTGAAGCTGCTTGTACAGATCGCCCTGGCGACGATCCTGGCGATCTGGTTCGATATCCGACTGCTGAAGGTCATCGATGAACCACTGGGCATCGGACCGGTTCCAAGCGTGATCCTCACGGTGTTCTGGATCGTGCTTGTGACGAACGCCATCAACTTCATGGACAACATGGACGGTCTTGCCGGTGGCGTTTCCGCGATCGCAGCGGGGTTCCTGATGGCGGCGGCGTTGCTGAATGATCAATGGTTCATTGCGGCATCGCTGGCGGTGTTGATCGGATCGCTGCTTGGCTTCCTGGTCTTCAACGTGGCTCCAGCCAGGATCTTCATGGGCGATGGCGGATCCCTCGTGATCGGCTTCGCTCTGGCCGTGCTCATCGCACGCACGACGTTCTACAACCCTGCCGAACAGGGCACGGGAATGGGCAGCGGGTGGTACGGCATCTTCATGCCGTTGGCGATCCTCGCGGTTCCGCTCTACGACCTGGTGACCGTCAGTCTGCTGAGATTGAAACAGGGGCGAAGTCCCTTTGTCGGAGATCAACAGCACTATTCACATCGGCTGGTCGCACGCGGTCTTTCATCCCGAGGTGCGGTCGGTGTCATCTGGTGCATTGCCGCGGTCACTGGAATCGCAGGTGTCTCACTGGCCCATCTCGCCCCATGGCAGGCGATCCTGGTCGGCGTCCAGGTCCTGCTCGTGCTTCTGCTCCTCGGAGTGCTCGAGCATGCATCCCGTCGCGCTGTTCAGGACCAGAACGATGATTGACGCTTCCAACCTGGAACAACGGCAAGGCGGATGGTCGGCAGGATCCTGTGCGATCCTGATTGGAACCGCCTTGATCGTTTCATCGGTCGTCATTCGTCTGATGACTGCGGCGATCGAGATGCCCTGGTTCGATGTCGACCCGACGTCGATCGATCATCCTGCGATCGGCCTTCTTCCATCGGCTCGATTTGGATTCGACATCCTGATGCTCATCGGCGCAGGATTGATTCTGGGTGGTCAATTCGTTCGTGGTCAGGGTGCCTCGTGGTGGGTCCTGCTGCTCGCAGCCCTTCCCGTTCCAGTCCTTCTGTGGCATGGCTGGAACGACCCGGCCGACCTGGAGCAGGGCAGCCTCTGGTTCTCGTCCGTCCTCGCGGCGGTCGCACTTGCACACGTCGCCCGAATGGACTGGATCCGAGCCGTCGGACTGTGCATTCTTCTTGCGGGGCTGGCGCCGCTCGTCATCAAGTCGATTGTCCAGGTTGCCTGGGACATCCCCGCCACCATCGCCTACTTCGATGCGAATCGCGCCGAGGAGTTCGCCATGCTGGGCATCGAGCCGGGCTCATCCGCTGCTCGAGTGTTCGAGAGAAGGCTCCGGAACGCCGTGCCGACCGGTTGGTTCTCCAGCACGAATCTGCTGGCCAGTGTCATGGCTGCCGGCGCGAGCGCCTGGTTCGCCATCACCGTTCTGACCGTCCGCAAGAAGATGACATCCGGTCTTTCGGGACTGTGTGCATTGATCAGCTTGTCCATGATCTGCATCGTGATCGCGACGGAATCGATCGGTGGTTGGGTCGTGATGTTGCTTGGCTTGTGCATGGCATCGGCATGTCTGTTCCTGTCCGGTTGGCAACGAGTCGGCGGTTGGGTGGCGGTGGCACTGGTCGTACTGGCACTGCTTGCGGCCCCATTGGGAAGCCTGATCGGCGAGCTGCCGGGTATTCGCAGTTTCATCGTGCGAAGCGGCTATGTCAGTGGTGCGGACCAGATCTTCCTGGAGTCACCCTGGCGTGGTGTCGGTCCTTCCGGTTTTCAGGCAGCGTGGCTTCAGGTTCGCGATGCGGGAAGCCCGGAGGAAATCGTGTCGCCTCATTCCATGCCATGGGACTGGATCGCCACCGTCGGAGTCCTGTCCCTGTCATGGATGGCATTGGTCGTCGCGACTCTGATGTGGGGCCCACGAAGACTCGAGGAAACGGGAACAGCTGAAGCCTCATGGGGTCTGTCTCTGCGATCCTGGGTTCTGGGCATCGCTGTGCTGACGATCGTGTTGGGTCTGATGTCCACCAGTGAAATCCGGTATCTCGGCGGCTCAGCCGTCATGGTTCATGTCATCGGCTGGTCGCTCTTCCTTGTCATGGCGATCCTGCTGGCTTCGCTCTGGCGACAGATTGCAACAGGCATGCGGATCGGCGCCTGGGTGGCTGCGGTCGTTCTCGTTGTCCATGCGCAGGTCGAGATGAGTATCGAGCAGGCGACGACGGTGCCCTGGATTCTCGCGATGCTGGGGATCTCGGCACCCGTGGGTCGTCCTGGCCATGAAGGACGTCACATCGCGAGGGCCTGGGCTGGAGTGGCTTTTGCAGCATGCGTCTGTCTCGCCGGAATGCTCTTCGTGATCGGCTATCTGCCCGCTGCCAAGACGGATCGCATCGTCTCCGATCTGGGCTGGTCACTTCACGAATCAAGTGGTCTTGCCGACGGGCGTGACGTTCTCATGCAACGCCGCAGTGCCGCAGAGGGACTGTTGGAAGCGGCCCGTATCCGTGATGATGATCGTTTGCGATTGGCAGCGGCGGATCAACTGCTCGATGGCATGGTGATGTCGAGTTCGCTCGATCAGCCGGCACCATCTTCCGATATCGATGCGGCAGGTGAGCAGGTCGTTGACATCAGCATGGACGTGTTCGAGCGGACCGGTTCCGTGGAGGCCGGGCACATCGTGATCAGTGCGTTGCTCTCAAATGGAGAACCGGCTGGACTGTCACGTGCGTTGCCCGTTGCCGTTGCCGTCTCGGAACTGGATCCCGTCGGTCTGTGGTCCCAGCGGCATCTCGCTGATGTGCTCTGGGAACGCGGTGAGCAGGACAGGTCGATCGCCGTCTATGAACGTGTCCTCGCCATTGATGCAGCGAGAGAAATCGATTCCATGCGACGACTCACCGATCGTGATCGAGTTGACATCGAACAGCGGGTATCCGACTTTCGGATGAGCGGAACGCCTGATTGATCGCAGTCATGCGATGTCAGGGTGCGTCCAGTTCGCCTTCGGCTTCATCCAGTGCTTCCATCACCTGTTGAGAGGTGTACGCGGTGGACTGCCAGGGTTCCGTGAAGGGATCATCAGGACTCCAGATCGCGAGCAGTGGAATGCCGGTCTGACCGATTTCCCTCATGAGTTCCCATCCGTAGGCAGTTCGGGAAGTGTTGTCAGCGGTGAACATCACGATTCGATCGTCCTCTGCGAGTCGTTGCTTGACCGGATCCTGATCGAGCACCGTCGCCTTGAGCGCCTTGCAGTTGATGCACCACTCGGCGGTGAAGTCGACCACGATGATCTTGCCGTCTTCCCGGGCCGCCTCGAATGTGATCGGGTCGTATGGATTCCACACCGTGGTGAGGTAGGCGCCCG
>MDTA01053977.1_pt1 | contig 20522 bp, 16 predicted proteins | sample 811151 | NCBI WGS metagenome assembly MDTA01 (sample SAMN05326648, study PRJNA326480) | marine metagenome | isolation source: seawater | place: Indian Ocean: South | collected 2010 | reverse complement strand
TATTTTCTTTATTTTCTTTATTTTCTTTATTTTCTTTATTTTCTTTATTTTCTTTATTTTCTTTATTTTCTTTATTTTCTTCGGCAACACCTTCTTCAATGACTTCCATTCCAATATTTTCTAATGTTTCCCCTTTAAGTTGATCAATTGCTTTATTAACATTTTGTGCTGTATTGGACACTTTAGCGACTGTTTTGACTGTATCTGTAACGTTTTCAATCGTCCTTTGCTGATCTTGAGAAAATTTTTTCATTTCACCTTGAAAATCAAATTTTTTCTTTTTATTATCCCCTTTTCCATTTGAGAATTCTTGTTCAACTTGTTTCCTTTTAATGGATTCAATTGATTTAGAGAAAACTTTATATGCTTCTTGATGAGATTTAAAATCTTCATATTTACCAGAAAGACCAAAAAATTGCCACCCTTCTGTTTTTAATTGTTCAACAACCATAGAATAACTAAAATAATTTTTATCAAGTGAGAAGAGTTGTAAAAAACCATTACTTGCGGTAACCAATAATGATATAATCCATGATGTCCAATAACTAACCATATCAAAATTCGCAGGTAATTTAGCAGGATCCATTTGTCCCATAGATAGAATTGCGGGTAAAAGTATACTCCCAGTAGTTACAATGAAACGAAAAGCATTATAATATTTCCTTGTATAGTCTCTTTTTTCTTCATAGAAGGAAATCTCATTGAGAAATCGGAATTTAATTATAGATTTATCATAAGATTTTTCAAGGTCAAGTTCATCAACAATACCTGAAACATTTCGTGAAAAGTCCATTTTATATACTATTATTTAAAAATTTTAGAAATAATTATTTATCCTTCATTAATAATCTTAAAGGTCTCCATATAAATAAACTAAGTATGATTACAATCAATATTGCGGTCTTATCATTACATCGGTATGACATTTTATAGAATATATATAAATTGATAAATGAAATGATACAACTAATTATTATTTTAATATAATCATTCATACTTAATCCCCCTCCTTTATTACTTCTATTTTTTATATCAAATAATATACCACTTACAGTTGATAACATACATAACATAATTAAAATGGATGGTCCTCTATCAAACGTACCATCAAATAATTGTTTACAGTTATCTGAAAAAATACCCATTCTTATAATATATATAATAAATTAATCATCATCAATCATCATCAATTAGAGAAAATTCTTGTAATTGGGTTTCTTTTTTCTTTCTTTTTTTTCTTTTTGGAATTTCTTGGTCATTTTTAAAAACTGTAAAGTTGGATTTATGGTAAAAAGTAACTCTTTTTTCACACTGTTTTTTAAACATTGAAAATATATCTTGGATATCAACTATCAATGGATGAAACTTACGATCACAAGCCTTCTGTCTAAAAACCCTTCCCACAGACTGTTCAACATCTGATTTTGGTGATGCAAGGATTACTGTATTTAATTTAGGTACATCCATCCCTTCACTTGCCATAGAAAAAGTTGCTAATAAAATTTCTTTTTCTTGTGATTCTCGTAATTCATCGGGTTTCATTCCTCCTACATAGAAACCCGTTGGACAAAACTTATTAATCATAGTAGCAAGTTGATCTAAATGTCCTCTTCTATCGCTTAAAATAAGGATACTTCTTTTTTCTTGATAATATTTTTTAGTTAGATTAACAATCATTTCTGTCCTTGGATAGTAATCACAAATATTATTAATCATTTTTGGCATACAAGGTTCTTTTCTAAAATTGACTTCTTCTTTGTTATACTTTTCATTTTTAAAATCACATTCAATAAGTTGAACTTCGGCATAATCTTTATTTTTTTCTTTTTGAAGATAAACAATATCTCCCATGAACCATTCAAACACTTTTGATAAACCATCTTTCCTCTTAGGGGTGGCTGATAGACCAAGCATATATTTGGATGCTACTTTTCTCATTGAACGGGAAAAAACTTCGGCACCTAAATGATGACATTCATCAAAAATAGCCAAACCAAATGAATCAAATGTATCATCATCATATTCTTTCATTGAAATACTTTGTACCATTGCTAAAACAATATCTTTGTCTTCAATATCAATTGTATTTTGTTGAATCTTACCAATCCGTGCTCCAGGTAAAAATTCTAATATTCTATCTCTCCATTGTGTCATTAAAAAATCTTTATGGACAACTACAATTGTTTTCTTTTTTAAGGCACTGATAATATGTAAGGCTAATACAGTTTTACCTCCACCACAACGAATAGAAATAATACCACCACCCCTTTCTCGGGCATTCTTCAAATATATTTCTTCAATTGGTTTTTGTTCTTCTCTAAGGTCTCCATTGAATGGAAGATCAATTGAATCCCCTTCATTTATCTCATCAATAGTGGGTAAACCAAACTTTTGAAGACCATAAAATCGTGGAATATAAAGTTTTTTAGGGCTTTCAAGATAAACAGCAAATCTATTACTATCGTTCATCATTTGTGATTTATTATATGTAAATGGTTTGACTGTTAATTCATCTTTAATTTCCTTTATTAACTTAGGTTCATAATCTTTTTTAATAATTTTATAGCCATCATTTGATAGTTTAGTAACCATATTATTATTATTACTTTACCATTACTCTTTAATATCTAAATTTGAATAACTTGTAAGATATAGATACAAACAATAATTTATTCGAATTAAAATTAAGAAATCTAAAAAGTCCTCCAAACGAAAGAATAAGATCCTTGAACAGGAAAAACAAGAAAAAATGACTTCTAAAAAAAACTATCATACCGTAAATACAATGGACAAGAGGAATAGTATTCGTATTGGACTTGTTGGTTGTGTGAGTTGTGGTAAATCTACATTATTGAATGCAATTTGTGTTAATCAATATGAAGAAATGAAGAAATGCCGTACGACTATGTTACCATCGATATATAGTGAAACAAATCAATCAACTTATAATAATAAAGAAGAGAGACAAAAAATTTTTGATAAGAATAAAGAAAATAATCATAAAATCTATACTGGCGAAGTTAAATTAACAAATGAGAATTGTAACGTTGTTGAAAACATGATTCCCAAAATTAAAAATTTTACAGAACTTCCACAAAATGTATATCTAGATATCATTGATATTCCGGGTCTAAATGATGCCTGTACAAGGTCAATCTATTATAAATGGATCGAAGATAATTTTTCTGAACTTGATGTTATTATTCATATTATTGATATTAATTCACCATTAAATACATCAGACCAAATTGATATACTTGAAATGCTTATTAAAAATATTAAAAATGAGAAAATAAATAATAATCGTGATGTTTTCCTTCTCACACTTGTGAATAAGTGTGATGATATGGAACAGGATAAAAATGGTGAATTTCAAATGGACGAAGAAGACCAAGAGAACTATGATAATATTGTTAAAAAAACTTATGAAAAAATACAAGAAATATGTTGTGATGATAAGACAATGGCTTCATACCATGGTAATCCTAAAACTCTTATTAATTGTGAATTTTCACCTATTTCTGCCGCGGATACATTCGTTTATCGTATGTTACATAATGATCCAAATGTTGAAATGGATATGAAACTTCTTCAAAAGTTTGGTGTCAATGAAGTAGGGCGCAGAACTTGGAATAAAATGGATGATGAAGAACGTAGGGAGATGATATCTGACCATTTTTCAAAGGTGGATATTAGTGATACACTTGAAATTACTGGATATAATAATTTTACTTCAATTCTTAAAAGATACCTTACAAAGCCGAAACAATCTACAATTTTGATTAATCGTATCCGCCAAGAGTTAAAGGATGAAGAAATTATTAATAAGAATATTTCAACGGATAAAAATGAATTGAAAAAACTAATTGATATTTATAATTCATATTGTTCAAAAGTATGGATTATTGATAAATTATACAAAACAAAGAATGCTTCAATTGTTACTGATCTAATTAATCAACATATCTCCCGATGGATTAATCAAATATCTGACCTTTCAAATGAGAGTGATTTATCAATTCAAAGGCTCCAAGATTATAAAGATATTATTAATGAATTAAGTACTACAATTGATACATATGCTTTAGTGAACCCAATACAAATGGAATTAGATGATAATAAGAAGAAGAGGTGGACCGATTCATTGGGTATTAAAACCGGGGCTGTATTTGATGTTTGCGAAATGACAATGAAAACACTATTCAATCGCCTTGTTGGTGGATATTCAAATCTACAAAATGAATTCTATCTTAATAATCTTAAAGAGAATAAAACATATGAAGATTTTCCAAATAAAGTATATTCAAATATTGATTCTCTAAGAGATAATTCCTATGATGCTATTGAACCTACAATTGATACTGTTATTCAAAAGATAAATACTATGATTTCTAATCACGGTTGGTTGCCCGCCGATAATTCAGTATCAAATATACAGGGTTCTTATACCGCCCCAATGTGTGGATACTATGAAATTGATAATAAAAATACAATCATTCTTTTCTGTGAGAAATTAATAAACCTTTATGATTATCCTAAAGAAAAGGTGATTCAATTCCTTATGAATTATATTATGAATAGATATGTCCTTCTACAGGCTAATCAAAGTAGATTTCTGTCTGCTTTTAAACCAAATGATAGATTTCGTGCATATTTTAAAGCATATACAATTATTCTAGATTCGTGCTTATTTGGAGGCGACAGCAAGTTCGGCCGCGCCGTCGACGGTTTAAATGAGTATGATGTTTATCTTAGAAATCTATACCTTGTTAATAAGAGTTATCTATATACAAGTCAATCATTAAATCCTGGAGAAAATTATTTCTCTAACTATAAAGAGGTACTCGCAATTCCAATCTATCTTGATAGATTAGTAAATAAATCTCCTAAGAATAAGAAGGAGGTTAGTTTGGATGACCTTGACCTTGATCAACTAAAGGAACTGTTGAAGGAAGAGGACAATAAAAAAAATAATATTAAAATGAAGGTTGATGATGTATCTTCTGATTCGGATGATGAATTCTTTAATGTGGATACACAACCGATAGATTGATTGGTAATGTATCTTACTCTTTAATATCTAGAATTGTGTCAATTTTATTAGCTTGTTTAATGGGTACCCATTTTTTAAATAGTGGATTATATTTACATTCAACCATAGATTCATTATTTATATCAGTTAATTCTTTTACCCATTTTGATGTTTGTATATCAGGAATTGAGGCATACGAGTGTTTTTGGATATTTGTTTTTTGTTCATTATGTATATATAATTCATAAACATCTGGTTTTACAGTCTGGATAATACGAAATGAGATAAATTTTTTATTTGATGAATTTAGTTTTTTATAATCATTTTCTTTAAAAAGATAAAGAATTTTTGAATAGCTTGTTTTTAAGGGGATGAAATAAAATCCTCTAACACGATAAGGTAATTTTGGTATAAAATCGGAGAATATTGAACGAATTTCTTGAAAATCAAAATATTTTTTAATTGAAATGGGGCAAATATCACAGAATGAGTCATCAATATAATCATTCTCCATAATATCTATAATACAGTTTATTCTTTCATGAATTTGCATATTCTTTAGAGAATTACCAGAGTGTGTATAGATATCACCGATAAGTAATGACCAATTTTCATTATTATCTCGTATTAGTTCAACTTCAAAAAGCGTACCTTGAAATAGTTTAGGGTCAAATCTATAATGGACAATGAATATTTTAGGATATTCATAACCATCCTTAACCTTTTTATCAATTAAAAAACAGTAATTAACATCATTAATCTGTGTACAGAATAAGAGGTAGGGTGTCCCTGAACTTTTAAGACAAATAACGTGTGGATTATTTAAGTTTTTATGGAATTGTTCATTATAGATCTTAGCATACCGTGAATTAAATTGTATTTTTGATTTAATATTCATATTATCAAGTATATATTTCTTCATTGAGTTGTCGGTTACATTATCAATTTCTTTATTACAGAAACTAGTCCTTGTAATATGTTTTGGATCCATTTTATATTTGTTTAATAAATAACCTTTATATAAAATCAAATTTAATAATTAAAAATAAAATAATTTAGAATTATAAATGGATCATCAAGATTGGGAAACATATATTATTCATTGTAAAGGGGAAACAAATGGAACAAAAGATAAGAAAGTTGAAAAAATAAAGAGAAATACTTTTTTTGATAAATCAAAAAAATTGGATCAAAAAATTGATGAAGGTGATTTAAAACATAAGAAGATTGATTCTGAATTATCTAAAAAGATTCAACAAGGTCGTTTATCAAAAGGGTGGACACAAAAACAACTTGCTACTAAATTATCAATACCTGTAAACGTTATTAATGAAATGGAATGTGGAAAGTTTTTATATGATGGTCAAAAGTTAAGTAAGGTAAAAAGAATACTTAATATAAAATAAATTATTATAATATAGTATATTATAACAGAATATGGTAGTATCTACGTCTAATTTAAATATAGATAATTGGGCAGTTGATCATGAAATAACAGCTGGAGAATCTGGATCCTGTAGTGATTGGAAGGGTCTTCCGAAGATTAAGTTTGGAATATCGGGTAGTCCGGGTACTCGTAATGATTATTTAGAAGATAGTTGGTTTTCAGGTAGTAATTATCAAGGGAAACCAACAGATGAAGAAAATAGACGCCTTGATTATTACGTATGTGGGAATAGTGAATTAGTAGGAATAACCGGTTCAGATCCAGATGCAAAACTAGGTACAGGTGGTGGTAAAGCCGATAAATATTCTGGAGCTTGTAAAGGATTAACAAAGGAACAATGGAACCGTCTTATGGATGCAAAATGTCTTGATGCGAATCAAGGAGGGAGATGGAAGAACTTGGATGAATGTTGGAATTTTGTCCATACTGGACTTCCAAGTAATCAACGTCCAAATGGATTTTGGGGGATCGATGATGTAGATGATGAATCTGAAATAGGGGAAAGGATCTACTGGGATTCTTCTACAAATATGTGGTCTACTACAAATGATAGTCTAGACCCTGATGAAATAAAGGGTAGTAAATTACAGGGTGATCCTGTAAATAGTCAAGATTGGTGGCACGTATGGAAATCGGCAAATGATACAGTTTCGAAAAAGGAACTTACCGGAAATTCAGTAATTTATCCAGCATATCCATCGGGTACGGATTCATTGGAGTTATTAGGGACTCTTGGACATTTGCCTTGGGATGAATACCACGCATTAGAAAGTGCTGCTGGACTTGGTGATGAGAAGAGTACATATACTTGTCCATCATCTCATACACGTGAAATACAGTGTCACGGAGATGGTCAAGTAAAACCTGGTAGTGATATCCCTGGTTGTGGAATGGCTACTGAATGGTCGGCATTTTGTGAAAAAAGGGATGAAGAAACTGTATCTTCGGGCCAATTAAATAATGATGATCATTGCGATCAAGATGATTATTGGGGTTTTGGTTCGGGTGATAATGATCATGAATATGGAGCGGCATATCGTTTTTGTGCGCGCCCCCACGAGCAATACGATGTTCTAAATCTTGCAGAATGTTGTATTGAAGGTAAAGGGGATCCTGATCCAACTAACCTTGATTTTAAAGAGTGCCCTGTTGATTATTGTCGTACAAGTCTTGAATATAATACTGGTATACCTTCAAATAAGAAATGTACTACTCCTATTACTGATGATTCAATAATTGGTAATAGTTCAACGACACATACTGCGGCTACAGCAAGTTCTGGAGTATGTTATACAATGAATAATAAGTGTAATACATTATTAGAAAATGTCTGTACAAATAATGTATTTAATTATGTGGGTCCGAGTCTTAAGAAGGGTAAATTAAAAAGATTATGTATGGATTGGTCAAAAATACAACCCTCTAAAATAAACTTAGATAGTATTTGTAATCTAAGTGATCCAGCATCGGGGAAGACTATACTTGAAGAATTTCAAGAAGAAGGTACAAGTGAGAACCGTAAAATAGAACTTATTAATTTGATAAATAGCCCTGTTTGTAAAGATTATTTATTAACACGTTCAGGGGGATCTGGTCCAGCATTAATCCAGAATATACTTGGTGGTACAAATGGTATATGCAGTCTTGCAGTTTCTCCTGTACAGTCCGGTAGTACTAATTGGATTAAGACTGAGTTTGGAAATGATCCAAGGATAGAAAATATATGTCAATGTTATTATCCTGTAGAATATTATCAATGGTATAAAGAAAATGAATTACCAGAAGATCAAAAAAGTAACCTTGGAATGAAGGTATCTCCAGAGTGTTTTCACATGGGGTGCCGGCTTTCTGGATTCTATCCGGATACAAATGATGAATGTCCTGGTGATATTCAGATATGTAAACAAGAAGTTGTAAATGAAATAACAACTTTAGGGGGTGAACCGGGGGAGACAATACGAGTTCCTGGATCCTCTTCAACACAAGCTTGTAAATTCTCTAATACAAATCAAGAAACAACCAGTACAAGTGAGAGTGAGAGTGGTGGAGGAAGTGGGGGTGAAATAGGGAGTGGAGGGAGTAATTATAATGTAGAACGTGGGACAGGGACAGGGACAGGTGTTGGAACTGGATTGGGGATGGGAATGGGGGTGGGAACTGGAACTGTTGATGATGATGATGATAATACAATGCTAATTATCGCTATTATTGTTGGATTATTAAGTTGTTGTTTCGTTTTTTTAGTAATTATGATAATGATGATGAAGAAAAAAAAGGCAAATATTCAATAATTTTTGTATTTCTTTTATTATTATATAATATATATGTCTTTTAATTTAAAAAATTGGGCTATAAACCATGAAATTTCTGCTGGTGAATTAGGTTCATGTAGTGATTGGAGAAATAATCCTAAAATTACAATAGGTATTGGTCCCACAATCCATCCTACAAGAAAGGATTATATAGAAAATTCTTGGTGGACGGCTGGTAAATATGAAGGAAGGCCAAATGATACTGAAAATAGACGTCTTGATTATTATGTATGTGGTAATTCAAAACTATTAGGTGTTATTGAAGGCTACGAAAATAGTAATAATAAAGATATTAATTTAAAAAAACTTAAGAAAGTGTTAGAAAAAGAATTAAATTTACTTAGTATTGATGATATTAAAAAAAGAGCGAAAGAGTTAAGATTATCTTTAGGACCAGAGGATGAAGTAAATAAAGAATCAATCATTGAGCCTTTGATCAATAAGTATATATCTGATGGTTCAAAGAAAGGTAAAAGTGAGTTTGAATCAGTATCTTCTTTTTTAAATTCTGAGTTCTCAAAATTATCTTATCCTGACCTTTTTGAAAAAGCTAAGGGATATGGAATAGATATTGATAAAATTGAAATGGGTGTTAGTAAAGATAGTAATGGTGATATTATTGAGGGATTTGATCCAGCTACACTGACGATTCTAACAATTGCGGCCATCTCGGCCGCGACCGTAGCAAGCGTTGATTGTGCGACAGATTATGGATGTAGTAATGATGCTAAAGATGGTACCGGAGGCAATCATTCCTCTCCATTTGCTGGAGCTTGTAAGGGGTTAACAAAAGAAGAATGGAAACGTCTTATGAATGCAAAATGTCTTGATGCGAATCAAGGGGGGAAATGGAAGAACTTGGATGAATGTTGGAATTTTGTCCATACTGGACTTCCAAGGGATCAACGTCCAAATGAGAATTGGGGAATTGATGATGAAGATGATGAAGCAGTGTCTGGAGAAAGGATTTACTGGGATTCTTCTACTAATATGTGGTCTGGATGTTCCAGTGATGATTGTTCAAATGACTTATCTCAAAGCGATATAATAGGTAGTAGTAAACAAGGTGATCCTAAAGTTTCAGGAGATGATTGGTGGCATAAATGGAGAATAGCAAATAGCGGAAAAACAGAGGAAACTGGTAATACTTCAATTTACCCTGCATATCCATCAGGTACAGATTCATTAAATGTATTAGGTTCACTTGGACATAGACCATGGGATGAATTACACGCATTAGAAAGTGCTGCTGGTAGTGCAGATACGAAGTTTGCACCCACATACTCTTGTCCATCATCGCATACACGTGAAATTCAATGTCACGGAGATGGTCAAGTAAAACCAGGTAGTGGAATTCCGGGATGTGGAATGGCGACAGCGTGGTATGAATTTTGTCAGAAAAGGGATGATAATAAGGGATTGTCTTCATTAGACCATTGTGATGATGATGACTACTGGGGCTTTGGTGATGGTGATGATGACCATGAATATGGAGCTGCATATCGTTTTTGTTCTCGCCCCCATGAGCAGTATGATGTTTTAAATCTTGCAGAATGTTGCCTTGAAGATAAAGGGGACCCTGATCCAATGAATTTAGAATTTAAGGAGTGTCCTGTTGATTATTGTCGTACAAGTCTTGAATATAATTCTGGTATCCCTGATAGTAATAAATGTGCTGAACCTATTACTGATAATACGATTATTGGTGATAGCTCAACGACACACAGTAATGCCAGGTCGGGAAGTGGTTCTTCTGGTATTTGTTATACAATGAATAATAAATGTAATACATTATTTGAGAATATTTGTGATAATAATGTAATAAATTATCAGGGACAAGATCCAGGAAAGTTAAAAAAAAGAACATTATGTAGTCAATGGATGCAAATACAACCAGCAAAAGCAAACTTTGATCGTATTTGTCGTTTAAGTGAACCATCACCAGGAAAAACTATAATAGAAGAGTTTCAAGAAGGTGGTGTAGTAGGAGAGAATCGGATTAAAGAAGTTTATGACTTGTTTAATAGTAGTACTTGTAAAAATTACCTATTTACGCGACAAACGTCAATGGGTCCACCACCGGCACAAAGTATACTTGGAGGTACTAGCGGAATATGTAGTTTAGCAATTGAAAGGGTAGATTCTGAAGAAGGGACGATCTGGAGAAAGACGCCTTTTGGTAATGATTCAAGGATTGATGGACTTTGTCAATGTTATTATCCTACGGAATATTATCAATGGTATAAAGATACTCAATTGGCGGACGAATATAAAGATACTATGCAATATTTAGTTTCACCGGAATGTTTTCATATGGGATGTCGCATTTCAGGATATTATCCAGATACAAATAATGAGACTGGTTGTCCCGATTTTCAAGTCTGTAAACAAAGTATAAAAAATGAAATAACATTATTGGGTGGTTCGGGTGAAATAAGGACAGCAGGTTCAAATTCAATACAAGCTTGTACTTTTAGTACTCCTTCAGTAGAAGATACGGAAGAAGATACAGCAGAAGATACAGCAGAAGATACAGCAGAAGATACAGCAGAAGATACAGCATCAATTGTTCCACCATTACTACAAGGCGGTGGAAACGAAGATTCAATATATTCAAATATACAACGTGGAGATGGAACTAGTTCAACTGGAGATGATGATGATGATAATACGATGTTAATTATAGGTATTATTCTATTATTATTCTGTTGTTGTTTAGGGGCTGTTGTATTAATAATGATGATGTAATTTATAATAAACTTATAATTATACTAAACATTTTGAATAGTAGATATAAGCAAACTACATTTGATAATAAAGAGCATACAATAACTCTGTAATTTGTTATTCTTTGTAATGTAACATCTGTAGTTGATTTAACAGAAACATCATTTTTCATTAATATCTTAATTGATGAATTAATAATATTTTTTGATAGTATATCAATATCAATACTTTGTTTTAATCTTTTACCAACAGATCTTACTCTACCATCTTGACCCATTACCTGGTGGCACATTCCATATCTATCAGTATAATCTAATGATTGTGAAATATTTAAGTTCTGTTGTGTAGCATTTGTAATTTTTTCTTCAATATTAACTATTAATTGATTTCTAACTTCATTTGAGCTACCTACATTTAATTGTGTATTTGAAGGTTCGTCAGAACCTTGTACATTTAATGTATTATTTACATAAAGATCAATCTCATTTGCGATTTCTTGATAATCATTATAACTAGCACCTTCATAAGTCTCTACATCTATTGTAGTTTTTTGATCAACACTTGGACAACAACCATAGACGGGGACTTTATGTACCCTCCCATTTGAATCTTTATATTTTTTAGTAAAACGATGGCGACAATTATGTGTATCTTCATATTTATTCCAACAGTCAATACTTTCATGTACACCTCTATCAGTACGGGCACCGGTTAGGAAATTGTGATATGCTGGATCTATTGGTTCAGTAATTCCTATTCTACAATTAATATTTGCCATCGTATGTGCATTTACATTAACAGAAGAAGTCTGTTTATGTTTCCTTAATATATTATTTACATTTTGTACTAATACATCATAATGACTAGAAGTATTTACACCTTCATCCACCGTACCAATATTACCAGAATAAACACGATTCGTATCAGAAATATCTTTAACCTCTAGATCTTGATTTATAGTCTCACTACATACCCCTAATGTTTTTTTACTATTAATAATTCCAATTGGAATACTATAAGGAGCACATATAACGCTTTGTATGAAACCACCCATTATATTACTTAATAATATAAAATAATTTAAATTTACAGTTATTTAATTAATATAGAATTATAAATGATCTGTTAAAGTATAATATTCGGTATATTCTGATGGAATTTCATCAGATATATCCAAACCAAGTTTGAAAGCAACATTTTTTTTAAGATCATCAATGATCAATGGTTTACAATATATGTAGTAATCTGATAATGTAATTGTATCTATTTCTGACTTTTTAATACTCCTTTCATAAGAACGGGTCTCAATACAATTTTTTCTTAATAATCTATCTTCACGATTAGTGAAAACACTAAATAAAATGGTTGTTTTAATATTTTCAAATAAAACACCTGAATTATTTGTATCATATACTTCATTATCTATTGTATCTGACTCATAATTCAAACCATCTATTAGATAGTATGCATCTTTTTTATCACTTGATGTAAAAACATTTTCTAGGACAAGAGAACCACCTATAAACCCCATGTTGTATTATTTATTAATATAAAAAGTTTATAAATGATAAACTTACTAATCCGGTAAGAATATGAAATCCGTATTTCCATATAAATAAGTCGAGGTGAAGCTTGTTGGATATTGACAGAGCCCTATTTGTGAACTGTAATTATTAGATCCCCGACCGACATATTTTAAACCGGCCTGGACCAATTTTATATTACCGCTAGTGGTTGTCTGATTTAAGGGAAAAGGAGTATACCCCGAACGTTGAGAAGAATACCCTCCAGAGTAACTTTTAACCATTACCCAAATAGATTGTGGCGATTGTGCGCTTGCAGTAATCGACCTTGGACTCGACAATGTTACATACCTATAGCGATTTGCCGAATCATATGACCAGTTCAGCCCGCTGGCTACGGCCTGGTTGGTAGTATTACCATGTAAAAATAGAGCAAATACTGCCGGTTGACGCATCATGGATCCAAGTGCGACAATTTTACCTGACGTATATATTTCAAATTTCTGCCCCATAGAATAATAATACCAATTGATATTAGTCCAATAAGGTGGGTCTCGCGTACTTATTCCTGAAAGAGTTGGTGTCTCACCTGATAATGAACCCGATAATGGATCAGCCAGAGTTGAAAAATTATTTAGGCCATATTCATATTCAGCACTTATTCCGTAAGTAAAACTAAACTGTGTTACGGATGTATTTTGACAACCAATAGTTGTTTCATTATTAGTATAAGCACCTTGATTCACATTTATATTATGTACCTGGTCAACAACTTGTACAGGGCTTAAATCAACGGTATATACTTTATCCGTAACAGCCGTAAAATTAGATAGTGTTCCAGCACTTACAACTATATCACCTACTGTAAAATCACTTGTGCTTTCTGTAGATGTAAATGTAAGACTCACTGTTGAAGCCTCCGTATTTTCACCATTATCAACTGTCGATGAAGTGATAGTCATTGCAGGTTTCATTGTTATTATTGTATTACCTTTTAAATCATCATTTATACTTATTGATCCGGAAGATGGCACTGGATCAATCGGATCCGCATCCTCCCCTTCAACTACAGAATTTGTTGCTGTATTAGTACTTGGATACGACCTTGAACCATCTGCAGGTCCCCATATAATTCTCACACCCCCCTTACCACCATCACCATTTCCATTTGTTCCTGAATTAAAATCATCGTCATCGGAACCTCCACCACCTCCACATATACCTCCATGAGAAGCATAGTTCCCAACTGAACCATTGGTTCCACCACTTCCCCCAGTTCCAGGTTGACCAGTACTGGAAGGTTTTACCCCAGAAGTTCCTTCTCCATAAAGGCCGACACCTCCTCCTCCCCCACAATTTGATGAATTTGTAGAACCACCTCCACCACCTCCACCGGCACCATTGGATCCACCCGTATTAGCATTACCTCTTGCCCCTGCCCCGCCCGCGCCGGTATAACCTGCCGCCCCGCCCCCTGCTCCTCCTGCATTATTATAACTATAATTTCCTCCTGCGCCACCGCCCCCTCCTCCATCCCGCTCGGTGCCATAAGAATTTCCACCATACGCAGTACCAGTTCCATTTTTACCCCCTTGTCCTCCACCGCCTGCTATTAATGTCGTTGATGACCTTTTAACCATTGATGCTGCTCCAGCTGATCCATAAGCGGTGTTATAAGTTCCAGCGGCACCACCCGCACCAACCACGACTGTTAGTGTTTCTCCAGGTGTAACTGAAAATGTACCATATCCCATTCCTCCCCCGCCACCCCCACCCCCACCGCGGTTACTCCCAGTTCCGGCGGCCCCACCACCTCCACCTACACAAACAGCTGAAACTTCAGTAACACCCGTCGGAACAACAAAATTAAATGTCCCCGTATTAGTATAGACTGATTCATAATCAGTTGTAAGGGTTACATCTGTTACAGGTTGAACAAACCTTATACCACGAAGAGTACTCATACTAAAGTTTTGAGGGATATCTAATGGAGAATTAATATTATTATATGCTGTACGTATATTAGAAAAACTAACAGATGATGTTGGTATTTCTCCGGAAGACATTATTGTATATATTTAATAATATTAAAATGCTTTTTAACCCAATACTATTCATAAATAATAAACTCTATTGAATAACTTTTATCATATAATTCATCCATAGTATATTTCCATTTTGAAGATTCTATCACAAGATTTATTAATTTAACTAAAATTTCTGATTTATGTTCATCAGTACAATTCACAAAATCTTCATTTAGTGGGGTATAATTTTCAAGGTTATTAAAATAATCATTTTCCCTTAGAGTTACTGGTTCTAAAAAAAACATACGGAATAATTCTAATACTTTTGTTACATTGTCTAAGTTTTCATCTTCTAAACTACTTTTATTTAACTCATCTTCAACATCTCTTCTATCTATTTCATTCTTACTCCATTTTCCTAATACATATATTAGATCATTTAAACTAATATTACTCATTATTTAAATATACTAAAATAATTATTATTATTTTAAATTTAGAATTAATTAAGTTTAACTACCAGTTAATAAACACCATCCAGCAACAAATGGTACGGCTGAAGCAGGCCATTTCCTTATAATACAAAGAATACCACTATATAGACGATAAATTATTACCATTAATATGATTGATACAAAATGTCTTAATATAGATGGAGGGTTAGGTATTTTTAATAAGAACTTAATAATAGGTTTTGATGCGGCATAGCAAATTGTGTATACAACTATAATAAGTAAAACAGTAAATATTGCAAACAGATAAAGTTTTTTAATATCAACATTTGATACCTTTGTTTCGGTTATACTTTCCATATCTACTAAGTTCTCTACAATTAATTTCATTGTATCATTCACAATATTTTGTGATATTATTTCAATATTTAGATATTGATTAATTTCACCAGCAGTTGGTGGTTCATTACATTTATTGATACATCTGAGTGGGGATTTAGATTTAACTTGAATTATATCTGAATTTTCATAATCTACATTTGATGCTTGATCCATTATAGTTTTTATATTTTCAATTACTGAATTAGCAACTACATTCATATTTTCAGTAAAAGCTCCAATCTGGTTTGGATTATTCCCTACAGTAGCTGATACCTCTTGTTCTAATTTTTGTCTTACGGTATTCCACATTTCGGTATGGTTTTCAGTAGTTGTTTCATTAATAGCAACTAACTTTATTTGTGATTTTTGTGTAACATCATAACAGCAACCGAATTGTGGACAACCACTATAAGGTATTTTTTTTCCATACCAAGTATATTCTTCGTTTCTATTTTTTATATGCCATTCTTCTAATTTATCAGAACCACAATCAATAACTATTTTTTGATCTGCTCTTACATTTTGTTCAATGTTAGATGTATATGTCATTAACTTATTTTGAACAACTTGATTTAGATTATACATTGTACTCTCAGATTGAAGGGTTGATAAAATTGGATTATCTTCACTTTCATCTTTAGTATTACCAACCATAACTTCATTAAAAAATGTAAAAAAATCACCTATTAATCCCATATTATAATATAATATTATATTATATTAATATTTTGATAACATTACATCATAACCTTCCAAGTTATAAGTAAACAGATAATACAACTTATTGCAATTATAACTAACATTATAATACATTCAGTATTCTCATCTGAAACAGATTGTGTTACTTCAAGGTCATGTTCTGCAAACTTATTAGTAATAATTTCCATCGCACTATTAATAATATTCTCAGAATGAAAATTAAACATACTAAATTGATTTATTACAGGACCATAAGGTCCATTATTTAATCCGCAAGGGTCACGACACCTTAATGGCGTAGTATATTCGATATCAATTGATTGATTATCACTATGAGATGTAGAAACTAAATTATCTAATTTAGATTGAATATCTTCACGTAATTGATTACGTGATTCAGAAAGTGCTCCATTTATAGCTTCTACACCCGGACCAGATAATTGCGTTTCAGCTTCTTGATTCAAACTTGTTTCAATATCATTTAATATATTTTCGGTTTCATTTGATAGTGAAGCATTATATGAAAATATATTAATAACTGTACTTTGATTAATCTGGTAAGCACAATGGAATAATGGACAATTTTTTTTATGGCCAAAAATCCCAAATGGCCCTTTCTTTTCAGATGTTACTGAACGATAAAATTCTTTACTTGATTCATTCCCAGTTTGACGGATATTTACTGAGGAACCAGTTTTACTAACCAAACTAGTATTATTTTTATTATTTTTTAAGCGGTTTGATATCTTGTTTTGAATATCTGAAACTGTTGCTTCGTTAATAGCTAATGAACTATTTCCACTTGAATTAATCTTTGATTCACAAGCCCCCATATTATGTATATTATAAATAAATATAATTTATTAAAATTTTTTATATATAATATTAAATATGGATAAAAAGGATAAAAAGGATAAAGAAATAGTTAAAAAAGAATCAGGGGATGTAAAGGATGTATGGACAGATGAATGTGAAGAATTATTAGCAGAATGGTCTGAAAAAGCATCTTGTTACCGTTGGTTACACGGGAGATGTGAAAAATCTTATCGGAAATGGTATTATTGTTTCTCAATACCTGTAATTATTTTATCTACTTTAACAGGAGCTGCAAATGTCGGTATGGATTCATTCGTTCCAGCTGAAAGTAAGTCTATTGCTTCAGCAGCTGTTGGAGGTGTGAATATTTTTGCCGGTATTATTTCAACTTTACAAAACTTTTTAAAAGTAGCAGAATTAATGGAAGCACATAGAATTGCGGGAGTTTCTTGGGGAAAATTACAAAGAAATATTGCTATTGAATTAGCATTAGATCCATCAAGAAGGGTCCTTCAAACTGATTTCTTAAAATTATCAAGGGCTGAATATGATCGTTTAATTGAAGCAGGACCAATTATTGATGATGGTGTAATTAATCAATTTAATAGTAAATTTAAGAACTATGAAGTATGTAAACCTTCAATATGTAATGGTTTAGATAAATGTACGATCTATAAATTAGATCCATCAATAAAAATTAATCAAAGGGATTTCATGGAAGGAATTGAAGATGTAATTATTGACGAAGATATGGATAATGATACAAAACTTGATTTAATTAAAAAAGTAAAAGAAATTGAAAAGAAAGAAGAAGCAAAATTTAGACATGATATACATCCAGAAATTAAAAAAGATGAAGATGAAGAAACTGGTTCCGTAGAAGTACTTGAAGAAGTTAAAGAAGTTAAAGAAGTTAAAGAAGTTAAAGAAGTTAAAGAAGTTAAAGAAGTTAAAGAAGAAATTAAAGAAGAAGTTGAAGAAGTAGTTGAAGAAGTAGTTGAAGAAACTTCTGAAAGTAAAAAGAATGATGATGTAAAAGTAGAAGTTATTATTAATGTCACTGAACAAGATAAAGAACCAGATCAAGAAGAGTTATCATTTCTAGATGGAATTGAAGATAAAAAGGAAGATAAAAAGGAAGGTTAACAATATAAGTGATTAATAATTAAATAACCAATTAATAAGAGTATAATTAATGATAGATTACTTAGACCTCCTCTTTTAATTGGATTAAAACTTGCATAATCATTTACTCCATATGGTTTAGGAATATCTTTCTTTCTTTTGAAAATATTACCACAATTACAATTTTTACCCATTTAATTAATTAATTAATATATATTAGATAAAATTTTAAGCGATCATTTCGGCTTTTATTGTCGGATAAAAATTATAATTTAAAATATTAAAATCTTCTTCAGTAATATTATCAATATCTTGAATATCATTAATGATATCCAATAAAGGGAAATATGTTGGTACTCTTAATAATTGTTCTTGAATAGGTTGAATATGATTTTCATATATATGGGCGTCTCCAATTACATGAATCAAATATCTTGGAATATAATTAGTTAGTTTACCAATGATAGATAATAAGAATGAATATGAACTAATATTAAATGGTACACCTAAAAACATATCTCCAGAACGCTGATATAATTGAGCATCAATATATTGACCATCAATATTAAATTGAACCATCACATGACAAGGTGGTAATGCCATTTTATTAATATCAACTGGATTCCAAGCATTCATAATTAATCGTCGACTTGTTGGTTCCCTTTTAATTTCATCAATAATCCATTGGAGTTGATCAACTCCTTGTCCCGTATAATCTGTTTTATGATCAACATATTTAGCACCAAAATGTCGCCATTGAAAACCATATACAGGTCCAAGATCACCTTCTTCATATGATAAACCACGGGATTCTAAAAATTCTTTGGAAGCATTCGCATCCCATATATGAACCTTTTTTTCTTGAAGTTCTTTGTTATTTGTAGAACCCTTAATAAACCATAATAATTCCCTTAAAATAGTCTTCCAAGGCATCTTCTTAGTTGTTAAGAGTGGAAATCCATCCCTTAAATCAAACCTCATACTTTTACCGAATTCAGAATATACAATTGAGTTCCTTGATTCCTTTTTTGAACCATTTTTTAATATATCTTCGAGTAAGTTCAAATACTGATATTCTTGTATCATTGTATTTTCAGAATTTTGATAAATATCTTCAGTATATACAATATTTTTTGAAACATACTCTTTCTTATCAAAATCAAAAATTTTACCCGGCTCCTCTTTATCGACTGTTTTTATATATTTTATCCGATTCTCGATAATATATTTTTCAATAGGAATATTAATAGAAGTAATACTTACATCAGAAATTGATGATTGATCAACATTCTGATTATTGATAGGATTAAATGATGTTCTATAAATAAGATCAATTGAATCAAAATACTTCTTAACTGTATATTCTAATAACTGGGCTCCACCAATAATGAATATCTTTCCAAAATTCTTTTCATTTTCGGTTAAATAATAATAACATTCTTCAAAATCTTTAAAATTAGTAATACCATCAATACTACTTAATTCATCTTGATGTTTCTGAGAAATAACAATATTCATACGATTATTAAGGGGTTTACCAATACTTAACCAAGTATTGTATCCCATAATAATAACATTTTCTTTATTATTAAATAATGTACTTGTAATTTTTTGAAACATTCTTAGATCAGATTTAACTTTACAATATAAATCATTATTCACGCCCATTATTTGAGTGGAACTAGAATTTACATACCCTTGTGAATAAATTAAATTAAGTTTTATCATAACTCTATATATATGAAAATTATACATGTCTTCTTAAATAACTTATCAAACTATTTTTTGATTCTTCCTTCTCATAAACTAAATTAGGATTCTTCTCTTTTGTTTCTTCATCTTCTTCTTCTTCTTCATCTTCTTCATCTTCTTCATCTTCTTCTTCGCCCTCTTCGCCCTCTTCGCCCTCTTCGCCCTCTTCGCCCCCTTCGTCCTCTTCGCCTTCTTCGCCCTCTTCGCCCTCTTCGCCCCCTTCATCCTC
>MDTA01045183.1_pt1 | contig 20536 bp, 30 predicted proteins | sample 811151 | NCBI WGS metagenome assembly MDTA01 (sample SAMN05326648, study PRJNA326480) | marine metagenome | isolation source: seawater | place: Indian Ocean: South | collected 2010 | reverse complement strand
CCAACGTTCATCATGTGTCTTTTTTCCAAAAGATCCAAGTTTGAAAGTTTTATTTTCGCTTTGAACACGCACCGCAGGAGTACCATTAAACGTACCAAGTGCGTTTACTGTCCAGAGTGTTCCGTGTTGTTGAATACGGTTCTTACCGTGTCGAGATTTGCCCTTAAGGACAATTACATCATTTCTTTTTAGATTTTTTAGCGGCCGCAACTTTCTCTTCCTTCCTATAAGCAGTTAACATTGTTTCTTGAAGTTCGTAAGCCTCTTTTTCCCAAGGTCTTTCTAAGTAAGGGATATCTGAACAATCGAATAAAGGGTGTTCTTTTCTAACATCTTGCTTAACGTGTACCATTTCATGAAAAACACTTGTCAATAAATCATCTTCTTTGAGACCTTTTCTGACACGCATTATATATTCACGATTTTCATCTCCACTTACAACGTCAGCATCACACTTGATATTCTTTTTTAATTCAATATCAATCTCAATGTTTTTATGTCTAGGAAGTAAATAATCTTTGGCAAACCATAACGCCTTTACAACCAGTTCTTTCTCTGATTTCTTCCCGCCACGTATCGAATAAAGCATTATGATTCTCTCTCATATCAGTTATCTCTCTATTATTAATATAGCACGATTCTGATATCTGTCAATATTTATCCGAAAAAATATTACAAATTATATTCGAAGTTTTGGGTATCCTCGTTGATACTTATTTGTTTTGCTCCATTACTAATATGAAAATGTGTCGCAACTGGTGTTAATGGAGATAAAGTAACTACTCTTTTTATCCCTTCTTTTTTGGCAAATTCTATCACTTTATTGACTATCTCTTTTCCAGCACCTCTTTTTCTAGACCATACTGTATAAGCAATAGCACAAGTTTTTTCTTCTTTTAGAAAAGCCAATTCTGACATCATATCTAATTCTCTGACACTTTTTGGTATGTCATTAGTAAATGCAATGCAAATTATGGCCTCGACATTATCTTCATATTGGAGACCATATATTTTTCTTCCATTTGTTATACGCCAACCTAGTGTGAGTTCCGGCCTTACGGGATCTTCTGATACATCAATATCATCAAGTTCCACGAGTTCAGTACCTTTTACCCACCTAAAGTAGTCGTTAATTTTATCTTTTACAATTTTCAATTTTAACTCTATTCAAATAAGTTAGCAAATGAGTCTGCCTTGCTAGGGTTAATTCTTAACTGCTTTGGATAACCTGTTCTTTCTTTTTTAATGAACCGTGTCCATTTACTTTTATCACTTGGCAAACTGTGTTTCTTTGCAATATAATCATCACGCATTTTTTCATCATCTTTACGTGATGTTGTATCGCTCCAGGTTGATCCAGCAGTCATTTCTTTTAACAATATGTTACGTAACATATATGTCCCTTTGTTTGCCATTACACATGATACTATAAATTCATCGTCTTCCCCACCAAGTATAGATTTAGTGCCTAATGGATGCACATTAAAATATTCATCCATCATTAATCTTTCTTTATTATTTTTAAGAAAGAATAACGTACCTTTCATATGGGTAAGTTTTCTATCGAATACAAATTCTGTATTCCAATCTACATCTTTGTAGTCTTTATCTACTCCATTAAACTTTTCGTAAAAGGCGCCATCACCCGGTCTTTGGTCATTGTGCGGTGCGAATAACGTAATCTCTGCAAATTTTTCCGGACTATTACGAATGATATCACAAATGTTGATATGAGTGTGAGGAAAATTATGATGCTTATTAAGGATCGCATCACTATCTGCAAATATAGCCCATTCATCTCCGGAGTCGTAGAAGTGATTAAGTAACTTATTTCTTGCACTTGCAGGAGGAGTAGGACCATCAAGAATGTCGATATACCGAACCCTACTATTATCCCAAAACTCACCTTCATCAAAGTCCATAGCGAGAATTCTAATTTCAATTTTGTCATCATAATTTAACCACCAATCTATTTGTGCCGAATGATTGTCACTTCTTTTCTGTCTTACATCGGCGTTTTGTCTAGAACCGTGATAAGCAATAATATAAATTGCATTACACATTATTTTATACCTATCATCATAAACCTGTTATATCTATCACAATCCTTTACACCTGAGAACAATACCTTTGACAAAGGATATTTTTCTTCTAATTCTTTTAAATTTCGTACAGTATTAATATGTTCTTCTATATCATGAAAATCATTTGTTTGAATTGCTACAGTAGTTCCTTCTTTAATATTATCAAACCATTCTTCCGTCATGTGTTCTGAACTAGTATTAATAACTAAATCATATTCTGAGTAATCATGTGTACTTGCATCTCCAACAATGCCTTTATACATTTTATGTTCTTTGCAAATTGAATTTAACTTATCACTAAACTTTATTGCGTTATCATCTAAATCTAAATTAGTAACATTTTTCATCAGCTTTCTTTCCATAGCCCAATAACTTGAAATACCTAACCAGCCACCAATGAATATTCCTTTATTAAAATTTTTATCTAATTTTTCTAATCTTTCTATTAACCATATTTTACTTTCTACTTGATGTTGTGCTAAAGCATCAATAAAGTTTACTTCTTTGTTCTCTACTACTGCACCCATAAACATTCCAAAGAAAGGAAAGTCACCATCACTATCATGCATTTCATACATATAGTGAATACATCTTTCTGGATTAAATTTCTTTTGTTTACCTGAATAGTAATACTTTAAAAATATTTTTAAGTTTGGAGAATCTTTTGGACCAAATATTAACCAGTCTACACATTTTTGAATATAATCATCACGTTCAAGCATTACTGCATTTTTAACATCGTCAATGATATCTCTGTGTGGGTGGTCTATCCAGTCAACAAATTTTTGTATTCCAGATAGCATAAATCTTCCATCTGCAAAATCAACTATAGTTTCTGTTACTGGTTGAGGTTTCCATTTCTTTCTTTGCTTGAACCAAGTTTGTAGCCACTTCCAATTATTAATACGAAATAGTCTGTCACCATTACCTGTATTTGCAGTTCCGTAGTTTTCACCCATCTTTGCACCTAAGGCAATTTCTTGATGATATGGAACATCTTCATTTGGATTTCTCCATTCATCAATTCTTTTACGTCTGTCTTGTGTTGCTACTCCACTTGCAAGTTTTGTAGTTTCTCTGAATGCACTTTTCCATGCATTGAAAGGAGTTGTTGCAAATCTAGTTTCATTTGATACTTCATCTATAGGCAAATAAGGATATCCTCTTTTAGCTACTTCTGTAGTTACATCAACTAAAGGATGTTGGATATCGATATATGCTTTATCCATGAAGGCCTCACGGGCAAATAGCTTAACTCCTCCATATCCATATGTCTGACCTGTAGCAGGATTTACCGCTCTCCAAACATGTGTACATTGTGCAGTACTTGTTTGAGGATAAATTTCATCAGTTTCATTTGGAATGTAAGAGAAATCAAAATTACCTAATACCCACCCATCACCATCAATTACAAAAAAGTGTTTTGTAGATGATTGTAATGCACACTCTTTGTGTCCATTATATATTCCGTCAATATCTTTTACGTGGATTACGTTTTGGCCAGGAAGGGCCAACTCTTTTATTCTTTCGAAATTTTCTTTTGAATAATCGTCAAGATATGTTAAGTAGAATATGTCCAGCATTAGACACCATCTGGTCTGCCATTTTCACTTATGCCGAGTACACCATTAGGGTCACCCATCCATAAACTGACACTTTCTCCGTCAACATCAATCTTGTATTCTTCTGTCCATCTACCATGTTCCATTAGAACCCAATCTCCTACTGCAACATCTTTTTGTTCTGGACCTATTGCATATACTTCTGCCCAACGAGGTCTGATACCTCTTTCGCCGGCAGACACTACTGAATCGTCTGGTATAATTAAACCAGCCGACGTTTTTCTTTCACCCTTTTCAATCTTAGTGAGAAGAATTTTATCCCCCAATGGACGTATACTCATTACTTTTCCTCTTTTTTTATTAAATCACAAGTCTCTGCATTCGCTGAAAGTTCAGTGCCTTTCTTGTGTAACCAAACATATGAGTACACCACTGTATCTTCTTTCTGAATACATTTTTTGCCAAATTCAATAGCAGGCGGAACTATGTGTCCACTACATCCTGCCAAAAATAAGACCGCCAGTAAAGATAGAATTAATTTATTCATATCTTATTTTCCTTTCTTTTTTTTAGTTGTTGTAGATTTTCTGACAAAGTTACCTTCTTCATCTTCAACCCACGGATCGTCTTCTTTTTCTTCTTTTTTCTTAGTAGATTTTGTTTCTACTTTTGCTTCTGCTTTTTCTTTTGTTATACCAGCATTAGCATATTCTTCTGCCTCAGACATTGTTTGAGGAGTCCTCTTAGGCTCTACCCAATCATCTTCTGTCTGTTTTGTTTGTTGTACAGGTTTACCTGCGTCAAGAACATTATCAACTTTAATAGATGATTTAACCACGGCTCGTGGATTGTTCTGGTTGTAGTGTTCACGTGCAATTTCATCAGCACTTTTTATAACTCGACCACCTCTTCCTAATTGGTCACCACGGGCATTTGTGTTTGTGTTTCCAACAGAAATACTTTTTTCTGCTTTTGCCATTAGTTTAGAAAGGTCTAGGCTGACACCACGCATACTTTTATAGTTTTTCATATTGTGTCCTCGTTTAATTCAAAAACCTTACGGAGTAAAGTTCTTATTTGTGTTTCTGTGAAGATAGCTTTTTGTTTTGGCTGGACAAAGCTATTTCCATGATAATACGAATTGTGTATCAAGTTTGCACAACTTCTGACAAGTTTTTCTTCATCATTTGTTAATGCTCTTTTACTATTCGGAAACTTTACTATCGTATCGCTCATTTCAAAAACTCATTTATATCTAATCCATATCTTATGCTATCAACTTTATGTATACCTAATAAGTATAAAACATAACTTGAAACACTCGATCCTCTGCCGACACCCCACACAAGATTATTCTTTCGTAAAGTATCAACAATATAGACACACACTTTAAGTACGTCTATTATACCATATTTATCATACAAAGTTAGCTCCTCGCATACTCTGGTCATTTCTGGTATATCGTCCGGGCATTTGTCTAAAGTATAAATCCATATATTCATGTTTTTATACTCGTCTGGAATAAACCAGTCTTTTTGATTCTCAGCATCAAATTCTGAGATTTCCTTAGAAATCTTACTCATTGGCTGTAATAAGTCTTTTTCTAAGTTATTTAGGCTTATCGCTTTATTATATTTTTCAATATCTTCATGCCATTCTAATTCTTTAATAGAATCAATATTTTCGCCATTATAAAGCATCTCGTAACAATCTTGTCTATTGTATACGACTCTTCCATATTGGTCTTTAAGACCATCAATCTTTAACGATTTTAGGTTTCCAGCCATTAATATCTACTACTTCTCCGCCTTCAGGTTTCAAATCTAACTCGCCCATAGTTAATTTTTCAATCTGTTCAAGTATATTATCAAATTTTGGAGGCGATGTCAAGTCCGTTTTTTCGTCTACATCGTAATCCACAGTTTCTATGGAATTTCTACCCCACCAAGGAGCATCATAATAGTATTTCGATTGACCTACCCACTCTTTTAATGTTGGAAGTGCTGGATATTCTGTATCATTATATGTGTAGGACATCTTAGGATTTGCGTATTTACTACCTATAGTTATGCTTAAAATGTCGATATGTTCGTGGCATATAGCAGTTAGCTTAGAATGTAGGCACATTGCTATAATATCATTTGTTGGAACGAAAGGAAATACTACTATTTTGTTTTTGATATGTTTCATATCAATCGGTGATGCTTTATGAGTAAAAACTGCTTGATGTAATGTATCTTCTAAAAAATACTTCATTTTTAAAAAAGAAGAATTTCCCTTTGCTAAATCACCTGAAGCCCATGCAAAATCAATCTTGATATCAAATGTATCACTTAATATCATCGGATCTGTTTGCATTATTGTGGCACTGAATTGTGTTTCGTATGTTGTAAAGTTGTGTATTAAATCATCTGTCATTTACACGCCTTCTTTTTCCACTATAAAATTGTCATCTGTTATTTGACCATTTAATACAAAATAAGTTCCTTGATGATGTTTTGATTCATTAATTGTATAGAAGTCATACATAATAAACATTTTTGGAAATGTTTTACTAATTTCTAAAATGTACTTTATCAAGTCATCTTTTTTGCTTAGTGTTTGAAAATGTAATATATTATGTCCTATGTCAAATTTCATCATTTTAATATTTAATAATGGTGTCCATTGTTGTACCCATACGTTATCAATCCATTCAATAAATCTAGTAATGGTAACATCATTAGCATCACAGGTAAGACTATGATAAACTTTTATATCTTTTCTAAGTTGAGGAATCGGGGTCTTCTGATTTTCCATCGTCTTCTCCTATTATAAGGCTATCGGGTGTTCTTTGATTTATAATCTCAAAACGTTCTTTTTCTAATCGTTCCGATAGTTCAAGTTTTAGTTCTTCCATTCTAAATTGAAGTTGTTCTAAAACTTGATAGTTTCCCATTTTGTATGCCATGTTCATTTTCTTTTCAACATCAGCAATCTTTTTATCAAGGTCCTCATCGGCAAGACTTTTGTAATCATTCAACATAATAGTATCCTTTACACATGTATTTAGTCAAAATAATTCTGCTTTCCGCCGTCTCTAACAGTATCAACTGTCAAACAATGTAGACCAGCATCCCAAAAATTTCTATGCCTAAATCTACAATATATAGGTTCAATGCCATGTTGTTTTAACTTATCGTTAACTTCTTTTTGATAATTCATAGATAAAATTGTATTTTCATTTACACTAAGCATGTTAACTTCGAATATAGTTTCTTCTGCATAACCTACCCATTTACCTAACCAATCATCAATAAATCTTCTTAACATATCATCATGTTCTATCCCTGGCATCCAATACTTTCCATGTGTCGCATTCTTTACATTTTCCCAAGAATGATATCCTTCATAATCCGTACTCATAGGTTTAGGGTTATCGATTCTTAATATCTCCCAACCAGGTAATGTATGTGCAAAGTGTTCTTTACTTAACCAAGGTGTACAAATACATAAACCTGGCTTAGGCAGATTAAACGAACCATCATTATGTCCTCCTATAGCCGTATTTGCCATTTTAAACTCTGGATACATTTCTAAAATAACTTTATCTAAATTTTCAATTTCTTCTGTATCGACAACTAAAGTATCTCCTACTCTTGTAACTTGTGGAGCCCAAAAACCATATGTCAATGCCATAGCGTTTTTAAAATGGTCATAATGATAATATCTATGATTTGTTCCTTCATCAAACCACCCCCAATCAAAGTTGTCAAATGCTTTACTTTCTACATATTTTTTTCTAGTTTTAAAAGGACCAGTCAATTTTGTATTCTTTAATTCTTGCATAGTAAATGGTTCCATTCCATTCCATTCTCTATAAAATTTATTATTAAATTCTTCTGTAAGTCTTAAGTCTACGCAATCTGGATTTATCATTTTTTGATTTGAGTCTGATAAAAATTTATTAAGGCTACCACTATTTTGTGTTGCTAACATTTTATTTCCAAATACAATAAAAAAATCTCTAGGTGATAAACAAGGTTTTGGTAATCCACCATGCAACTTCATATTTTTACCACCATTATTTTCAATATATTCTCCAATAGTTTTTGGTGTATATGTGGAGTCGCCTTCTCCTCCTAGTTCATATAGATAAGCATATTGTGTACTATTAGGGTGAGGTCTAACAACATCAACACCTAGTTCTTCTAATGTCTTTTGTATATTATTTAAATCTTCATGTGTTTCATATAAAAGTTTTTGTAATGAATCTCTTACTTTCGTATTCGGTAAATCTTCAAAAAATTCTGGTTCAAAAACATTTCCTAATATAACTTGTTTTAATGGATCCCAACCATTCCATGAGTTAACTTTATTAATTTTATACATCGAAATAATTCTCCATGTGTCCTTCTCTATAAGTATCAAGTGTCAAGCAATGTAATCCTGAGTCCCAAAACCATCTATGTTTAAAAGGAACTATATGAGGTGTCATTCCAATGCTCTCTAGATACTTGAATACTCCTTTATTATAATTACTACAGAATACTAATTCTGGATTAATCACTAACATATTTACTTCAAATATACTTTCTTGTGCATAGCCTACCCAATCGTTCAACCACGTTTCAATAAAGTTTGTATATTCTCTATTCTCTTTATTTTCAGGAGTCCACCATCTTTTTATATGTAAACCATTTTCATCTTTAAACATATCATATTCATTGTTTAATGGATTTTCAGGATTATTAATTATATGAACGTCCCATCCAGGAAAAGTTTTTGAGTAATCAGTTTCATAATCAGTAGTTATAATGTGTCCTGGCTTAATAGGACAGAATATGCCGTCACTATGTCCTCCATATGCAACATGATTTTGTTTATATATTGGAAACTTTTCTGATAACCATGTACTTAGATTTTTTCTGTAAGTAACATCTACAATTAATTTATCACCAGCACGTGTAACTAAAGGTGCATCATAAGCCCATGTTTGACATATAGTCCATGGGTCATCATCTGTTTTTCCGTGGTCTTCATACCATTGAGGTGTAAGTTCGAAAGGACCTTTAGTTTTTACAGGGTGTCCTTTTTTATTTTCTACTTCTTTATATCCATCAATTAATTGAGTATCAAGTATATCACTACTAAATTTGAAATGTTCTTTTAAAAAATGTACAACAGGTGTTGCAAGACCTGTAACATGTAACGTATTACCTAATGTAATTGCATGGTCTCTTGGTGCAATAAGAGGTTTTGGTATTCCAGTCTTATCTCTAGAACCTAATGTATTCCATTCACTTGAAAACTTATCGTAGTATTCATTTATATTTTTAAAATTTGTAAAAGGATTATCATCGAAAGTATTATTAGGTATACTTAAAACTTCTACACCTGCTTGTTCTAAACTCAACTTAAGATTGTCCATATCTCTACGAGTTTCGTACAGAAGTTTTTGTAGTAAATGTCTTAACTTTCTATCTTTTACTTCTTCAAAATATTCTGGATCAATAGTAGAACCAACTATTATTTGTTTTAATGGATCCCACCCATTCCAAGCATTAACTTTTTCTATCACTCTGCACCTATTTGTCTGGGTAGTCTCTATATAGGAAATGTTGAATAGTTTCTACATCAACTAATGAATTAAATCCTACATGTTCGCCTTCTATATTTTCTTCATTACGAATTACACTTGTCATTGCATCGTCAAGTTGTTGCATGTTTTTAAATTCCATATCAATACGAAATTCAGGCAAATCCATAGAACGAAATCCTAATTTCATTCTTGTAATTCTATAACTTTCCATTCTTCCTAGTTCTACCATTTTATCTAAGAACAAACTCATTTTGTTTACAAACGATATTGCAGTTGTTCTTTTTGTATGGTCTGCGTATATTGTATATATGTCCATTATTAATTACTCATAAATAGTGTTACTATGCATATTTATTACTCCCATCCAGCTGGCAAAATAGAAAAGAAATTTCTACAATACATTAAAGTATTTGCTGAGCCAAAAGACCAAGAACATTTAGAAGCCCTTGAAAAAGGTTTCATCTATTCAAATGACCATGGTAAAGAGTACTGGATGCAATCACGTGGTACAAGATGTGACTTATCCAAATACGATGTTGAAAACCCTGTCATTGATGACCTTCGTATAGAATTCAATAGTAGTTGGTCTGATAAGCATTATACTATTTTTAAACAGTTTTGTCAAAAGAAAAATTTCAAAATGTATGATGAAGATACCTATATTATACCAGAGAATAGCCCTATAGCAGATAATCTAGTTAGCTACTATTATAAGGATAAATTAGTCGCATGGAGTAAACTTCGTTATTTTCGTGAAGCCTCAACATATGAAACTAACTTATTCATATGGGATTATTCTAACCCTAAATTAAAATTAGGTGAAAATTCTTTTATTATGGAACTAAACTGGATAAAAGATAAAACAACTGGATATGCATATCTTGGTCCTGGTTATGAAAGAAGTTCTATATATAAAGCTGATATACCAGGATTTGAATGGTGGACTGGCAAAGAATGGTCTTCTGACAAAGAAGTATTTAAAGACTTATGTAAAAATGATAGCACTATTAGGTCTTTAAATGATTTGATTAATTCTTAAATCTCCACTTAACTACATCATTATAATTTTCTTCTGGCCAGTTATCGTAATAACCTTTCTTTTTTAAAATCTTACTAGCAGTATTCAATTTAGTTAATCGTTGTACTAATATCAATGTTGCTTTACCAAAGTTCATAGAGACACCATTTAGTATCTCAGGATCATCAGGATGATCCTCTAGTGCTACTATATCTATTTTGTTCTTCATAGCATTATCATTAAAAGTTTTTACTGTATCTGAAACTTCCTTTGGTGTCATTTCTTTTTTATCCATATATAATACTACAACTTCATATTTGTCGTCCCAAGAATTAGCGAGAGAATCAAGTAGAGGTGATATAGTATGCTTTCCTCCTGATACATAGTTGATTCTCTCTTTGAGCATGGCTTCTTTTGCAAAGGGACAAGGAACCTGCCCAATTTCTTTGTTATATGCAGATACAAATTCTGCTATCCATTTTTCAATATCTTTTATCATATTATATTTTTTGCTTCTGGGATCATCAGTTGATGTTCAATATACATATTAAATAAATCTTCATAGTATAGGTCATCCCACCAAGAAAAAGTTTTTGTCAATATGTTTCTAAGTTTTGCTTTGTTATATACATCTTCAAGTTCAATTACGGGACTTTTTAAATCATCTATCATTTCAGCTTCTTTTTCTGAAAATAACTTTACACCATCTGTATAACCTGTGTCACTAATCATATTATTAAATGACCTAAACTTATTATGATACAAGTCAGGAACTCTTATCATATTTTTGTAATAATCGTTTAAGAGTAAAAGTTTTATTGATTTCTCTGTAGTAGTTTTAGTGAATAATACCTGCGTACCTTTGAATCTCTCATGTACCCATGTGTTTACATTTTTTATAGTATTAGGCCATCTAGTACCCATTTGCTTATGTATCCAAACATGGAAATGACCTGCTATAATAAAAGGTGCCCATTTTCTTTTTTCGAATGTATTTTCTAAACTTTTTAAACTGAAATAAGCATCATCTTTTCTAGGATTAAATCCAAAAAAGTTTACTTTACCAACTACACCTTCACCTAACATAGTTGCATAAAAGTTATGTTCAAATTTATTTTGAAAGTATACCGAGTTTGGTAAGGATCCGTGATCCCCAATTTCTACTAATTTAATATCTGGATGTCCAGATATCAAAAGTAAGGTCAAAAAATCTCCACATGTGCCGGACTTATATGAAACAACGGCACTGATTGTGGTCATTTACAAATCGCCCTCTTTTCTATTTTCACTATGCCAAACATTAAACTCTCCTCCGGGATATCTTGCTTTTAGCTTTTCAACGTTCTCTGCTAGTACCTCGTTAGGGTCCAAGCCAAGAGCCCGGCAACTGTTAACCCAATACCACATAATATCACCAAGTTCTCGTTTGCAATGAAATATAGTTTCATCGTCCAGTGGTTTACCTTGGAAGATACATTTTTTAACAATTTCACTAAATTCTCCTCCTTCACTTGCAATACCTATTGCTCCTGTTAACAATAGTGCAATATTAACGTCTGTAACATTTTCTAATTGTTCAATATGTCTAACTAGTTCTCTACTGTTTCCAGATTGCTTAGACGTTACTTCTGCTACAAACTCTTTGTATTTATTTAAGTCTACTTGATTTTTTGATGTTCTTTTATTCAAGTCTACTTGTTTACTTGTTTCATCTAGGTCTACTACTTTACTCATTGTTATTCCTATCTTTAATAAGTTGTTCAATAGTTTTTTCTTCATATTTTTCCATTGGTTGAACAATCCAAGGATTATGCTCTAAATATTCTACGTAATAATCAGGTACATATGTTGATTTTTCTTTTAACCAAAGTGTCGCAGTTTTGATATCTTCAATAAAAAACCCTTGAAAGTGTTGTAGCCACTCTACACATTTTTCAAGTGTTTGTCCTGAATCTGCTAAATCATCTACTAGTAATATTCTATTACCTAAGTTAGGAGTTGTTTTTGCAAGAGAATTTCCAAAGATAATCTGTCCTTGTTGATCCTTTACTTCATTTCCATGATATGATTCCACTGACATAATTGCAAGTGGAACATCAAATAATCTAGCAAAAACATCGCCTACTCTTAATCCACCTTTTGCTATACAAACTACTTGATTAAATTTGTATCCATCATTGTAAACTATTTCAGCAAGTTTTTCAATTTCGTCTTCATATCTTTCCCAAGATATATGTAATTTATCGCTCATGTTACTTGTCCCTTTTTTATGAGGTTATCTGAATATTATACACTAAACTATCAGCAAAGTCAACTACCTTACGTAATACCCTAATCTTCGCTCTTTCATATAAGGTTCTAAATCGTCCATCCAATCATCAAAGGGATTATCTATCCATACATAATTTTTATTAATTAGAGAATCTATATATTCTTGAGGAGTATCATTCCATATGGGAATATATTCTTTCCATTTATCTTCATATGTTCCATCAGGATTTCCACTAGGTCTAAAATGTATTTCTATTGGATTATCGTTCTTATATTCTACATTTATAAAAGGAACATCTATTTCTGATAATTGTTTTGGTAACTTAGGAGCAGTTTCTACTTTTAGCCATTTTGTAAATTTTACTACATTTGATTTATCATTCCAGCCTTGCCAGTTATGTAATAGTTTCCATTCGTTATCTTCTTTATAATATGTTGCTGAATAATGATTGCCTTCTAAATATTCACACCAAAAGTATCCAGGAGGCACACTGGATATATCACCTTTTTCTAAAACTTTTATTGTAGTACAAACACCCATACCTGCTAAATTATATATAGGTCTTATAACATATTCTCTAGTTTCTGGAATAGCAGTTCCACCAGGACCACATTTATATCCCATTGTTTCTGCAAGGTACAATTTATTCCACCACTTATGTAAGTGAGGAAGTTTGAGCCATAGGTCTCTTTCTTCTATATGATATTCTTTAATCTTGTCTGTCATCTGTAAGTAAAACCGTATCGCCACCTATAGCAGTTGTATTAATACTTACATGCTTTTCCCAAACATAAGGCATTAGATAATTAGGACCTCCTGCTTTTGGTCCTGTTCCGCTAAGTCCATATCCTCCAAAAGGTTGAGTTTCAACAACTGCTCCAATTTGGTCTCTATTAATATATACATTACCTACTTTCATTTTCTTAGACATATTGTCATAAAAATTAGTAACACGTGAATGTATACTTAATGTTAATCCAAATTTACTGTTGTTTATGAAATCTAAAATTTCATCTAATTCATCTTTATCATAAACATAAACATGAAGTAGTGGACCAAATATTTCTTCATCAAAATATTTTTTATAATCAGATACTAGATAAGCACTTGGTGGAATAGTTAGTTTAGGTAAATCTCTACCATTACGTGACTTTGTTGCTATTAGTTCTTCGTTTTCTTCTAGTTGTGCAATTCTTTCTTGTACTTTTCTAAATGCATCACCATCTATAACACGTGATACATCTGTATTCAAATCATCTGCGTATCCTAATGTTATAACTTTCATTCTATGTTTTAACATATGTAATATAGTTTTACTATTTTCTTTTTGAATAAACAGATACCTTGTAGCTGAACATCTTTGTCCTGCACTATCAAATGCACCTAATGTAACATCTTGTACTAATTGTTCTGGTAAACAAGTTGAATCTGCAATCATACAATTTATACCACCTGTTTCTGCAATGAAAGGTATAATAGGACCATCACGTTCTGCAATTAATCTTTGTATTGCTTTTGCACTTTTATGTGAACCTGTAAATGTTATACCACAAATTCTTTCATCTTTAACTGCTTTTTCGGCTTCCCAAATATCTGGATCACAAATTCTTAAAGCATTTTCTGGAACACCAATATGATGCATACTTGCTATAATAACTTTTGCTATTTCTAAACTCTGTGGAGCAGGTTTTGCCAATACAGTATTTCCTGTAACAAGTGCCGCAACTATAGGTCCCATAAAAATTGCATAAGGAAAATTCCAAGGTGCTATAACCATCCATGGTCCTCTAGCATTATATATTGTTACGTTATGTTCTCCTGTATAACTTGGCTTAATATTTTCCTTATATAATTTTTGTGCTTGTTCAACGTAGTAACGAATGAAGTCTACTGTCTCTCTGATTTCTGCTACTGCATTTGGATAAGTTTTGAATGCTTGTTTTACTAATCTATTTGATGCTCCGACTATTTCTTCTTCTAAACCATCTGCACATGCAAGTAATATTTTGCTTCTATATTCAAAAGTAGTATTAGCCCATTGATCCTGATAATCTGATAAAATTTTTATTGTTTCTTTTACAGGTAACATTTCTTCATCATGTTCAGGGTGTGTTGGAGTATCTAACATATAATCAATCATAGCAGGATCTGTTAAATCATATCCTTTACTATTAACTCTATTTTTGTATAAATCTTTCCAAGTCTTAAATTCTTTTTTAGTTTTCTTAAGTTCTACAAAAGGATCCCTTACTTCTTGATTATGTACAAAACTTGTATTCGCACCGTTTTCTAGTAATCTTCTAATCAAATATGCAAGTAGGTCTTTGTATTCGCCTACTGGAGCATATACTCTCACTTTTATATCTTCATCAATTACAAATTGATTATATAAACCATCACCCATACCATATAGTTTTTGAAACTCAAAATCTTTATCATGACCTTCTGCAATCTTTTTTATTGCCGAAATAGTAAAAGGATTATGAGTTGCAAATGCAGTATATAAATGCTTTGAATGAAATAGCTTTCTAGCACAAGCAAAATATGATATATCAGTATGTTCTTTTCTTGTGAATACTGGATAATCAAGTCCTTCTTGTTGTGCAATTTTTATCTCAGTATCCCAATATGCACCTTTAACAAGCCGTATAAACACCCTAGTTTGCGTCTTTTTAGCCATTCTGTCCAGAGTATCAATAACCCAAAAAGCACGTTTTTGATAGGCCTGTAATGCAAATCCTATAGTATTGTCTTTAAACTTGTAGTTGTTTAGTAATTCTTCTAGAACCATAATACTTACATCTAATCTACGAGTTTCTTCTGCATCAATACACATAGTTGTATTATTTTCTTCACAAATTCTAGCTATCGCCGCCAGCTTAGGTACCATAGTATGTAAAACATCGTGGTGATTTTTCAGTTCGTATCTAGGATGAATTGCACTTAATTTTACAGATAATGACATTTTAGAATGTTTGGCCGCATGTAGATATCTTTCATAATATAAATTAGCATCTTCCCAATTAGTTGAGGCTTCACCTAACATATCAAAACTATATGAAAATCTATCATCGGTTTTCATCATTGCATTTTCTATTGTATCACCCATAACAAATACATTACCCATAGTTTTCACCATAGATTTTATAATTGTTCTAATTGATGGCCAACCCAATCTCGCAACAACACCTTCATAAGCGGCCCATAGTTGTGCTTTTGTTAAAGCAAGTCCAGCCGCCTTAGAATAGAAACTTGAGTTTGATACTCTATTCCATTCTGCATTAGATAGTTTATCTTTTATTAAAATATCTTGTGTTTGACTATCTGGAGTTCTTAATAAGGCTTCACATAATGTCATAAGTGCCATACCTTCTGGCGCACTCATATCATATGATTTTATTATCTTTGTTAGATAATGTTCATCATCTAATTTTGCTTGAATAACTTTTGCTTTGGAAAATATTTCTTGTCTGTCTGCTTGAGACAAACGTGATGCTATCAGTAGTTTAGAAACTACATCTTCTTCGTCGGACCTATAATAGTCATTATGTGGGTAACATTTCATATCAATTCTGCTTAATAAACTACTAGTATTTATTCAATCACGATTATCAGTATGAGGGGTCTCAGAAAGACCCCTCCGATAACTGTAGAAGACCTCTCTATTGCTATTGCGTGTACACAACGAATGCCTCGAGACTTGATAGCACCTCACAATGAGAAGGGACTTCGAAATCTATTAGTCCTGTAAACCGGACTTTATAATGTGGGCGTGATTACTAACATTATTAGTAGTATGTTCCCATGCAAATATTTAGTTTTTTATTTAAAAAACATATGGGAAATAGTCAAAAAAAGACCCGACAGTATTTCTACTGCCGAGTCAGTTGGCGAAGAGGACTAGAGAACGGTGTAGGGAACACCGTACTAAAGTGCAGGAAAGATATCCTGCACTAATATTTAACGTTATTTGTGTGATAATTTACTTACAATATATTGTATTAAAGCATTTCTGGTTCAATATCAAAACCAGAGTGAATATTCCAAACTTCTACTTTGCATTCATTTGATAACACGTAATCAGCGGCTTCTGATTCTGTCATTAATTTTAATTCTGTTTTATTCCCATTTTCGGATTCTACCAAATACAAAAAATGAGCCTTCTTATTCTTCGTCATCTATACCCAATAATTTTCTTACACAATGAGTAGCATCATCATCAAAACCACTTACGTGCCATCTGTAAATGCCATCAGGAATATTATCGTCATCCCATTCATCTATTTTGTGTATGGTTGCAGTTACGTAATCAACGTCCTCTGAATATGATTCGCCTTCTTCTATAGGAACTTTAAATTGTAAAATCCATTTAGCATCAGACATATCTTCGCCTAATGTTGGATCCCCAAATACTTCAACTAAATCGTCATATGTTGATTCAACATATCCTTGGAGTGAGACACCCTCATAATCAATCATATCGTCATTTTCAAACTCGTACATTTATACTCCTAGTTATTGTATACAAATATAGCATTAATTTGAAAAATGTCAAGTTTTATTTGTTCTCACTAAGCAAACTTTTACATCATTATATTTTTTCATATCTAACTTTATAGAGTGTTTACCAAAATTATCAGTTATCCATTCTTCCGTAAAATTACTCCATTCATCAACAAATAAGTTTGCTAATAGATTTTCTGCCTCTATATAGTGTTGCATGTGATGGTCATCCATGTACCAATCATATTTAGGATATGTAATATCCCAACCACCTGCTTGTTTCCACCAATCAAAGCATTCTTTATTTCCTCTTTGTACTAATAATATATTAGAATTAGGAACATTATTATATAACCAATCTAAGTTATAAGCAAATTGGTGACACTTTATCATCTTTGTTCCGGTGCCTTTGCCATCAAATGCTCTATCACATTCTAGTTTAAATTCTGTTATATCATTTCCATATCTTGTTTCCAATCTATGAAAGTCATGACCAAGTTCCATACTAGGACCAAAGTAGGATCCTGTGTGTCCTGAAAAATCTCCGTGTCTATAAACACGCCAATCAGTTTCGTCTTCTGTATTATAATTAAAATTTTCTGTAATGATTTGCCCGATACCAGACCATCTAGATCCAGGTGCACCGGTTAAGAAAGTATAATCATATCTAGTGACGTATTCATGCATTATCGAAATGTCTCTTTAGTTCTTCAAACCCACCAATATATTTTTCATCTAACCATATCTGAGGAGCAGTTCTAGGTACAACATTTTCTTTTGAACATTCTTCAAACAATCTTGCACGTGCATCATTGTCCTCTTGTATGTTGTATTCTTCTACTTCAACGCCCTTCATTTTTAATAAATTTTTTGCCATGGTACAATAACCACATGCATTTTTACTATATACTATTGCTTTCATAAAATATAAATCCTTTCGTACATACTTATCAAATTATTATGTCTTGTTTTTCATACCAAGCATCATATAATTTATCATAGCATCTATCGTTCCAATCAAATTCTCTTATAAGCCATTGTCTTAAATATTCTTTATTATAAATGTATTTGAATGGTAACATTGTATCACAAGTTCTTTTTTCTTTCAACACCATATTATGTATTTCTTGGTGTTCTCCTAAATGATGTAATGCTCTTTCATTGTCAGGAAGTCTTCTTCTATCTGTAGGGTTATTCTTGTGACTATTATTAACCCAACGTTGATTTGCTTCTTCCAAAGTATTAATCGTTATATAGATTATTCTTTGTGTTTTTCTACGGTCAATTATATGATGATGCCATTCATTCATATTACCAAACGTATGAATAAAGTTTATATGGTCGTGTCCAACCGATACAGACGTATTACTTGTCCAACCATTAGCAAATCCAACACTTTTACTTGCAAGTTCAACAAGAAACTTTTGAAAATCTATTCCTTGTTTTTCACATTTAAGCCAATATCTTTTTACTTGATTTATTGGTTTTCCTATATTGTGACCTAATTGAATTGCTCTATATCTATCATCATCTATTTCAGCAGGACCAACAACATCAACCTTTCCAGTACCTGTTACATGTATGACAGGTTTCCACATATCGAATTTTATCCACAATCTATTATCTTGCCATTTTGTTTCTATATCTTTTAATCCAGAAAGAATCAACCCACGTAAAAAATCACCGCCGGCTCCTCCCCAATATCCAATATGATACTTCATCTTTTATCGCAATATATATTATTTGGACACATATTATGTTCACCCACTGTCACTCTATCAAAAATATCTGATTTAGGGTGCTTATACACACATTGATACCCGCCTTCTAATTCTGGGTGTGGTATAACTTTTGCTAATCTACACATCATTTTTCTTTCGTTTAGTTCTCCGTAAATTTTACCTTTCCCTGTAGGTATAGGAACTTCTTTTTCTTCTTCTTTACAACCTGTTAAAAGAAGAACCAACACAAGAACTAAAATCCATACTAACCATTTCAACTACTTCTCCACAAAAGATTTTTCTAAAACGTAATCACCTCTTGTTTGACTATTGCCTTCTTTACAGCCCATCTTTTCAAAATATTCTTTAAACTCTAAATTCATGGGCATAGAACCACAAATCATTGCACTATCTTTTTCTTTATCGAAAGGCTCAACACCTAACTTTTCGTATACAGAACCATCGTACATTGCGTTTGTTATCCTACCAGTATTTATAAAATCTTCCCTTGTTACTGAAGGATAAAATTTGAATTTGCCTTGTGTAATTTCTCCCCAAATCTCGTGGTCATTTAGTCCTTCTAAGAAATCTTTATAAGCAAGTTCTTTTACTAATCTAGTACTCCACAGTAATATTACATTATCATAATGGTCATATGTATCTACACCTCTTACTAAACTCATAAAAGGTGCAACACCTGTTCCTGTTGCTAACATGTAAAGATTTCTTCCTTGCTTTAGATTATCTAAAACTAAAGTACCAACTGCTTTTGAATTTGTTATTACTTCATCACCAGGTTTTATATGTTGTAATCTACTTGTTAATGGTCCATTTGGTACCTTAATAGAAAACCATTCCATATATTCTTCATAGTTTGGTGATGCAACAGAATATGCTCTGAGTAAAGGTTTACCCTCTACTTCAAGACCAATCATCAAGAATTCACCATCACGAAATCTCGTACCTGAATCTCTAGTTGTTTTGAAATGAAATAATCTGTCTGTATAATGTTTTACTTCTAATACTTTTTCTTTTACTATCGCCATTTTATTTCGTTGGAATACATATTGGTAAAGTTGGAACTAATATGCATCCTGTTGTCCTTATTATATTAAGTTTTTTACCAGCCTCTTTATCTTTATCAGTTGGAGTACTAGCACAACTACTGAGTAGAACTGCCAATACTAAAATAAAAACTTTCATTATTAATTATCTAAGACCCTTTGTCTTAAGTCACTTGAACTAAATCTATGGTCTCTTTGGTTGAAATATAATTCTATATCTCTTTTTTTACAGATATCTCTACCTGTGAAATCTTTGTCTCTATATTCAACTCCAAGTATACGAATATCAATATGCATACCTGATAGTATATCTTCTAAATCTTGTTCTGTAGCATATGGAATAATTTCATCAACATATTTACATGCACGTAATTGTAAATATCTTTCTACTACAGTTTGTACTGGTTTATTTTTAGTTGGTCTATCTATTGTTGGATCAGTTTGTAATCCTACTATAAGATAGTCACATTGACTTTTAGCCTCTTCAAGCATAAGAGTATGCCCGGCATGTAATAAATCAAAACTACTACAGGTAAATCCTACTTTCATTCTTCGAATCCATCAACACCTGGTGCGCCAAATACATCCTTTGGTTCTTCTTTTTTCATAAATTTCTTTTTCCATATCATATGAAGTACGTAAAACCATACACCATTTATTGAAGGTTCGATAAGTGCTACTGCGCCTGCTTCCCATAAACTTGCACCAGTCATTAAAGTAACAACTGTCAT
>MDTA01205239.1_pt1 | contig 20546 bp, 18 predicted proteins | sample 811151 | NCBI WGS metagenome assembly MDTA01 (sample SAMN05326648, study PRJNA326480) | marine metagenome | isolation source: seawater | place: Indian Ocean: South | collected 2010 | reverse complement strand
CCATTTACTGAGCCCAGCGCTGAGGTTGATGTGTATTGGGGGCTTGAGACAGAGGTCGATAAGCGAATCACTAAGGGAACGGGCTGGCTGGAGATTTTAGGATGCGGAATGGTTGACCCAAATGTTCTTGAAGCCAGTGGTATAGATTCGAAAAAGTATAGCGGTTTTGCATTTGGTATGGGTATTGAAAGAATTACAATGCTTAGATATCAAATTGGAGATCTAAGATTATTCTTTGAGAACGACAAGCGTTTTCTGGATCAATTCTCAGGCGAGAGATAAGGAAAGATAAAAGTGTTAGATAGGGACTATCGCTCGCTGTAAACTACCGACAACACTGTTTCACCTACTTCTTGCAGTGTCTGTACCTCTATGATGTCCATGTTGTCAGCGTGCGTATGGTGGAAGAATCCGTATCCCATAGTCCTGACGTTCATCCTGTAGTCGACTATGTTTGCTGAAGGCACCCCAGCGAATTCACTTACAAATAGATTATCGTCTATAGTTGGAGGAGTTTCTTCATTTAAGAATCTGCTCTCATATCCTAATTCTTTAGCCCTAGTCCAAACCTTCCTCACCACATGAGGCGCATGCTTCATCGAAGTGCCTTCTTTATTAAACTCTGCATCCTTAGCGCCAACCATATCAAGCAATATCCCATACCTTGCCCTATATCCGTAGCGATGTGGTTCTTGCGACCAGTACTGAGAACCTAGGCACCAATCCATGTAGTCAGTTTGCATTGAAGGAGCCCCGTTTGGCTTCCCGTAATCCTCTCCGTCGAAGAAAATAATATCAACCCCTACTTCGGCAGGTTTCAAGCTTAGCCTTCTCGCAATTTCCAGCAATACGCCCACTCCAGAACCTCCATCATTTGCCCCATCAATTGGAACATCAACCCTTACGCTATCCTTATCTGCAAACGGCCTAGTATCCCAGTGAGCATAGAGAAGAACCCTCGATCTCGCCTTAGTATTAAACTGCCCAATGATGTTCTGAAGCTCTAATAGCTTCCCATCAAAAGCGCGTGCGCGGAAGTTTTGGACTACAACTTCAGCCCCATATTTCTCAAGCTCAGAAGCCAACCATTCTCCGCATGCATCGTGTTCAGGCGTGTTAGGCACACGAGGCCCAAATCCAACCTGCTTCTGAATGAATGCATATGCTGAATCACCTGAAAAATCGGGCGCAACAACTGATTCCACTTTAGGAGGTGGGGGAGTTGTTTTGTTTTCGCTAGAATCACCGCATGAGTAGAGGGCAACAATTGCAAAAAGCGCAAAAACTTGTATGAACTTCAAGTGTTTCATACGAGATTTAATCGTGTGACCACGAGCTTCCGTCCTTACTGTCTTTTACTGTAACGCCCAGCTCAGAAAGTGTGTTTCTGATTCTGTCTGCACTAGCCCAATCTTTGTTTGACTTAGCGTCTGATCTAAGCTCTACTAATAAGTCTAGTAAGTTAGATGCAAGATCCTCAGATCCTTCAGCAGATCCTTTAGATCCCTCCTCTACAAGGCCCAGCACATCTTTCATAAACCCAGAGTAAAGAACTTTAAGATTTGAGATTTGGGTTGAGCTTAATGAGATTCTACCATCTACTGCTGAGTTGATTGTTTTCACCCCTTCGAATAGTGATGCTATAAGAATAGGAGTGTTGAAGTCGTCATTCATAGCAGCGTAGCACTTGTCTGAAAGCGCCGTGAAGTTGAAATCGGTGTTTTCTTCTCCGCCTACGAGTTTTCCAAGAGCTTCAACTGCGTTTGTTAGTTTAGACAGACCCTTTTCAGCAGCTTGAAGTGCTTCATTAGAGAAATCTAGTGTGCTTGCATAATGCCCCATAAGCATGAAGAACCTCACTGTCATAGGTGAGTAGCCTCGCTCAAGAAGTTTATGGTTTCCAGTAATCAGCTCGTCTGGAGTGAAGCCGTTTCCCTCTGATTTGGCCATTTTTCTTCCATTAACAGTGAGCATGTTTCCGTGAATCCAGTAGCGAACAGGGTTGGGAGTTTTATTGGCTCCAATGTTTTGGGCTATCTCACATTCGTGGTGAGGAAACTTAAGATCCATTCCTCCTCCATGAATATCAAACTCTTCACCAAGGTATTTAGTACTCATAACTGAACACTCTAAATGCCACCCCGGGAAGCCAATTCCCCAAGGCGAAGGCCAACGCATCAAGTGACTATCATCAGCCTTCTTCCAAAGAGCAAAGTCAAGTGGATCCTTCTTTTCAGATTGTCCATCAAGGTCACGAGTATTGCTAAGAAGCTCATCGATTTTCCTTCCAGACAATTCTCCATAAGGGTAGTCTTCACTGAATTTTCTAACGCTGAAATAAATGCTCCCGTTCACCTCATATGCATATCCGTTTTCAAGAATCTTCTCAATAGAGCTAATTTGCTCAATGATATGACCAGTTGCTGTCGGTTCAATTGATGGAGGAAGGATGTTGAATACCCTCATCACATCGTGAAAGTCATTTGTGTACTTCTGCACTATCTCCATAGGCTCAAGCTTCTGCAGCCTAGCCATCTTACCAATCTTATCCTCGCCATCTTCAGCGTCGCCAACAAGGTGACCTACATCAGTAATGTTTCTAACGTATCTAACCTTGTACCCGATAAACTCTAAATACCTGTATATAACGTCGAACGAAAGGAATGTTCTCACATTGCCTAGATGTACATTGCTATAAACAGTGGGTCCACATACGTACATACCAACGTGTGGAGCATTTAACGGTTCGAATAATTCCTTTTTGCGACTGAGGCTGTTCTGAATGTGCAGTGGTTGCATTTGTTAGAATTTGAGCTACAAAGATAACGAGTGTAATGCTAGTTCCTTAGAGCATTTAACATAGCTTCTACAAGCTCTTTAACGCCCAATTCTGATTTCCATCCCCATTCTTCTCTTGCAGTTGTATCGTCTATGCTGTTAGGCCAAGACGCGGCAATATTTTGTCTATGATCTGGATTGTAAGATATTTTAAAACCAGGGATAACCCTTACAATCTCCTCCGTCAACTCTTTAGGAGTGAATGAACATCCACTCAAATTATAAGATGTCCTAAGCTTTATGCTGTCAGCTGGAGCTGCCATCAAATCAAGAGTTGCTCTAATTGCATCATCCATATGCATCATAGGTAGAGCCTCATCAGGGTTTAAATAGCAGTCAAACTCCACTCCCTCAAGAGCTTTATAAAAAACATCAACAGCATAATCCGTGGTGCCTCCTCCAGGCAAAGACCTATGCCCAATAAGACCTGGATATCTTAAGCTTCTAACATCTACACCGTATTTTTCAAAGTAGTAATTACACCAAAGCTCCCCTGATACCTTTGATACCCCATAAATAGTTGTTGGATCACAAAAAGTATCCTGCGGAGTTCCATCCTTAGGAGCCTCAGGGCCAAACACAGCTATCGAACTAGGCCAAAACACCTTCTCCACCAACCCATCTTTAGCGCACTCTAACACATTAATAAGACTCTTCATATTTAGGTCCCAAGCTGATACGGGATTGATCTCTCCCTTAGCTGACAACATAGCAACAAGTTGATATACAGTGCTATATTCTCCTTTTTTAAGAATATCTCTCAAAGCTTTGGAGTCAGTTGAGTCTAATTCAACAAACTCACTTCTATTAGCTAATTCATCATCACTTTTCCTGAGATCACAAATTGTAACTGACTCGATTCCATAGCGCTCTTGTAACCCCAGGGTTAATTCTATCCCTAACTGTCCAGAGGCTCCTATAACTAGGTGTTTTCTCATTGCGATGTGAAGGTAAGTAGGGATACCTTTGGAAAATGCATTCAAGTGACTTTGATTATGAACTGCCTGATGAAAAAATTGCAAAACATCCGGTATCACCTAGGCGAGTAGCAAGGCTACTTAAAGCCTCTTCGCCCAGTTCTATTACTCACCATACTTTTGAAAATCTTCCAAAGATTCTAGACGAGCACGGTTGTGATGGTTTGTGGGTGAATGATACTAAGGTTCTACAAGCAAGATTATACATGCTTAAACCTACAGGTGGTAGACTTGAAATCTTCTTGCTTGAACCTTTAGATGGTGTTGCTGAGCAGGCACTTTCTGCTACTAAGGGAAGTTCATGGCGATGCATGGTACGTGGAGGTAGAAAGTGGACTTCCGGATATGCTTCAATACAGCTTGGTGATATCGTTTTAGAGGCAAGACCCATTCACCCTGAAGAGGGACTTGTTAAAGAGGAGGGAGGCACCTTTAAGTTGACCTTTTCTTTTACAGGAGCTGATTGCATGGGTGATGTGTTAGATAAGCTGGGAAAAATGCCGCTTCCACCTTATATGAAAAGGGAGTCTGAGGATAGCGATAAAGATGAATACCAAACCGTCTTTGCTAGGCTTCCAGGATCAGTTGCAGCTCCTACAGCTGGACTACATTATGACGATGTATTGTTGTCAGACCTGGAACAAATCGGTCTACCATTAAGTAGGTTAACGCTTCACGTGGGAGCAGGAACGTTTAAACCACTTTCTGCAGGTGCTATTGAATCACACCATATGCATGCTGAAAGATGTGTGCTTACATACTCAACACTTCAACTGCTTAGATCACAAAATAGACGAATCGCAACTGGAACTACAACTCTAAGAACATTAGAAAGTGTATATTGGATGGCAGTCTATCACAAGACTAATGGGACGTTCCCTGACATCCTTCCGCAGTGGACACCATATGAACTTGATGATTTCAATATGAGCTATGAAGATGCTCTTGATTATCTTATGGAATTAATTCCAAATGAAGGCCTCTGGACTTTTAAAACTCGTATAATGATAAAGCCCGGATACAGAATTAGATCTATATCCGGACTTATTACGAATTTCCATCAACCGAATAGCACACTTTTATGCTTGGTAGCTGCCTGTTTAGAATCTGCCGGTTTCCAGCAGAGTTGGCTTGAGCTTTATGATGTTGCTCTTGAAGAGCAGTATAGGTTTTTAAGCTATGGAGACGGTTGTCTCATTGAGCTTAAATAGGCTTATTTATATCTGTTGTCCTCAACGCCAGCAGCTTCATTCATTCCATTAGTAACGGCGATTGAAAGTCCACTCTTAGCTCTAGTAACAAGTGCTGTTTGCTCTTCTAAGAAGTCAGTCTTCTCATCAGCAGGAGTTACTGTTTTAGGAGCAATTACCCAAATACCGCTCTCGCCAATAATAGGGTTAGACATGTTTCCTTCAGGAATTGAGAATGAAGAACCAACCACAATAGGTTCAGCACCTGCACCTGATCCCGAAACAGCAGATGTCTTCATGTTTGCATTGAATGCTGTTCTTACAGGCTCACTAATTACCTCAGCGATTTCTTCAAGATTATTGCCATTCATTAGCTCTGCGTAAAGCTCGCCTTTAGCTTGCTTTATAGCTCCAGATCTCATTTGTTCTTCAACAGCTGCAAATTGTGGCTCACCTTTTTTCTTAATCATATCAACAACAACGATTACGTATTGCTTGTCAGTTTTAATTGGGTGAGATATCTCTCCTTCCTCAGCTCTGTATACCCAGTTTACGATATCTGAAGCATTTCTAATACCAGAAAGAGACTTAGCTCCTCTGATAATGTTCACAGCTTCACTTGTTACGAATCCAGCTTCTTCTGCAGCTGTTACTATCTCTTCTTTAGTTTCATTCGATACAGCAAACTCAATAGCTTCGTTGTATGTGTTTCTTCTTGTAGAATCAGATGCTGCAATTTGTCTAGTGATAAAAGCAACTTCTGCTTCCTCAATCTTGTAACGACGGTCAAGTACTTCAATTACGTGAACACCGTATGAAGTCTCAACTGATCCAATAGATCCAACTCTTCTGTTAAAGCTGAAGTCGTTAAATGGCTTAACCATTTGGCCTTGAGGGAAGAATTCGTATACACCTCCATTGCTCTTAGAGCCTGGGTCGTCGCTGTAACGTGCCGCAAGTGTACCGAAGTCTTGACCACCTTTGATTACTCTAACAAGGCTATCTGCTTTTGCGTTAAGCTTAGCCATTTCATACGCGTCATTTACATCCTTAGCTTGAAGAAGTATATGTCTAACAGATGCAGCTGTGTCTGGTACCATAGTTCTTCCAAGAACGTTTGCAACAATCATTTGGTCTCCCTTAGAATATGGTCCAACCATAGATCCAACCTTCACATCAAAAAATGATGATTCATCAGCATTTGTTTCTACCATTGACTTTCTAACTGAAGTAACAGTTCCAGATACATCAGATTCAGCGAAAGCTTTCTTGTCATCAAAGTTGCTCCAAGAATCCTTTAGATCTTGAAGATCTTTATTTATAGCATCAATATCTTCAACTGATGCACCAAATGGAATCTTGATAAGAGTAATATCTCTTCCTTCGTTCTTCTGCTCGAACTCTTTATCTGATTTGTGATCGTTGAAGTAATCCATAACATCGCTTTCAGTAACGTTCACAGCGCTATCAGGAATGTTCTTGAATAATTTTACTACATATCGAAACTCTGATTTGTTGTTAGCGTGTAGGTAATCATATTTGCCTTCAAGAGAATTAGCATAAACACCTTTGTTAATCAACGCTTCAAACTTTTCTCGCTTACGCTTAGAGATAATTACGTTTTTGTATCGGATAAACATCTTCTTGCCTTCATCAGTAGAGAGCATTGCGTTGAAGTTGTTTACCCAGTTCTCCTTTGCAGGACCGTTACTGTAAAATGCTCTTGACATGTATCCAGAGTCAATGTCTCCAAATATAATTTCCTCAAACTCTTCGTTTGTCACGGTGAGTCCAATTGATGAAAACTCATCTGCAAGAACAATATCAGTAGCTATATCATTCCACACTTCATCTGCAAGTCCGTCACCAGTAAAGCCCAAGCTTCTTCTGTTGTCCAATGCTGATTGGTATTCTGGTAAAGAGATTGTTACTCCGTTAGCACTACCAGCACCGTTGTCAGAAAATAAGTTTGGGCCAGTTAATAATGAAGTTATGAGGAATAAAATCATTGCTCCTCCTATAATAATAAGGAGTAAGATTTTTTGATTACGAATTTTTTGAATCATAGCCATAGTAAGACCTTTTAAATATCAGGTGCGCGAAGATAAGAAAATCTACCTATCTATAGTGATTTCAATTCAACAAGGTCTATTCTGTTTGCTTCGACCTTTAGAATTTTAATGATATAATTCTCGATTTGGACCTCTTTCCCCTCTTGAGGGATTTCAGCCACATTATCTAGAATGAGCCCACCTAAAGTCTCATAAGCGTCGTCAGTAGGAAGGCTAAGCTCAAGTTTTGTATTTAAATACTCTACTTCATGCCTAGCCGATAATAACCAAATACTATCGCCAATATTTTGTTCTACTAAGTCTTCTACGTCGTGTTCGTCCTCAATTTCGCCAAGCAATTCCTCCACAATATCTTCCATAGTGAGAATACCGGCAGTACCACCAAACTCATCGAGTACAACTGCTAAATGTCTTCTTCTTCTTATAAATTGCTTCAACAATTCGTCTCCTGTCATAGGCTCAGGGATGAAGAATGTAGGAAGTAGAACTTCATTAATTGATTGAGGTAGTTTGAATAGATCTTTTACGTGAACATAACCAGTGATTTTATCTATGTCCTCATTGTAAACAACAATCTTGCTAAGACCTGTCTTGTCAAACATTTCTTTTAGTTCAGAAATGCTAGTTATAGAAGAAACTGAAACAACTTCGTTCCTAGGTACAAGGCAGTCACGAGCTCTGATATTTCCCAACTCAAGAGCGTTCTGCATTATTTTAAGTTCATGCTCAAATTCCCCGTCAGGCTCAATTTTTCCACTCATACCCTGTAGATAATGGTTGAGGTCAGTTGCCCCAAACTCAGTTGAATCCACTTCTTTTTCAGAGGAACTAAATGGGAATAAAAACAACTTACTTAATCCAACTATCATCATTGCTGGAATGGCAAGCACACCTACAATTGTTGCGAGGATTAAGCTCAATCGATTAAGCCAAAGATTTGGCGCTACGTGAAACAGTGACTTAGGAATAAATTCTGCTGTAACAAGTACTACTATGGTTGTTATTGTGGTTTGGACTAAGAGAGCTAGAAACGAAATATCAACCTCCCTGCCTAGAAATGGAATATTAGCCTCCTGCCAATTATCACCATTGAAGATTAAATCACTGATTATTTCCCCTGATTGAATGCCACAAACCACCAGCGCTAGGTTATTTCCCACAAGCATGCATGCTATAAAAAGCTGAGGCCTTTTGAAGAATGAGGCAACAAGTTGGCCGCTCCAACTCTTCGTTGAATCCATCTCAACTTGAAGGCGGTTTGCTGAAACAAAAGCCATCTCCATTCCGGAGAAAAAAGCAGATGCTATTAGTGAGCCAAGTATTATAAAACTAGAAGTGGCCAAGGTCCATTATTTGCCTAAATCTCGTTCGAGTCGTTTTCTAAATATACGACGAATTATATACCAAAGAACTGCAAGAGCTGGTATGATAGGTAAAAACCTATTTTCATAAAGGCCTTCATTGAACATAATCCATATCGTAACCACCATTGTTATGACAGTTACAATTAGCCAAAATTTCTCAGCTGCTTTATTTACTTTCAGTATTCTTTTCTGATCCATTTGGTAAATCGAATGCCCCTGTAGGGTTTAGTATCATATAATTTTCAAATTTACTATCTGCCTCGAGCCCTTTCCCTTGTATTGTTCCAGTGTTAGTTGTAATACTTACAGGTCTATTTGTGTGGACTCTATCCTCTTCATTAGACCAAACCAAGTATTCTGTATTCAACTTTTCACCTTCATTATTTATTAATTCAACTTTATCCCAAGCTTCAAGATGAGCCTTGTCTGCATTATATGTGCCTCTACCACCTTTTAGAACTGCATCGTGCTCATGCTCATCACCCTCTATATACAAAGTGAATCCATCACTAACCCTCCAAATCTCGCTTTCCTCTCCGTCACTTTCCCATCTCTCTAATCTTCCTGAATAAAGGACATTTTTCACTTCCCCTTTTTCAGAGTATTTAAAGGAACCACCAGATATAACTTGGAGGGCTATTTCTTCCCGGTCTTTACTCATCACTTCTTCAGCTTCTGTAACTCCACAGCCAAATGAAATGGTGGTAAAAGCTAATGAAGCTAAAGAAATGCGAATACCAGTAGACATTATTTATCTAACTCGGATAACTGTAGTCTCTCCAGAACATGGGCATGACCCAGACTCCTTTACTGTAAAGTTAGCTCCAGCATTTAACCCTAGTGCGAAGATTTCATCAATAGTTGGGAATTGCTTCTCCATATTACTCATCTTCTTTTTCGCAGTTGTAGCAAGTTCTGCGTCCATTCTCTTAGCTCTAGAGTAGTAGTCGTGAGCTACCCAGTAAACTGATCTTTTACCAATAGCTCCATCATCACATGCCTTAGAAGAACCAGCAATAGCGTCTCCAATTAGCATATATGCATCTGCATTATTAGAATCTATAGCAAGAACCTGACGAGCGTATCTCTTAGCAGTGTTAGGTCGCTGAAGTGCTGAAGCAATTTGGCCTGCCTTAAGAAGGTAAGTAAGCTGGTTAGAACAATTATCACAGCTCATCACTGCCTCCTCCATGTACTTAAAACTATTAGCAAAGTCTGACTTTTTAGCGTAGCCCATACCGATTGCATAAGCAGCCTCAGCAGATGGGTCTACATCGTATACAGCTGTTGCAACAGGAAGGAATAAATCGTTTTCAGTACACTCTCTATCAACAAGAAGACTTAACACTTTGCGCTTTAGATCAATGTCTTCAGGGTTAGCATCAATGCTTGCTTGGAGAACTGGAACCATCTCATCACATTTAGCGATCGCAATAAATGTCTTTTGGATGTTCTCCTTTGCACTCTTGTATCCATTGATGGTTTTCTCCTTGCCATTAGCATTTGCAATTGCTGAATTAGCGTATTCCATAAGCATCAGGTAGTCAGTAAGCATATTTGCTTTCATTTCTGTACCCTTTTCCTTGTCCTCCTTGTTAACGGCTTTCATAGTGTAGAAAGAAGTAACGTAGTATCCGCTTAATGTTGAAGCAGAACTCTTGCTGCCTAAACAGTCTATGCTTTCCTTAAACATTTCTAAAGCCACCTCAGGATGAGACTTGAAGAACTTATACTGATCAGATGCTTTTCTTCCTAGTGTGTGACATCTGTTGTTTGGCTTTTTCTTAGTAGAAGGGAATAGTTCCATTCTCATGTCGTAAACCCACATAAGGCTATCAACAAGAACCGCTTGTCTTACGTCATCCCCAGCCTTTTTTGCAACTTTAATTTCAGCTTTAATGAAAGTCGCACCATCTGCGTAAAGACTTTCCTGTACTGTAGGTGGGCACACCTCACAAGCAGTCTCCCACTGTTGGTATGCTTCTGAATAGTTTTTCTGCTTTTTGTAACTCTTGTAAACGCTAAGAGCTTCTTTACATAGAGTTTGTTGCTCCGGAGTATCTCCGTACTTAGAATCGTCTTGCGAGAAACCGCAAAGAGGCAGGACAACTAGAATTGGAAGTGTTAGGAATTTGGTAAATTTCATTTTCTTGCGTTTTATCAATCGTATAGTTTTGGCGTAAGCCAAAGGTTTTTAAAGAATGGTGCCAAAGACACACCTACTTGAATATTAAAAATTGATTCTTCTAATGTGTTATCTAAAACTATGCCATTTGCATCTGAAAGCGAACGATGGCCGTATTCTACACCAAAGTGAAGATTGCTATTAGATCTAGATCCCTCAAGTGGTATTGAGAGTCCAGCAGAAGCTCTCCAACCTGTTAGTTGGTTGTCTAAATATTTTATAGGGTACTCATCAATAGCAAATCCAGCCCTATAAGTAGATCTACTAAAAATACTGCTATTACTACCAGATGATGCAGGTTTTATTGATAGGCCTAGGGACTTTCTACTAGCCTTAGCCCACTCTGCATTGCCGTCGATTAGATCTATATCAAAATCATTCGCCACAGAAGCCCAATCCTCCTGCATCATGTCTGCTACAATAAGAATTCTTCTTCCTTTTGAACCTTCAAATGATATTCCAGCACCAGCTGTCCATTTAGAAGGGATCTTTCCTTCAGCATCTAGTGTGTTCAAGTAAAAAGCTGTGTCCACAGGAGTCTCCACACTACTTAAAAGCTGAACAGACTCTACTATTTTTTCGTAGTCAGTGTATAAAGTTGACGACGTAGCATATGTTCCACCAATAAACAATGAAGCTGAATTTTTGAAGTTCTTATCAGCGTCATAATTCGCATAAAGCAGTTGAAATGCCTGTAGTCCAAAGACCCCGCCAAGAGATCGATGTCTCATTGAAGTGCTGGTCCTATTGTCTAGGAATGTTATATCCTCGATATCAAGTCTGCTTTGCTGGATTAACTCGCCAAACAAGTAGTTCACTTGTGCGCCTAAATAAACGCTATTTTTAAGAACAAGTACAGAATCAGCTTCCCCTGCATCAATCCACTTTTTACTTCTAAATGCGTGAGCTAGCCCCAAATAACTCTTGGCTGTCCCACCAGATCCCCGGTATCTTTCTGTAATATGCCCTAATAATTCATCTTCTGAACTTCTGCTTAAGTTGTAGCCATTTGCTGAATATGGTAGCATACCCATCATTATTGAAGTCTTTCCGCCAGGTCGCTTAACAACTATGTTCATTGCGCCTATGCTTCCTGTTAATGAAGTAGTGCTAGAATCCCCTTCATTCATGGTGTTTCTGGACCCGTGCACTGAAGATTGAAAAATGGTTGAAGTACACCCAGCTGCAGAAGCAGGTTGCTCAGGATTGATCACGCCACCTTCCATCATTGGAGCGCTAACTCCACCCATTAGAAGTTGAGGCGTTGAGAGAGTAGGCACATTTAGACCTAGACCAAATCTAGACCAAGGCGAAGGTTCAGTGTCCTGGCTTAAAAGTAAGTTATGGCTTAAAACGCACAATAATACTGCGATTGCGGTTTTAAGATTAGACACTTTTGATAGTTTGTAATAAAGCATAGTACCCCTTTAGGGTCAGATTAGAGTCTGCAAATTTCGGGGCTACAGGTCCTAGTTCCAAGTTCGAACTCCCACCTCCTGTTAAAATAACTCCTAAAGAAGGATATTCTTGCTTCAATGTTGTCCATCTCCCAATTATTTCGCTTACAATTCCATCTGCAGCTCCCTTCATCATAGCGTCTTCCGTATTTACTCCTTTACTTTCTCCAGTGATTTTATAATTGCCTGTGTATTCAAGTTTTGGAAGAGCATCAGTGTCTTCATTCATTGACTTAAGACGCGAATCAATTCCAGGAGATATCATACCGCCAAGATGAATACCTTCAACTATTAGGTCAGCAGTTATGCATGTACCCACATCAACTACAAGCCATGCTGGATTTATTCTCATGTAGTCTTCTATGCCTTTCTGAACAGCAAATGAATTCGCAATTCTATCAGCGCCTAATGAATTAGGTTTTTCAATTTCAGTAACTAGAGGATGATCATCCCCGTGCTTAAAAATGATAATGTTTCCAGAGCATAAGTCAAATAGTGAAGCCTCCTCATGATCTGTCCAACTTCCACTTCCTGTAAGCATTATTTCGCTAGGTTTTCCAGGAGGAATTGCTTCAGCGGTGAACTCTTCAAATGCAAGCCTTGATAAAAGGTTCCCTTCAACGAAGATTCCAATCTTCCATAGCGTATTGCCCTTTTCTACAATCCACGTTGTTCCCATGATATTGATCTCATTACGTGTTCTACATCGCTAAGCAATCTGCGAACCACAGGCGCTGTGCTATCAGCATTTGGTTTGTGATTGAAGTAAAGTGAACCACGCACAAAATAATCAGAGCTGTCAGTCACAAAAAACTGTAATGGAGTAGCAACAGGCCCTCCTAAGTGGTATAGCACTCCATTCGTTCCATGTTCATCTTCGCTGATTCTAATCCTACTAATTCCGTTTGCTTTTATGTCATGGGAAAACACCATGTCCTGAGCATCCTCCATTAAATCATAAAGGTTGTCGTGCACTTCTACTTGAGTGCAATGAAGGCGTGCATTAAACCGATCGAATTTGAGGTTAAACCAACAAGCGTCACCACTTTTTTCAGACTTTATTAACTCAACGGAACTGTATTGTGGCTTCTCTAAACTCAACCCACAATCTAAATCGACCTGAGAAAAACTAGCTTCAGGAATATTAATTCTTTGGTATCCTTTAGGTCTAGGAATTGGAGATTCTGAGCAGCTCGAAAAACAGAAGCTAACTAAAGAAGCGATAACAAAAGTTCTAGTTCTCCCTGTCATTTTTCTCTCCCTTTATGATTTCAATTTTAACCCTGTCAATCTTTCTATTATCGCCAGCGTCTATTGACAGCTTCAAGTTCTCAAAATTGATATACTCTCCTTTTCTTAAAATCTTCCCAGCCTGTTCCATGATAAACCCCCCCAAGGTGTCACTTTCTCCCTTTGCCTCTTCCCAAGAATTTTCCTCTAACTCTAGGACTCGGTAAAAATCGATAAGAGCAGTTTTACCTTCCATAATGAAAGTGTTCTCGTCTAGCTTAGAGTAACTAATTTCTTCTACATCGAATTCGTCAGTTATATCTCCAACTATCTCCTCAAGTACATCTTCTAAGGTGATCAGACCGCTGGTTCCTCCGTATTCATCAACCACCAGGGCCATGTGCACTTTACGCTCTTGGAATTCCCTTAACAAGTCGTCGATCTTCATGTTTTCAGTTATGAAGTATGGTTCTCGTAAAAGTGAAGTCCAAACCGCAGTTTCAAGATCCAGAAGCGGAATCAGATCTTTAATATGTAATACCCCCACAACCTCATCCATAGATCCCTTATGAATGGGAATCCTAGAGTATCCACTTGCAACAACGGCTGACCGTAAGACGCTCCACGGTTCCTCTAGTGAAAATGCTACCACATCAGTCCTGGGCGTCATTATCTGCTTTGCATCCTTGTCGCCAAACTTTACAATCCTCTCAAGAATCTCTTTTTCCTCAACGGACCTGTCCTTATTATCTGTTAACTCAACAGCTTTCGAAAGCTCATTTACAGAAATTTCTCCGGCGGATTTTGCGATTCTCTCGTCTAATCTCCTACCAATAGATACAAGTGGTCTCCAAAGAGGTTTAAATAGTTTCTGGAGAACTACTAAAGGAGGCGCCATGAATCTGCTCACTTGCAAATTATGAGAGTTAGCGTAGAGCTTTGGTACTACTTCTCCAAATAATACAATTATGAATGTGATACCCACAACATTAATTGCAAAGTTCAATAATTCATTTTCACTTGCTGAAGGGATTAGAGATTGAGACCAAACTGTTGCAATCAAGATGATTGCAATATTTATAAGGTTGTTCAGAACCAGAATTGTAGCAAGTAAATTCCTAGGTCCTTCCTTTTCACTTGGGGACTTTAAGAGTTTAAGTACTAGTTCTGACGACCTTTTGCTATCTGATTCTAATTCTTCTAAATCATTAGGTTTTAGGGAAAAGAAGGCGACTTCAGATCCGGAAATAAGTGCACTGCAAAGCAGTAAAAATGCAATTAGTCCTAGTGTCATTAATTAAAATGGTAAGTCGTCACTCTTAGGTTCTGCAGGCTGTGTAGACTGAGCTGTAGCGTCTGGTTGTTCTGGTGCTGGTGCATGAGCTGAAGGATTGTCCTTCTTATCAAGCATCTGCATAGTGTCGCCAACGATTTCAGTAGTGTAGCGAGTCATGCCCTGCTTGTCTTCCCACTTTCTTGTGCGAAGTTTTCCGTCTATGTATACTTGAGATCCTTTTCTTAGGAATTTTTCAGCTGTTTCAGCTAGTCCTCTCCAAAGAATTATGTTGTGCCATTCAGTAGAAGTAACTCTTTCTCCACTGGTTCTGTCTTTATAAGACTCAGAAGTAGCTAATGAAAATGAACAAACTGCAACTCCACTTTGAGTGTAGCGCATCTCTGGATCTCGGCCTAAGTGGCCTACTAATATTACTTTATTTATTCCTGCCATGTAAAGCGAAGGTATGGATTCTGCTATCGAATTAATCTTCTTATTGCATAAAGTTCATCATACGTTTCGTTTTCAGTTGAATAGACGTATTTTTGCACCCCAATTAATTTGAAAAGCGCGGTAATTTTATCGCATGTAACTAAAACTCAAGCAACTACAAATAGCTATGACAAAAGCTGATATTGTTAGCCAGATCGCAGAGCAAACTGGTATGGAAAAGCACGATGTGCAAATTACTGTTGAAGCATTTATGCGCACAGTGCGTGATAACGTGGAAAGAGGTGATAACGTTTACTTAAGAGGATTTGGAAGCTTTATTGTGAAGACAAGAGCTGCGAAGACAGGAAGAAATATTCTTGCTAAGAAGTCTATTCGCATCCCTGCTCATAACATTCCAGCGTTCAAACCTGCAAAGGAATTCCTTGAAAACGTTAAGGAAAAGGTTGCTGTAAAGGCGTAATTAATGAGGCCTGCCGCTGAGCAAATATTATTAATTGTAGTAGCAGTTATCTCAATTGTTGTCATCGCGTGTTCAGACCGTTTGCCGGAATCTGTTCAGGCTGATGCTGAAACAGAACATCCTGCCATAGAGGTAGGTGAGCTGAAGTCAGATGATGATAAGCAAATAGATAAAGCTCTTGCAATTATTGATGGCGGTAAAGCACCTATGGAGGGCATCCTCCTATTAAAAGAGCTTGCTGAAAGAGAGGGTGATCCTAATCTTGATGCAATATTCTTACTTGGAAAACTGAGCGTTCAAATCGATTCATTGGATAAAGCCGTAAAGAGGTTTAACCAGGTACTCGAAATTGATCCTAATCATCTTGATGCAACTTGGGAGCTTGCTATGTTGAACATGAAAATGGGAGACTTAGAAGCAGCCATTCTTCAATTTGATTATTGTGTCGAATATGATTTGTCCTATGCAAATGGTTATTTTTTTATAGGACAATGCTACGAAGCAATGAACCAAACAAAGCCTGCACTCGAGGCTTATAAAGCATATCTCCCACTAGCTCCTGATTCAATTGTATCAGTAAGTGTAGAGGGTATTATTAACAGATTGGAAGTCGGAGCCACAGTGGCAAACGACCCTAACTCATAAAGCACATTATCATGCCAAGCGGAAAAAAACGCAAGCGTCATAAGATGGCCACTCACAAGAGAAAGAAGCGTCTACGTAAGAATCGTCACAAGAAGAAGAAGTAATTCTTGACTTCGCGCACATAAATGTGCGAAGTTCTTGTTACATGTATTAGTCTAACGGATCGTTAGTCTAAATTCACGTGCGTTGAAATCGGAATTAATAATTAATTCTACCTCAAAAGGGGTGGAGCTAGCTGTACTAGAAGAAGGAAAACTAGTTGAGCTACACCGCGATCCAGGTGAGACTTCCTACAGAGTAGGAGATATCTATTTAGGTCGGGTTAGGAAAGTAATGCCTAATCTAAACGCTGGATTTATTGACGTAGGATACGATAGAGATGCCTTTTTGCACCATAGTGATCTTGGGGCCCAGTATAAAACTTTCCAAAAATGGACCAAGCTGGTCATATCTGGGAAGCAACCAGTTTCTAAAATTGACAAGTTCAAGAAGGAAGCTGATATTAACAAGAAAGGAAATATGCAGGACTATGTCAGCTCTTCTCAACTTGTTCTTGTACAGGTAGCAAAAGAACCTATTAGCAGTAAAGGGCCAAGGCTAACAGCCGACGTTACTCTGCCTGGGCGTTTCCTTGTACTTGTTCCTTTCTCTGACAAGGTAAACTTATCGAGCAAGCTTAGAAATGAGAAAGAAAAGAAGCGTTTAAAGAGTCTGATTAATAGTATTAGGCCTCCAGGGTTTGGCATAATTGTGAGAACTGTAGCTGAGGGAAAGAGATCCGCGGATTTGCATAGTGACCTTAGTGATCTTATGAAAAGGTGGGATGAGATGTATAATGGTCTTAAGCGTGCGAAGCCAGGGAAGAGAATTCTAGGTGAGCTTAATAAGACTAGTACAGTACTAAGAGATGTACTTCGTCCTGAGTGTGAGATGATCAGAGTCAATGATGAGAAACTAGCTGATGAGGTTAAAACCTATCTAGGTAGCATAGGTTCTGATAAGGTTGATATGGTGAAGTTTAACAAGGATAAAGACTTGTTTAACACCCTATCGATTCACAGACAGGTGAAAGCAACATTTGGTAAGACTGTGAATCTCAAGAACGGGGCTTACCTAATTATTGAGCAGACTGAGGCGATGTTTGTTATCGATGTAAACAGTGGTGGAAGAAAGAAGGGGGCTACTTCGCAAGAGGAAAATGCTCTTATCACCAATCTTGAATGCGTTGATGAAATTGCTAGGCTTCTTAGGCTAAGAGATATTGGAGGAATCATTGCTATCGACTTTATCGATATGGCAAAGAGAGAGAACAATAAGAAGCTTACAGATGCTATGAGAGCTGCTATGAAGAAGGATAAGGCGAAGCATAATATTGCTCCTCCTTCTAAGTTTGGGGTTATGGAGCTCACTCGCCAAAGAGTGCGTGATGTCGCTGAGGTTTCTACTCAGGATAAATGCCCATCTTGTAATGGAACAGGTAACGTACAAGCAGCGATTCTTTTTACCGACTCTATCGAAGGAAGCATTAAGTATCTTGCTAAAGGTGAAGGCCAAAAGAAGGTAAGCCTTTTACTTCACCCAATATTAGAAGCATATCTGACTAAAGGTGAAATTCACAGTATGCTCAAGGGCATATTTGGCAAATCAATCAGAACTAAGTGGGAGAAGAAATACGGAATTGAGATTGCAATAGAGTCTAACTCTTCAGTTGAACTTTTGGAATTCCACGTGTTTGATTCTACAGGTAAAGAATTAGCAGACTAAGCTCTAGTTGGCATGTCCTTTGGGTAGCACAGGAATGACTTTACTACATTTCTTGTAAGACTTTCGATGGTAAGGTTGTCGTTCGCTTTTGCGAAATCGATTAGCTCGCCATCTTTTGTTTTAATGAGAATACCGTTTTCCTTGTAGGGCTGGTTTTTCACTTGTCCTGATGTAACATAGAAATTTGCAACTTCTCTGTCCACTCCCCAGTCGCTCATAAGAGTCTTAACTCTCTCTTCCTTGTCTTCATTAGAAAACGGGTCTGTGCGCAACTCAATTCTGAAGAGCCTTCTGTCTAGTAGGCGGGAACTTAACTCAGAAAGTACGCTGTCTGGGTGTAATCTCCAGGCCTTCATTGCATTATAGATGTCGCTATCATCTAAGTCGCAGAACTTATCTAGAACCCCTGCGTTGTTTGCAAAAGAGTCTTTGTTAAAGTCGTTTTGTAAAAAGGTACACAGCGAAGGCGAAGCAAATAGAACTTCACCAGTTCTGCTGATTTCTTTAGCTCGTTTAAGAGTAAGCATCAACATGTGTTCAGCGCTTAGGACAGTTCTATGCAGGTAAACTTGCCAGTACATAAGTCTTCTTGCTACTATGAATTTTTCAATGCTATAGATTCCCTTTTCTTCAATGACTAATTGATCGCCATCTACAGCTAGCATTTTGATTATTCTCTCACTTCCAACTTTACCTTCAGTTACTCCCGAGTAAAAACTGTCCCGAGCTAGGTAATCCAGCCTGTCCATATCTAGTTGTGATGAAACAAGTTGGTGTAGGAATTTCTTGTGGTAGTTGTCCTCGAAGATTTTAATAGCGAGTGTGAGAAGTCCGTCAAACTCTTCATTAAGCCTTTTCATAATGAGCATGCTTATGTCTTCGTGATGAACGCCAGTAACTATACTGTGCTCAAGGGCATGGCTGAATGGTCCGTGTCCTATGTCGTGAAGGAGAATGGCAAAGCAAACGGCTTCGTCTTCTTCACAAGTGATTTCCACGCCTTTTTCTCTAAGTGTATTTATTGCTTGTTGCATCAAGAACAAACAGCCTACTGCGTGGTGGAATCTATTATGAACAGCTCCAGGGTATACAAGGTGGGAAAGTCCCAGCTGAGAAATTCGTCTAAGTCTTTGAACATATGGGTGGTCCATAAGCTCTAAAGCCCTCGAATGTCTTAGAGTCACAAATCCGTAAACTGGGTCATTTAGGATTTTATGGCGATTAGAAGTAGACATGAATTGTAAGATACGCGTTTCTTTGCAAGAATAATGCAAATTAAATCCATGACGCGACAACCTCATATACTATGGGCTGATGACGAGATAGATATTTTAAAGTCTCACATCTTATTTCTTGAAGGGAAGGATTATAAAGTGACTGGGGTGAATAGTGGTACTGAAGCCTTGGAGGAAGTTGATATGAATGCCTTTGATGTGGTGTTTTTAGATGAAAACATGCCTGGAATCAATGGAATAGAGACTCTTCAGCGCATTAAGGAAAAGAGGCCTCATCTACCGGTTATTATGATCACGAAGAGCGAGGAGGAACATATTATGGAGGAGGCAATAGGCTCGAAAATCAGCGATTATTTGATTAAGCCTGTTAACCCTAATCAGATTTTGCTTGCAGTAAAAAAGGTGCTTGATGGAAAGAGGCTGTTAAGTGAAAAAGCGATGCAGGATTATCAGAGGGAGTTCCGAGAGATAGGGATGAAGCTGATGGGGAGGATGGAAATTGATGATTGGTATGAGGTTTATGGTAGGCTAGTGTTTAATGATATTGAGCTTAGGAATTCTGGGGATACAAGTATGTTGGACGTTTTGAATATGCAGTTTGAGGACGCGAATAGGCAATTTTCGAAGTTTGTTCAGAAAAATTACGAAAGCTGGGTAGCGGCTGGAGATGAGGTTGGAAATGGTGGGGTTCCTCTTCTTTCTCACAGGGTGTTACCAGAGGTGTTACCGAGGGCGATAGAGGGAGCTGCTGGTAGACCGGTGTTTTTAGTTGTGATTGATAATTTGAGGTTGGATCAGTGGAGAACGATACAGCCGCTGTTGAAGGATATTTTTAGGACTACTGAAAATTCATCGTATGTGAGCATACTGCCTACTTCTACTCAATATGCAAGGAATGCTTTGTTTGCTGGTATGATGCCGGCGGACATACAGAGAATGACTCCTCAGTACTGGAAAACTGAGGACGATGAGGGGTCTAAAAACCAGTTTGAAGAGGAGCTGTTGAAGAGATTGCTGGTAAGATTGGAGGTGGACGGGAAGACTAGTTATAACAAGGTGACAAATCTTGCTGCTGGCAAGAAACTCGTTGATTCATTTCATGAGACGAAGGGGGAAGTGCTGACAACATTGGTATACAATTTTGTTGATATGTTGAGCCATGCAAGAACTGATATGGACGTGATAAAGGAGCTGGCTGATGATGAAGCAGCATACAGAGGGCTTACGTTGACTTGGTTCGAGCACAGTGCTCTGAAGGAACTATTCGAGCAAATGGCTGAAGTTGGAGGTAGAGTTATTATCACTACTGATCACGGAACTGTTAGAGTTAAGCAGGAGATTAAAGTGAGAGGTGATAGGTCTACTAATTCTAATTTGAGATATAAGGTGGGGAAGAATTT
>MDTA01079251.1_pt1 | contig 20549 bp, 10 predicted proteins | sample 811151 | NCBI WGS metagenome assembly MDTA01 (sample SAMN05326648, study PRJNA326480) | marine metagenome | isolation source: seawater | place: Indian Ocean: South | collected 2010 | reverse complement strand
TCAGATTTCCATTAACATATAAAGGATCATTTTCATCCCAAGCCACCAAATCATCAAGCTTTGCTGAATACCCGACAAATCCACCTCGTAAACCAAATGAAATTTTACCCCAACTCGTCCTAAAGTGATAGCTCATGTCAGCACCTAAAACTCGTTCTCTTACCACTCCAATCCTATCTGATGAGTACATAAGTCCTATCCCTATTGGCAGTTTGTCCAGTTTGCCGTCTATACATAGAATTTGGGTAGTAGGGGCACCCTCTATCCTCCATTGACTTCTATACATTGTAGAAGTTTGAATGTAGGAATGGGCCCCTGCATATGCTGGATTGAGCATAAGAGAATTGAAATTATACTGAGAGGCCAAATAATCCTGTTGAGCTCCAACATTAGCTTGGCTAGTTACTATAATTAGCGATGTCAGTATCGTGTTTATTACTGTTCTCATCGTCTAATGTCTACAAAGGTTGAATAAGCGCTACCTGAGGCTTCAAAAATGATGAAATAAGTTCCTGGCGCTAGTGGCTCTCCATTTTTATCTATTCCGTTCCAATCATTTCTATAATCCTCTTTATCAAATACTATTTGTCCCCAACGGTTCACTACTTTAAAGCGTGTGTCAGGAATCCAATCACACGGTGCACCTTCACCAGGTGCTATTAAAGGACCTATATCAAGTATCTCATAGTACTCATTAAATTCGTCACCATTAGGAGTGATGCCTGTCGGCAACGAAGGAGCAAAAACGGTTTCTTCAATTCTAATAAAGTGACTAGCTTGCGCTGAATTACCACATCCATCCTGCCAAAAATATCTCCTCTCAATAATGCAGGCTTGTTCTTCACATTCACCTTCTACAACTAAATCTTCACAATCGAAATTCAAGTCGTTAGACCCACACTCATCACTAAAATCAAGCTCGTTAAATGTTTCTTCACAAGAAGGCATGTTGTAAGAACAGTAAAAGAAAAGTGAGTCAAGTTCTGTTATTAATACTGGAGCAGAAACATCTCTAACCTCTATGATTTGACTTACCGTTGTTGATTGTCCACAAGCGTCCGTCACTGTGAAATGTCTTAACAAATCGTAATAGTCTTCACATAACTCATTTTCTATAACGTCATCTATAACTAAAGTCATACCGTCTGGCGAACATGCATCATTAAATTCTGGCATTTGGTATTCCACTTCTTCGGTACAATTTACCTGGATATTTTCTGGAACAAAAGTGAAGATTGGAGGGATGCTGTCTACAAAGGTGATTGTTTGAGTTTGATAATACGAATTGCCTGCATCATCCTCAATTTCAAATGTTCTATAAAGCACAGATTCATTTGCGCAATCTTCAAAACTCTCTGAAACATTGACTGAGACTAACTCAGGGTTGGGGTCGCATGCATCAGCAAACTCAACTGGAGCTGTTGGATAGTCTTCATCGCAAGCAACTACAATGTCATCAGGAAATTCTGTAAAATATGGAGGCGTAGTGTCGACTACGTCAATGATCTGCATCCCAGAAGTCGAATTACCACAATCATCTGTAATTGTAAAGGTTCTTTCAATAGTATATGTTCCTGTAGATTGGAAATTAACTATCTCTTGTTCCTCTTCAACTAGCGGAGTTTCATCGCAATTGTCAAAAGCAACAGGAGGATCAAATGTTATATCGTCACTACACTCAATAGTATAATCATCTGGGACTATTAATTGAGGGCTTTGGAAATCTTCAATAATTATTAATTGCTGTGCCGTCGAAGCATTTCCGCAGTTATCTGTTGCCGTAAACGTCCTCGTCATAGTATAAGTCTGTGGGCAATCCCCAAACAAGGTGTCTGTCTCCACAGTCATGTCCACTTCTCCTAAGCAGTTGTCAATTGCTATCGCATTTTCTAAAATAGGTATGTCATCACAAGATGCTGAAAATCCTAGAGGCACATAGTTTATCTCTGGAGCTTCGTCATCTAATACCTCTATAAAGTACTCCGTTGAATCTGCGTTTCCACATGCGTCAACCGCATATGCCCACCTTGACAATTCCCAGTGGTTTGGACACGATAATTGAGTTTCTGAAATCTCGCCCCATTCTACTTGGTCAACTGACGAACACATGTCATATGCTTCTAACAATGGCCAAACAACAAGGGCCTTACACTTAAATGGTATCGCTAATTCTTGAGGAGGCGTAAACGAAAACTCTGGGCCAATTGTGTCAACAACATTTACAAAGTGAGTGTCAATTCTAGTGTTATTACACTCATCAACTAAGGTAAACTCCCATTGAAATTCACGTTCCGCAGCACAATAACCTACAATGGTATCTAGGTCGATTGTTTGATCTACGACACCACAGTTGTCGTTAAAATCCACTTGGAAAAGCCCACTGATCAAATAGTCTAAAAGGTCCCAATCTTCGCAACTAATCAATGTGTCAGTAGGGAAAGCTGTGAAAGTCGGAGCTTCAAAATCTACTATATCAATAGTCTGAGTAGCACAAACAACCCACGTTCCACACTCAGAATTTTGAAGTGGTGCAGGGGTTAAGAAAGTTCGCGTAATTCTTGAAACTACATTCGGAGAAATCGGGTCAAAGCAGCCAAGAGTGTCGACATCGACTACAAGTTCAATCTGCTGGAAAAGTTCGTTTGTTATGTCATCACACTGATGAACCACAACATCGTCAGTCTGCGTGTAGACATAGTCCCAATCTTCCTCTCCACAATTCCAAATAATATCTTCTGGAGGCGTGATGCAAATGTTTTGGGCGCCTAGCCTAGGTCCCCAAATTAAAACAAAAAATAGAACTGTGAATAGCTTACTTATTTCTGTATTCATTTGCACGTTGTTGAAGTTAACTCAATCATCGCAGAATCGTAATGAATCCTCGTAATTCTTTCCCTTTGTCCACCCAAGTATTAGAGTTTACTTTAATTACATATGTATAGACGTCATTCTGAGAATAATACTGCCCATTCTCTCCCGCTTCTCCAAGCCAATATTCCTCAGGATCGTCTGACTCCCAAACAAGCATGCCCCATCTGTTATAAATCTGAATATTATACGATTCAATGACATCTAAGTTAGAGAATTCTGGCCTCCACGCGTCATTTATTCCTTTTGAATTAGAACCTTCAAATGGTGGGGTGAATGAGTTTGGCACATATATCTCCAGTTCTGTTGAAATGGTAACCATTTCCGAATGACTACTCACACATCCATGCTCGCTTGTCGCAGTCAATGTTGTGTGATATGAACCCGGCAAAATGAAATCAAACACTGGTGACTCTTCTGTTGAAACACCACCATTCCCAAACTCCCAATAGCTTGATTCATGACCAGTTGTTAAGTTCAAAAATTCAAATGCTGTATTGCTTGGGTGTGATAAGTTTGGGTTAAATGAAGAATAAACTAATGGTACTACGTCGAAGTCTACATTTGGTTCAGGCCAAACGTTAATTATCTCCGGAATCTCCAGCTCGCTTTCACACCCTTCAGCAGAAATAGATACCATGTTCAGCACAAAGTTTCCTGATTGATTAATGGTAAGAGGAAAGTTAGGCACAGGACCATTGTAGATCAGCCAATCAGCATTTGCAATAGTAATGCTAGTACCTATAGATCCCGATGAAATATCATTAAACGCAACTTGTAAAGGAGCACACCCAGCCGAAGGAGTCATCAATATCTCAGGCGATGGGAATGAATATACAGCCACACTTTCAGAGGCAGTCGCAGTACAGCCAAATAAATTTGTAACGAGCAACTCTACCAAATGATCTCCATAATTGTTAACCTCAAAAGAAGGCTGGAATGCCCCGCCAGCTTCTTGGTTGTTTACACTCCATTGATATTGTAGTGACGTTCCGTCTGACAAATTGCTCAGGTAAATCGTCGACGGTAGGCCGCAAAGCAATTGATCGCTAATGTCGAATGCGGCAATAGGCTCTGGCAGAACGTCTATTGTGAATTCACCATTTGTAGAACAGCCATTAATTGTTAACGCGTCAACTGTCACGTCAAATGACTGTTGAACGAAACTATTATTTGTAAATGTATGAGTTGGCGTTTCCTCTACACCGTTAGGCGTAGAATCGCCAAAGTCCCACGTCCAAAATGAAGTAACAGAAGTCTCGTTTTGGAATGTGATTGGAAGAGGGCTACATCCTGACAATGCACTTGGCTCAATATTCAAAACTGGGGTAGGAAAAACCTCAATTGAGAAGCTCTCTACTCCAACACATCCATATATGTTCGATAAAACTGTTGCTTCAACATCATATAATCCAGAATCAAAAAATGTATAATTTACGCTAATACCATTCGCAGCACCACCATCTCCAAAATCCCATTCAATACCTCCAGGTGATATTGCATCGACAGAGAATGTTGCTTCATCACCTTCACAAACCTCGTCAGACTCTGAGATTAAGGCAAATTCTGGTTCTGGGTGTACTGTAATTACTATTTCAGATGTGTCGTAAGAACATCCGTTGTCTACATACTGAATTAGAGTGTATTCACCCTCTTCCTCATATATGTTTGTCGCCTGCTCTCCTGTGAAGTAATTCCCATCACCAAAATCAAATGACACGTCCGTTGAGGAAAGACTTAAATTATTTACTACTACTTCTAGTGGAGGACATCCGTCAGTGGTGCTAGTAGAAAATATTGATAGAACATCGTTAGGCTGAACTTCTATTGGAAGAGAAAATGTGTCTGTTCCACACTCATTTTCACCAGTAAGTGTTATTGTGTATGTTGTTGTAAGTGAGTCTACGATATAAGTTGGAGACAATGGTGAAGCCCCTGTAGATGTTTGGCCATTACCATAATCCCATTCAATGTATGTGGGCAGTCCAACTCCAGCATATTGTATGGTTGCAGTATAGGGAGAGCACATCGGTTCAGACTGTAAATTAAACTCCATTTCTGGTTGAGGTAGTACTGTTATCTCTTGAGTGTTTATACTCTCTCCACACAAGTTTGTTAGAGTTAATTGAAGGTCGTAAAGAATTATGCTGTCACCTTGTGTAAGGACTTGGTCAGGCAGAATGCTACCTGTAAAGCTTTGACCATTTAACTCCCACTCATAGCTACTGTAAGGAGAATACGATTCGTCTGAAACAGACAAAAACAATGGCGCACAGCCTAAATCTGTGTTTAAAGAAAAACTTGCAATTGGAAGCTCAGTAACTTCAATTACTGCTGAAGTAGTGTCTTCACAACCCCAATTATTTGATGCATAAAGAGTGACTACATACTCTCCTATATCAGGATAAATGTATGTAGGTGATGGCTCTTCACTTGTAGCTGAATTTCCAAATTCCCATTCATATACATTAGCGCCAGTTGATAATTGAGAAAATGGATAAACTAAATTGTTACATCCTAAAGTGTCAAATCCAAATTGAGAATCAGGTACAGGGTAAATTTCTACATCATGAATTACTGTATCAGCACATTGGGTAGTTTGATCTGTATAGGTGTAATTAACTTGATAACTGCCTGCTGGTTGAAGTGTGTTGTAAAGACCACTTTGAGAATCTAAAACGTTTAAGCCAAACCAAGTCCCACCAGTTGGTGAAGGCTCCTCTAATATTTGACTTCCAAGATTTCCACAGAACGAGTCATCACTACTAATATATATTTCTGGAAGTGGTTCTACGCTTACAACTAATACGTCCGTAGTGTAACACGTGCCAGTCCCAAATTCTATCATAAACTCATAATCTCCCGGAAGAAGTAGTTGTGGGTTTATTAATCCAGTTTCAGAATCTAAAAGTGCGACAGAAGCCTCAGCGCTTAAACCTGACCAAGTAACGCTTGATAATGGATAGAAGTTCTCTAGCTGAAGTAACGGTGCATTGTAGCAAACCGTAGTATCAGGGCCAGCAACAGCTATTGTTGGGTCGACAACTGTATATGTTAGAGTGTCTGTATTAGTACAACCTGTTGCGTTTGATGTAAACTGATAGACCACTTCAAAACTGCCAACACCAGTAAATGAAGGGTCGACTATGCCATCAGGTGAAATAGCCCCAAAAGCATCGCCTAAGCCATAAAACTCACCTGAACCGCCATCAGAAAGTCCAGGACTAAAGCCTTCAAGAGTTGATGGAATTGGTTGATTACAAAACTCTACATCATCACCCGCAAATACTGTTGGGATGTCTAAAATCGTAACTACGTGAGTGGTTGTATCCGAACATGAAGTTAATGGGTCTGTGTACCAATAAATCAAGTCCCAGTCTCCAACGCCTATACCAGAGTTGAAAGTCCCGGCTTGCGAGTCTACAACTCCGTCTCCTTCCCAAGTGCCACCAAATGGACTAAACGATGAAAGTGATACCTCACCCTCATTGACACAAAAAACATCAGAGCCTGTTACGTTTAGAATTGGTAAAGAATCTATGGTCACAACAACAGTATCGGAAGAATAACACGTGCCAGTCCCAAATTCTATCATGAACGAGTGTTCTCCAGGAGATAACAAAGTTGGATCTATCAAACCTGACGAAGCATCTATAATCGCTGCATTTGATTCGACCGTTTCACCAAACCAATTGGAACCAATCGTTGGAGACCCTAAAAGTTCAAACTCAGGAATGTTAATACAAATGTCCACGTCTTCTCCAGCATATGCGGGAATCGGAGGTGAAACCGACACCATTAATGTGTCAGAATTAAAACACCCTGTCTCATCACTTGTAAACGTGTATACAATATCAAATTCTCCATTTCCTGAAACTATTGGATCAAATTCTCCCCCGTCAGTTATTGCGTTTACAGCTTCTCCCAAACCAGTAAATACACCAATGCCTCCATCATTGTTTAATGGAAAATTACCTATTAGCTGTTCATTAATTGGTTGATTACACAATAGTAAATCGTTGCCGGCAAAAACCTGTGGTATATCATTAATAACAACTTGGTGTAATGCTGTGTCAGAACATAAGGTTAGTGTGTCAGTATACCAGTAAATTAAATCATATATGCCCCCTAGTTGGTTGGAATTAAAGGTCCCTAACGCATCGTCAATTAGACCTTCTCCTTCCCAAGTGCCACCTGGTAAGCTTGTTTCACTTAGTTGTACAATGCCATCATTTGAACAGAATTCATCATTTTCAATCACCTCTACATTAGGCAAGTCAATTATCGTTATGGAAACTGTATCAGATGTATAGCAAGATTCCTCGCCATATTCCAGTAAAAATTCATGAATGCCAGGAAGTAAATTCTGTGGGTTTATAATTCCATTAATTTGGTCTAATAGTGCGCTTTCAGGTGTGTTTCCTAAAACAAACCATGTTCCACCAGTTTCAGGGGTGTAGTCTTCAAATTGTACATCTGGGCTGTTATTACAAATTGCAAAATCTAGTCCGGCGTTTGCAATTACAGGATCTATAACTTCAAATTCTAAAGTGTCTGTATTTATACACCCAGTAGCTGAAGAAGTAAATTGATACACAGCTTCAAACACACCTACACCTGTAACAAAAGGATTTATTGTGCCATCTGGAGATACCGCTAAATTTGCAGGTCCTAATCCATAGAAAATTCCCTCTCCTCCATCCGTTAAACCAGGAATATAGCCGTCAAGATTGGTCAAAATGGATTGATTGCAAAGCTCAATGTCTGGACCAGCATAAACTGTTGGAACATCTTGGATTAGTACAGAATGTGAAGCTGTGTCAGAACATGTAGTGCTCTCATCAAGGTACCAATAGATCAAATCATATGTTCCTGTCCCAACACCGGAATTAAAGGTTCCTGTATCTTCATCAACTACTCCGTTGCCTTCCCAAACTCCCCCTTGAGGCGTTGCTTGTGTAAGTGATACAACTCCATTATTTGAACAGAATATTCCTTGGCTATCTAAGCTTATTTCTGGAAGCGCAAGGGTGGTAATTGAAACTGTATCGTTTGTGTAGCAAGTTCCTGTTCCATACTCTAATAAAAAGTCATATTCTCCTACAGGTAAGAATTGGGGATTTATGACACCTAGTTGGTTGTCACTTAATGCGGTTAATGGCGTGCCATTTATTGCTGTCCACAACACCCCTTCTGTTGGATAATAGTCTTCTAAGTTAATCTGAGGTGCATTAAAACAAACTGTAGTGTCTGGCCCAGCAAAAGCTATTTCCAAATTTGTTATCTGTACATCAATTGTGTCGGTGTTTACACAACCAGTAATAGCACTTGTGAACTGATATACAACTTCGAATAGGCCTGGTCCTGTTAGTGAGGGGTCAACTTCTCCCTCAGGAGATACGGCGCCTTGCGCATCACCTAGACCATAAAACATTCCATTGCCATTTTCATTTAATCCTGGATAAAAGCCCTCTAATTGCGCTGTATAATTAGTTTGGAAACAGAATGTGGTATCAGGTCCTGCGTCTAAAAATGGTAAATCAATAACGTCGATTGCAAAGCTTAGGTAATTTGAACACCCGTTGGAATCTGTGACAAATAATTCTAATTCTTGAATGCCGACAAAATCCCAAGAATTGGCAATAGTATACCCGTCATTTACTATTAAATCAACATCTGACAACCACTCAATGAAATAAGGACCTGTGCCACCTTCAATGGTTAATTCGAATATCCCCGACTCATATAAACATAGTGATTCAGGGCCATCCCAGTAAACATTTGGTCTCTCATATACTTCAAGAATCATTGCATCTTGAGTAAAACACGTTCCTTCTCCAAAGTCATAAAAAAATTGATAAAGGCCTGAATCAAAATTTGATATGTCTAAAGAATCTGAAACAGAATTGCCAATGAAATCTCCTGTCCAATTTCCGCCAATAGGAGTGTAAGAGTCCTGTATAATTATGGTGTCTATATTACAAACCGCAATATCTGGTCCGGCTTCAGCAAAGGTCGGCGGTATAACTTCTATGGTTAAGCTATCAGCGTTTTCACAACCATTTAAGTCAGTGTACTCATAGTAAATAAGTGATGTGCCTACGCCAATAACAGAAGGGTCAACTTCTCCTGTAAATTCATTTTGGATTCCTAGTCCATCCCAAACACCTCCAAAGGGGTTGTTGTCGCTAAGTGTTGTAAGGATTGATTGATTACAAAATTGCACGTCAGGTCCAGCATCAACTATAGGAAGACTGTATACTTCTACATTTATCTCATCACTGCCCTCACACCCGTTATCATCTACTACATATGCAGTAAGCGATGTAATATTTTGATCAGCTATTGTGATAAAATTCTCGTCTATAAGTGACAAATTATCTTCTGACCAACTTACATCATAATCAGGAGTGCCATCTGAAATTGATGTTGTCAAATCCAACTCTTCCTGATCACAAATTGAAAAATCTCCAATTATGTCAATTACAGGAAGTGGGTATGCAATTATATCAAAGGTGGTGTCAGAAGAACAAGATTCAAACTGATAATTTATTGTTCCTGTGACAGTTTCTGTTGTGCTTCCTGAAGCTAGATAAATAGCTGAATTGCCTGAGTTTGAAATGATTGGATTGTTGGACGACCAACTATAGTCATCCGCCCCAAAAGCACCTATTTCTATTGTGCTGCCTAAGCATTCTCCAGGCAAGGAAGTTGTTGTAATCTCAGGGTTTTCATAAACTAAAACCGAAATGTTTGACGAGTCTACTCCACATACATTAGTTGCTGTCGCTTCAATTGAGTGTTCGCCAAAACTGTTTAAAGGAACAATGATTGGTTCAATTTCCGATGAGTCTGATGAATGATATACGCCATCTACGAACCAATTAATAACATATATGTCATAATTTCCATCGTCAAACTGGATGATACTTGATGTAACTTCTTCTGTTTCGCAAATAAAGTAATCATCGGCATCTATCAAAATTTCCGGTATGTCATAGGCTTCAATAATAAATGAGGCTTCTCCCGTAATATTACAATTAGATGGAAGGAAATTTTCCGGGGGTGTGTGGATGAGGCTTATCTGATAATCAACTGGTTCAAGCAATACTATTGTTGGGCTTTCAGAATTTGGCCCAGAACCAGCCGCCCATTCAAAGGCTCCGTTTTGAATAACCCATTCTCTATTAAATGTTCCACAAGATAATGGCGGTGTAAGATCCGTTAGGGTTACTTCCAACGGAATGCAACCATTGTTTGGAAAATGGCTCTCAATTGGCTCTAGGATATCTGGATAAACACATATTTCATGATCATCCTGACCGTTAGAACAAGCAGCAAGCTGCTCTAAAACATTAATCTGGTATAGCCCTGGCTCTAAAAAGCTGGTAGTAAAAATTGAGCTTGTATCGGGACTAAAGATGTTAGGTAAAGTAGATGGGTTTGGAGGGATTTGTCCTTGTAGCGGAAGCACATACCAATTTGGCTTTCCATTCTGACACTCATCATCATCATCAATTGATGTGCCCGTGGATGGAGAGGTAAATGTAGTTGGTTGATTTACGCAGGTTATTGTGTCTCCTGTAATTAAAGGGGAGGGCTCAAGATTAATTTGAACAGGATCTTGGATAAAGTTTGTGGCATCGCAATCATTGTCAGCGGTTATCATAATAAAAAAAGAATTTTGCACGCCTGAAAGAGACGTATAACCACATGAAGAAATTTCATACAAATGACTTAAATAAACCTCTCCTGTTGTTGGATCTATAAGGTCAAGAAATTCCTGATGCGTATATTCTTCAGATGTTTCGTCTCCCCACTGTATTGTATATATTGTTGAAGCTGCATTATTTTGAAAATCATATACCGGATACGTAATTTCTACAGGGCTGCATAGTCCAGTTGTATTCCCCGGTGAAGTTGAGCCTAATTGAGGATTGCTCCCTATAAACAGCTCTGAAGATATTGAATTCACACAGCCGTTTAATCCATATAAATCAATATTAATAGGATATGAGCCCAAATTACTATAATCAGGACTAGTAATGTCAAACGTCGGCACAATAGGGGGTGGAGTATACAATAACGTGTCGCCTAGGCCCCAGTCAATATTAAAATAATCAATTCCGCCCCCACCAAAAGGTTCGGGGGTGAAAATTAAAGTAATCGAAGTGTCAGCTTGAGCAGAAAAGTTTGAGCAGATTGGCGCCACATCTAGATCTTCTCCTGGATTGGGAGTTTGACCTATTTCTACGAGTTGAGTTACAGACGATTGACAGTCATTAAGGTCTGTGATACTTAATGTTATTGGAATGTCTAAAAACCAACCTCCATCTATTATAATGTCCTCTGTCGGACTAGACTCAACAGAGGTGCCAAAAATACCATTTGGACCAAACTCCCAATAATAATTTGAACCAAGCCCTCCTATTGAAGTGTTTTGAAAATTAATTCCTTGGTTGCCACAACCTCCTTCATTAACAACATTAAAATCCGCAATTGGCGCACCACCTGGCTGACACTCACAAGAAAAATAATCGTAGTTGTCTATAATTTCTTGTAGAGAATACGTTTCTAAACAAATACAACTAAATGACTCTCCTGGGGCGTTTATATTTATCAAGTCTATAATAAGAGTCAGGTTGAGGTCGTCATAGTTGAGGGCGTAATTATTTGGAACAATTACTTCATTTGTTCCGTCTATTGAAAGCCCCCCTGTATCCCATATATAATTTGTTACTAACTCGTACTGAGTGGTATCATATTCAAAATCTATTGCATCTATACCTAACATTAAATCACAAGGAAGGGAGTCAAGAAAATTCAGTTCAAAATCCACTGAATCACAAAGATTTGGTGGTTGAGGAATCTCTATTGCTTGAGTAATTGTTGCCGTACAGCTGTCAGCATCTGTCGCAGACATGGAAATGACGAAAGATTCTGTAGGACTTTCGTCATCTGTTAGGAAGGTTATTCCGAAATCTTGTGTAATTGATGTCGTCTGGCTGTCGTCATCATTAATAGCCCATTCATAAACATAAGAACTTAAGTCGTCCGTTGTATTATTAAATAAAATCTGACCACCACCACAATCGATTAGATAATCAACTTCAAAAGTAGGTTCGGGAAGGTTGGGCTGACAGTCACATGAAAAATGTTCGTAATTGTCCACAATCACAGAAATGTCATATGATTCGAAACATTGGCAAGTAAATATGTCCAATGAATCATTCTGGTTTTCTAACAAGATGTCAACCGTTAAAGTTAAAATCGTCTCATCAGACTGGAGTATGTCGTTAGTTATAATTACTGTGTTCGAATTAGGAAATTCTATATCACTAACTTCCCATATGTATGATAAACTTAAATCATATGTTTCTTGATCATATGAAAAGGTTACTGGGTCTACTTGAAAGAAAATATTACACGGATGAGCACCTATAGTGCTCCCATTCAAATCTATCTCTGCACAAATGTCATTACACTCCTGTGAATACGATTCTTGTGTGAAAGAAAATAGCGTGAATAAAAGTGTTAAGCAATGATATTTAAAGTTGTAATATTTGATTGTTCAATATTAGCTACAAAAATAAAAAAATTACAATAGAATTCTAGTGCTATAAATGAACTTACTTTACCAAAAACTAGAGCGTTTTAAGCTGGTTGACGTTTAAAAGTTGGCTAAAAGCTGAAGGGTTTACTGATGAGTTTGAACTTGCCTTCGAATGCTTCATTAACAAGCGTCAACATCTTTTAATTCGTCAGCCAAGTTGTTAACATGGTTGTTAAGGTCCTTAATCTGTGCTTTTAACTGATTATTCTCAGTTGAAAGCTCGACAATTTCATTGTTTAAGTCATATGTTTTTTGGTCTTAATAGGAGAATAAAGAAGAAGCGTTTGAACTCGAAGAAAGGAATAAAAGAGCAGCAACAAACTGCATAAAAAACGTAAGTCGCATGATTAGAAACGAGTAAAGATTTTTAAGCATAAGGATTTCACAATTATCTGCACTCTGTCGCGGCTAAGTAGGTAACTTTGCGAAGTTCAAACATCAATTGTTGCAAAACATCAATAAAAATGAGCGCAGAAGACGGATTAAAAAAGGTAATAAGCCACGCTAAAGAGTATGGATTTGTATTCCCAAGTAGTGAGATCTACGACGGACTAAGTGCGGCATACGATTACGGGCAACTTGGTAGCGAGCTTAAAAATAACCTTAAGCATTACTGGTGGACAGCAATGGTGAGAATGAACGACAACATCGTAGGAATCGATGCTGCCATCTTCATGCACCCAACCACCTGGAAGGCTTCAGGTCACGTTGATGCATTCAACGACCCGCTTATTGATAATAAAGACAGCAAAAAGCGCTACAGAGCAGACGTTCTTATTGAGGAGTTTGTCGCAAAGATTGAGGGGAAGATTAATAAGGATGTAGCTAAGGGTAAAAAGAGGTTTGGCGACGACTTTAATGAAGAAGAATTCCGCTCAACTAACCCCAACGTCCTTCGCCGTCAGAAAAAGATTGACGAGATAAATGGCAGATTTAAGTCTGCAATGGATACTGACGATTTGGAGGCGGTTAAGTCTCTAATCGAAGATCTTGAAATTGCTTGCCCAGTTAGTGGTTCTAAAACCTGGACAGACGTAAGACAGTTCAACCTAATGTTCAAGACTGAGCTTGGGGCTGTGAGTGGTGATTCAGGAGTGGTTTATCTACGTCCTGAAACTGCACAGGGAATTTTTGTAAACTACTTGAATGTTCAGAAGAGCGGAAGGATGAAGTTGCCGTTTGGTATAGCCCAAATAGGTAAGGCGTTTAGAAACGAAATCATAGCTCGTCAATTCATTTTCAGAATGCGTGAGTTTGAACAAATGGAAATGCAATTCTTTGTTAAGCCTGGCACTCAAGAAGAGTGGTACAATCACTGGAAATCTGCTCGTAAAGATTGGCATGCTTCACTGGGCATGGGAGATGAAAACTACAGGTTCCACGATCACATTAAGTTAGCTCACTATGCAGATGCAGCATGCGACATCGAGTTTAATTTCCCAATGGGATTCAAGGAGCTCGAAGGAATTCACTCAAGAACTGACTTTGATCTTAAATCTCACGAAGAACAAAGCGGTAAAAAGCTACGTTTCTTCGATCCAGAAACTAAAGAAAGCTACGTTCCCTACGTGGTAGAAACTTCAATAGGTTTAGATAGACTTTTCCTTGCTGTTCTTAGCAATGCTTACACTGAAGAAAAGCTTGAAGGAGGAGCAGAAAGAACTGTTTTAAGAATACCTCCAGCTATTGCTCCAATAAAAGCAGCGGTACTTCCTCTTATTAAAAAGGATGGTCTTCCAGAGAAGGCAAAGGAGATTTTAAGCTTACTTAGAATTAACCACAACGTGCAGTATGACGAAAAGGACGCAATAGGCCGTCGCTACCGTCGTCAAGACGCTATTGGAACACCTCTTTGCATCACTGTGGACCACGACACTTTAACTGATAACGCAGTTACTGTAAGAGAAAGAGACGGTATGACTCAAGAAAGAATCGCCATCACAGACCTTGCTGCATACGTTGATTCTAAAGTTGGTATGCAAACTCTATTCAATAAATAATGTCATTAAACGACCTTCAGATCAAGGGCAAGAGAGTCCTAGTTAGAGTTGATTTTAATGTGCCTCTAGATTCGGACTTTAATGTTCAAGACGACACGAGAATTAGAAGAGCTCTTCCAACAATTAAGCACCTACTTGAAAATGGAGCTTCTGTTGTACTTATGAGTCACCTTGGCAGACCCAAGGGAGTGAGCCCAGAGTTCAGCTTAAAGCACGTTGTTCCTACGCTTGAGGAGTTATTAGGCTTAAGCGTAAAGTTTGCAGGAGACTGTGTTGGAGATGTTGCCCTCGATGTTACTTCAACTCTGAAGCCAGGCGAAGTTGCGCTTCTAGAAAACTTAAGATTCCACAAGGAAGAAAAGGAAGGAGATGAATTCTTTGCGGGTCAGCTTGCTGAAAACGGTGATGTATATGTAAATGACGCATTTGGAACAGCTCACCGCGCTCACGCATCTACTGCTGTTATTGCAAAGTTTTTCCCGGTAGACAAGGCCTTTGGAAAATTGCTTCAGGGCGAAATTGATGCGTTAAGCAAGGTGATGAAGGATCCTGCAGCTCCTCTACTAGCAATTATTGGTGGAGCAAAGGTTAGCTCTAAGCTTGCCATCCTTGAAAACCTGGTAGACAAGGTTGACAGGCTTATGATTGGAGGTGGTATGGCTTACACATTTGTTCTTGCGCAAGGAGGAAATGTTGGAAATAGCCTTGTTGAAGCAGATATGGTTCCTAGGGCTTTAGACATCTTGAAAAAAGCTGAGGAAAAGGGTGTTGAGGTCTTCCTTCCACTTGATAGTGTTGTTGCAGACGATTTTTCTGCTGGGGCTAACGCCCAAAACTGTGCTACTGCTGAAATTCCTTCAGGATGGATGGGGCTGGATATTGGTCCAGATTCTGCTGAAAGATTCGCTGAGGCTGTAAGAACAAGCAAGACAATTTTATGGAACGGACCTATGGGGGTGTTCGAGTTTGAGAAGTTCTCAAATGGAACATTCACAGTTGCAAGAGCTTTAAAAGAAGCAACTGATTTGGGTGGCTACACTCTTATTGGTGGCGGAGATTCTGTGGCAGCAATCAATGCCGCTAAACTTGCTGATCAAGTTAGCTATGTAAGCACAGGTGGTGGAGCAATGCTAGAATATCTTGAGGGCAAGGTTCTTCCTGGTATAGCTGCTATGACTGAGTAAAAAGGCTTACTAAGAGGCTACTTCTCAAGTATTTCATTCATGACAAACATGCTCTTTACCTGAGCAATGTTATCCATGGCAGCGAGTCTATGTGTAATGAATTTGTGGTAGGAATCCATGTCGGAAACTTGCACCTCCACCATGTAATCAGATGATCCCGTAAGGTGGTAGCAGGCTTTTACCTCTCTGAACCCGCCAATACTGTGCTCGAAATCTTCTAATGCCGCTCTTTCGTGAAGTTTAAGATTCACACTACAAAACGCCCTGATCTCAAGCCCCATCTTTTTTCTATTGAGCTTTACTGTATAGCCTTGAATCACTCCGTCTGACTCAAGTCTTTTAACTCTAGCGAAGACAGCTGAGCGGCTAAGGCCAGTTAGCTCGCTTAAATCTTGCATAGAAGCCCTCCCATCAAACTTAAGATGTTCTACAATTGTGCGGTCTAGAGCGTCTATCAAATTCATTTGTTCGGTTTTATCTTGAACTCAGCGCACAAATTAGCACATTTTTAACTTTTTTCCGCATTTTAAACGCATTTGTTCAGCAAGCGACAAAATCGACAAAACAAATGACTAATTTTAGACCATGAAGCCAAACAAAAACCACCACCTTGAGACTCGTTCTCTGTTCGCGGGTTACGATCCTTCTGAAAACTTTGGCGCGGTAAAGCCGCCCATCCACCCAGCATCGACCTTTGTGTTCCCAAGCGCTCGCGCTGGAGCAGCACTTATGGAAACTGCTTACGGGATTGAAGGAGCTGAAACACCAGAGGGAGATGGCTTTATCTATTCAAGACTGGGAAATCCAACGCTTACTGTAGCTGAGAAGAGGCTGGCAACATGGGACGGTGCGGATGCTGCAGCGTTTTTCGCCAGCGGAATGGCGGCAATTAGCACTACGCTAATAGCACACACTTCTAAGGAGAGACCACTTTACTACGTGGGACCACTTTACGGAGGCACACAGCATATTATCGACCACATCCTTCCTGAAATGGGAGTTGAGGTTGAGAAGCTTAACGGTCTTGACGATTTAGAGTCAATGGATACGCCTGAAATGCTTCCGGGTATGATTTACCTTGAAACACCAGCAAATCCAACACTTCAAACTCACGATATCAGCCTTGCAACGAAGTGGGCAAAGGCAAACTCAACTGAAGAGGAGAGAATTTTAGTTGTAGTAGACAATACATTCCTAGGGCCTATCATTCAACGCCCACTTGAGCTTGGAGCTGATTTAAATGTGTACTCAGCAACTAAGTACATCGGTGGACACAGCGACGTGATTGCTGGCGGAGTTAGCGGAGAGGCAGAGGCTATGGCTAAGGTGTACGAGTACCGCACGTTCTTTGGCGGAATGGCTGATCCATGGACTAGCTGGCTTCTTGCCCGCTCAATGGAAACTCTTCACATCAGAGTTGAAAGACAAACCGAATCTGCTAGAAAGATTCTTGATTTTATCCAAGAGAAGCCAGGCACTCCTATCAAGGGGATCAACAAGGTTCTTTCATCTTGGGAGCAAGACCTAGCTGGCAAGGGAGACTTTAAGAGCGCTGCAATCGTGCAGAAGCAACAGAAGAATGGAGGGGCTATGCTAGCGTTGGAGCTCCCAGGCGGAAGAAAGGCTGCGCATGCTTTCCTTGACGCACTCGAGGTGTTCCAGCTTGCCGTAAGCCTTGGTTCTACCGAGTCGCTTGCCGAGCATCCAGCGAGCATGACGCATGCCGGAGTTAGCCCTGAGGACAAAGAGGCAACGGGCATTACGGAGGGACTAGTGAGGCTCTCGATAGGTCTTGAGAATGTTGAAGATTTAATTCGCGACGTGGAGCAGGCGCTTGAGGCGGCTCGTTTAACTTTGAAAGAAGAAACGAGCTCCTTGAATGAAGTTAATGGGTAAAACATTTGCTGCAGGGCTAGTGATTTTAAGCCTTCTGCTGTGCGTTAGGGCTGAAGCCCAAACCTACGTTTACACCGACCCACACTTAATGTGGAACGATGTGGCATGCCATGTTGACGGCGGTGTTGTGAGGGAAGGTGGAGACTGGAGAGGGAAGATTACTTACACGGTTAGTCGGGAGAAGATCTTTAATGGGTATAGTAGTTCGAGTTTTGATTTGGCCTATACAGTTAGAGAAGGGAAGCTTTATATAGGTGATTCATATTTTACTGATGCAATTAGCTATACGCTTGATGAGGGTAAAATTTATGTGGGCGACAGTACTTTTCCCCTTGATCTCGCTTACACCATTCGCCCTAACCCCAATGTTCGCGGGGTGTTCAACGTTTATAAAGACGACAGCATAAGTCCTTTTGATGTTGTGGCTTTTATGCAAGGCGAACCCTCTGAGACTGAAATTTTTAGCCTCCTTTTAACAATGGCATTACTTTGACTTGTAGATTAGTTTGACACTAACCAACTTTGTCAGACATGCCTTCGCTAAAATCACTGCTTGTAGGACTACTTTTTTGTTCGACAGCAATAGCATATTCTCAAAACGATCATAGTATCGCCCGTCAATGGAACGAAGTTCTATTGGAGGGGATTCGTCATGACCAAGCTAGGCCCACGGTTCACGCCAGAAATTTATTCCACTCATCTATTGTAATGTTTGACGCCATTGCGGTGTACGATGTTAATATGGAGCCTTTTCTTCTGGGAGCAACCTGGGGCGGGCACACGATTCCCTTTTATGGCGTAGTGCCTCCGTCTAGCCAAGAAGAGAGCATTGAGTTGAGCGAGGCGGCTATTAATTACGCCATGTACAGGCTAATTAACCACAGATTTGAAAACTCACCCGGCGGTGAATATACGCTGGGGCTTGCGCATGATTTATTTGTAGCAAACGGAGGAGACCCAGATTATACTTCCCCTGATTACATCACTGATGGAGGAGCGGCGCTGGGAAATTATCTAGCGCAGGAGATTATAGAGTTTGGTCTACAAGATGGGAGTAATGAAGCGGAGGGGTATGAAAATCAACACTACGAGCCTGCTAATCCTGATTTGTTAATCGAACTTCAGTCAGGCAATCCAGAGCTAGTTAATCCCAACAGCTGGCAACCCATCAACCTTAGTGAGTTTATAGGCCAATCGGGCATTGCTAGCGATGAAACTCCGCCTTTCCTAAGCCCTGAATGGGGAAATGTTCAGTCGTTTAGCTTGCCCAACTTTGAGCTGTCGACCTACGAAAGAGACGGGCATGACTACAATGTTTGGATAGACCAAGGCGAACCACCACTTATAGACGTCAACACCACAACTGGCTTTGACGACCCATATCAGTGGGGATTCAGCATGGTTCTTAGATGGTCTGAACACCTTGACGCAGCTGATGGTGTTGAGATAGACATTAGCCCTGCAAGCATAGGCAACTTAGACCCTCAGCTTTTTGATCTTGACTACACTGAGTACGATCAGATATATAATTGGTTTGAAGGTGGCGATGTTAGCACAGGCCACAACTTAAATCCACACACTGGAGATGCTTATACGCCCCAAATTGTAAAAAGAGGGGATTACGGAAGGGTACTAGCTGAGTTTTGGGCTGATGGCCCCGACTCTGAGACTCCACCAGGCCACTGGTTTGTTCTTCTAAACTATGTCTCTGACCACCCAGACTTTACACCTCGCTGGCAAGGCGAAGGCCCCGAGCTTTCTAACTTGAAGTGGGACGTTTACTCGTATTTCGCACTGGGCGGAGCAATGCACGACGCAGCAATTGCAGCCTGGAGCCACAAGGGTTGGTACGATTACATCAGACCTGTTAGCGCAATTCGCTGGATGGCTGACAGGGGCCAATGCTCCTCTCCTTCTGGGATTTGTTTCGATTACGCAGGCCTTCCTTTAATAAATGGTTGGAGTGAAACTGTTCTTAAAAATGATCCTGATTTTCCAGGCCAAACCGACTTTGGCAAAACCAAGGTTCGAGCATGGAAAGGCCACAACTTCATCGAAGACCCATTAACGGATGTTGCTGGGGTGGACTGGATACTAGCTGAAAATTGGTGGCCATACCAAAGGCCTTCCTTCGTTACCCCTCCGTTTGCAGGGTATGTTAGCGGTCATTCGACTTTTTCAAGGGCAGCTGCCGAGGTGCTTACTGAAATCACAGGGGACGCGTACTTTCCTGGCGGAATGGGTGAGTTCCTGGCACCACAAAATGAATTCCTAGTATTTGAGGACGGCCCGTCAGAGGACGTCGTGCTCCAGTGGGCAACCTATAGGGATGCCTCAGATCAATGTTCTCTTTCGAGAATTTGGGGAGGGATTCACCCCCCGGCCGATGATATCCCAGGCCGTAGAATTGGACTGAAAGTGGCTGAGTATTCGCTAGAAATGGCTAACCAGCACATTAATCCTGCTGGGCCTGATCAAGTGTGTATAGGAGACGTTACAGGCGACGGAGCTATAGGAGTTAGCGACATGCTAGCCGTCCTAAGTTACTTTGGTTCTGACACGGTTGTGGGAAATGCCGACATAGATTCTGACGGCATGGTGGGAGTAAATGACATGCTGATGTTCCTCAGCTTGTTTGGCACAACGTGCCCACAATAAAATCCTAGCTTAAGCTTACTTTACTTCCTCGATGCGGAAAGTGAAGTGCTCCATGATTTGATTTACAAGAAGCTTTTCGCAAGCCTCAGTAACCTTAGCTTCAGCAGTAGCAAGGTCTGCAGCCTCGATTTCAAGAGTTACGTGCTTACCAATTCTGCAACTAACGATTTCGTTTAAGCCCATCTGAGGCATAGTGTTGCTTACTGCTTTTCCTTGAGGGTCAAGTAATGCCGGTAGAGGCATGATGTCAATCTCTGCGCGAAATTTCATTTCTGAGGTCTATTATTTGTTTGGCGTTAGCACAAGTGCAAAACACGAGTACAAAAGTAC
>MDTA01026764.1_pt1 | contig 20556 bp, 22 predicted proteins | sample 811151 | NCBI WGS metagenome assembly MDTA01 (sample SAMN05326648, study PRJNA326480) | marine metagenome | isolation source: seawater | place: Indian Ocean: South | collected 2010 | reverse complement strand
GGTGTAGCTCAGTTTGGTTAGAGCGCCTGCCTGTCACGCAGGAGGTCGCGGGTTCGAGTCCCGTCACTCCCGCCACTAATTGATAATGATTTTCATCTAAAAAGTTGAAAATTATCATTTATAGATCAACATATATGCTTCCTTCTGTCCTGTACTCTTCAGCTAAAAATGTTATAAAGAATTACTATTAATATAAGAATCCTTAAACTTAGGTATTAAGGTAGATATTAATAAAAAAAATGATTTATAACTTTTTAACAGATTACTTATCTATAATAATTTTTTTATTTATAGCTTTATTTTTAAGTTTAGGATTTATAGTTGCTAACTTTTTAGCATCACCATCTAATCCTGATCCTGAAAAACTATCTGCATACGAATGTGGATTTGAGGCTTTTGATGATTCTAGAATGGAATTTGACGTTCGGTTTTATCTTGTAGCAATATTGTTTATAATTTTTGATCTTGAAATAGCGTTTCTTTTTCCATGGGCGATCAGTCTTGGAAGCCTTGGAGCATTGGGTTTTTGGTCAATGATGATTTTTTTATCAATTTTAACTATAGGATTTATTTATGAGTGGAAAAAAGGAGCTTTAGAATGGGAATAAAGTTAAATTTATATTCAGAAAAAGAAAAACAAATACCAGAGGAATTCAAAGAATTAGCCAAAGATTTTGCTGAAAAAGGTTTCATCACAACATCTTCAGAAAATCTGATTAATTGGGCGAGAACAGGTTCATTACATTGGATGACCTTTGGTTTAGCGTGTTGCGCTGTTGAGATGATGCAAACATCTATGCCAAGATATGATCTTGAAAGATTTGGTGCAGCACCTAGAGCTTCACCTAGACAATCCGACGTGATGATTGTTGCAGGAACTTTAACAAATAAAATGGCTCCAGCATTGAGAAAAGTTTATGATCAAATGCCAGAACCTAGGTACGTTGTATCTATGGGAAGCTGTGCAAATGGAGGAGGTTATTATCATTATTCTTACTCTGTTGTAAGAGGATGTGATAAGATTGTTCCCGTAGACATTTACATACCTGGATGTCCACCGTCAGCAGAGGCACTCCTTTACGGAATTTTACAATTACAAAAAAAAATTAGAAGAGAAGGTAATTTTCAAAGGTAATACATGATAGAAGATTTAAAAAAACTTGAAAAATTAATTAATTCTGAGCTCACAAGCAAGATTCAAAAATCGATAATAGAAAACAAAGAACTATTAATTGAAATAAATGAAAAAGATTTAATAGAAGTGGTGCAATTTTTAAAATCAAACGACAAATGTAAATTTAGACAATTAGTTGACATTGCTGGAGTAGATTATCCTGAGGAAGAAAAACGTTTTCTACTTGTATATCTTTTTTTATCCCACGAAAATAATTTAAGGATAAAGCTCTCTATCAATTTTGAACCAAACCAAATAATAAATTCCATTACAAAAATTTTCCCCTCAGCAAATTGGATGGAGAGAGAAGTTTTTGATATGTATGGTGTCAAATTCAAAAATCACCCAGATCTTAGAAGAATACTTACAGATTATGGTTTTAAAGGACATCCTTTAAGAAAAGATTTTCCTTTAACTGGTTTTAATGAGGTTCGATACAGTGAGAAAGAAAAAAAAGTAATTTATGAACCCGTTAAACTTGAACAAAATTATAGAAATTTTGATTTTGAAAGCCCATGGGAAGGTACAAGTTACTTAAAAGAGATAAAAAGAGTTGAAAAAGATGGTAAAAAAAACTAAATCATTAAATTTAAATTTTGGCCCACAACACCCTGCTGCACACGGTGTGTTGAGATTAATACTAGAATTAGACGGAGAAGTAGTAGAAAAAGCTGACCCACACATAGGTTTACTTCATAGGGGCACAGAAAAATTGATCGAACAAAAAACCTACACACAAGCCTTACCCTATTTTGACCGATTGGATTATGTTGCTCCAATGAACCAAGAACATGCATTTGCACTCGCTTCCGAAAAACTCTTAAATATTGAAGTTCCAATAAGAGCAAAATATATTAGAGTAATTTTTTGTGAAATAGGTAGAATTTTAAGTCATATTCTAAATGTTACAACTCAAGCATTAGATGTAGGGGCGCTCACACCTTCCTTATGGGGTTTTGAAGAAAGAGAAACTCTAATGACTTTTTATGAAAGAGCTTCTGGTTCAAGGCTACATGCAAATTATTTTAGGACGGGGGGAGTTCATCAAGACATACCTTTAAAACTAGTTGAGGATATTGAAAAATTCTGTAGGTCGTTCCCAAAAATTATCGATGACCTTGAAGGATTACTCACAGACAACCGTATATTCAAACAACGAAATGTCGAAATTGGAATCGTTTCTAAGCAAGAGGCATTAGACCATAGTTTTTCAGGCGTAATGTTGAGAGGTTCTGGTGTTCCTTGGGATTTAAGAAGATCTCAACCATACGAAATTTATAATGATTTAGATTTTAAAATACCTATTGGAAAAAATGGTGACTGTTATGACCGTTATCTTTGTAGGATTGAAGAAATGAGAGAAAGCGTGAAAATTATTTTACAATGTATAGAGAAACTTCCAAAAGGCCCAGTCAAATCGATTGATGGTAAAATATCTCCACCTAATAGAGAGGATCTTAAACAATCTATGGAAGCATTAATTCACCACTTTAAACTATTTACTGAAGGCTATAGAGTCCCCAGCGGAAACGTATATACCGCAGTTGAAGCTCCAAAAGGAGAATTTGGAGTTTACCTGATATCAGACGGTACCAACAAGCCTTATAGATGTAAAATACGAGCACCAGGATTTTCTCACCTTCAAGCAATGGACTACTTAATCCGAGGCCATATGTTAGCAGATGTGCCAGCTGTGCTTGGTTCTCTGGATATAGTTTTTGGAGAGGTAGATAGATGAGTTTAAAAAAAGTCCATGATGATCAACCTAAAGAATTTGAATTCTCCAGCGAGAATTTAAAAAAGGCTCATGACATTTTAAAAATGTATCCTGAAAAAAATAAAAAAAGCGCTGTTATGCCTTTTCTTTATCTGGCTCAAAGGCAGAATAACAATTGGATACCTTTAGCAGCTATGAAGTATATCGCTAATTTTTTATCAATGCCATATATATCAGTCTACGAAGTAGCTACTTTCTATTCAATGTATAACTTAGCACCTGTAGGAAAATATTTTGTCCAAGTTTGTACAACAACACCTTGTTTAATTCGTGGAGCTGATAAAATTGTGAAACTTTGTAAAGAAAATATATCACCAAAAGAAAATGAAATTTCAAAAAAGGGTAATTGTTCTTGGATGGAAGTTGAATGCTTGGGAGCTTGTGTGAGCGCTCCTATGATTCAAATTAATGAGAGCTACTATGAAGATCTAGATGAAAAAAGCACTAAAGCAATTTTAGAATCTTTAATTAAAGATAAACCTTTAAAGCCTGGTTCATTCAGAGGTAGAAAAAATTCTAGCCCTGAAAAGAAACAATTAGAAAGTGGAGAAAATCGTGCTTAAACCAGAAAATAGAATATTTAAAAATCTTTATAATGAATTTGGTTGGGAAATTGAATATGCAGAAAAAAGAGACGATTGGAAAGATACTAAAAATATAATTTCTAAAGGTAGAGAGTGGATCATTAATGAAGTAAAAATATCTGAGTTGAGAGGTAGAGGTGGCGCAGGTTTTTCGACAGGTCTTAAGTGGTCGTTTGCCCCTAAAGAGATTGGTTCGAGACCTCACTATCTTGTTATTAATGCTGATGAGTCCGAACCTGGAACTTGCAAAGATAGAGATATATTAAGATACGAACCTCAAAAATTAATTGAAGGCTGTTTAATTGCTGGATATGCTGTAAATGCCCATGTTTGTTATATTTATATAAGAGGGGAATAATTTAATGAAGGAAAAAGGCTTCAGGAAGCGATTGACCAAGCTTATGAAAAAAAATATTTAGGAAAAAATGCATGTGGTTCTAGTTGGGATTTCGATATTCACATACATTATGGAGCGGGCGCGTATATTTGTGGTGAAGAAACTGCCTTATTAGAAAGCATTGAAGGAAATAAAGGTCAACCCAGACTGAAACCTCCTTTTCCTGCGCTCGTGGGATTATATGGTTGTCCAACAATTGTAAACAATGTTGAAACAATAGCAGTGGTGCCAACAATTTTAAGGAGAGGTGGAAAATGGTTCGCATCTATCGGTAAGCCAAAAAATACAGGAACAAAAATATTTTGTATTTCTGGAAATGTGAACTCTCCTTGTAATGTAGAAGAAGAAATGGGAATTCCTTTAAAAGAACTTATTGAGAAACACGCAGGCGGCGTAGTGGGTGGTTGGGAAAATCTTCAAGCGGTAATACCTGGAGGATCTTCAATGCCTTTATTATCAAAAAAAATATCTGAAACTATAAGAATGGATTTTGACTCGTTAATTGAGAATAAAAGTGGGCTTGGTACTGCTGGTATAGTCGTCATAAATAAAGATCAAGATATTGTTTCTTGTATGGCTAGAATAGCGAGGTTCTACAAACACGAAAGTTGTGGACAGTGCACACCTTGTAGAGAAGGCGCAGGGTGGATGTGGAGAATTTTAGATAGAGTTGAAAAAAGAAAAGCTACTTATGGTGATATTGAGTTACTATCTGATGTAACAAAACAAATAGAAGGTCACACTATTTGCGCTTTTGGAGAAGGTTCTGCTTGGCCAGTGCAAGGTTTATTAAGACATTTCAGAAAAGAGGTCGAAAGCCGTTGTAGAGAAGAACCATTAATAAAAAAGAAATTAAACAATCCTTACTTGGTGGATCAACATTTATTGGAGAATAAGAATGCCTAAAATTACAATAAATGGAAAAGAAATAGAATTCGAGAAAGGAATGACAGTTCTTCAGGCATGTGAACTCGCAGATGTTGAAATACCGAGATTTTGTTACCATGAAAAATTGTCAATAGCTGGAAATTGCAGAATGTGTTTAGTAGAGATGGAAAAATCTCCAAAACCAATTGCATCATGTGCAATGCCTGCTGCAGAAGGTATGAATATTAAAACAAACACAAATCTTGTAGAAAAAGCAAGAAAAGGTGTGATGGAGTTTTTGCTTGCCAACCATCCTTTAGACTGTCCAGTTTGTGATCAAGGAGGAGAATGCGATTTACAAGATCAATCAATGTATTATGGAGTTGATAAGTCAAGGTTTGTAGAAAACAAAAGACAAGTTAAAGAAAAATACATGGGTCCACTTATAAAAACTCAAATGACCAGATGTATTCATTGTACAAGATGTGTAAGATTTGCGACTGAAGTAGCCGGAATTCCAGAAATTGGAGCCATTGGAAGAGGAGAGAATATGGAAATTACAACTTATCTAGAGAAAGCTATGGAGTCCGAACTTTCCGCAAATGTAATAGACTTATGTCCAGTGGGAGCCCTAACTTCTAAACCTTATGCTTTCGAAGCCAGACCATGGGAACTTAAAAAAACTGAGAGCATAGATGTAATGGATGCCGTTGGCTCAAATATTAGAGTTGATACCTATAATTGGGAGGTAAAAAGAATTCTTCCTAAACTTAATAACGATATTAATGAGGAGTGGATTTCAGATAAAACAAGGTATTCATGTGATGGGCTACTTAAGCAACGATTAGAAGTTCCTTATGTGAAAAAAAATAATAAATTACAAAAATCAAATTGGGATGAGGCAATTTCTATTTTAATCGAAAAAATTAATACAACAAACCCGAATGCAATTGGCGGTCATATAGGGGACATGGTTAATTTAGAAAACGCATTAGCTTTCAAAAAACTTTTCTCAATTTTAAAAGTAACTAACTTAGAATTTAGAGAAAGAAATTTTTATATAAATCCAAAAGAAAAAAGTAATTATATATTTAATTCTTCAATTAAAGGCATAGAAGAAGCTGACTTAGTTCTTTTGATTGGCACTAATCCTAGACATGAAGCAACTATGCTTAATGCTAGAATAAGAAAGGCGTATGCCCAGAGACAAATCCCTATTTTTTCAGTAGGTGATCCTGGCGACTTAACATATGAGTATACTGTAATTGGAAATTCTACTGATACTATAAAAAAAATACTCAATAAAGAGCTAGAGTTTTCAAAAAAATTATTATCTTCAAAAAAACCAATTATCATTATCGGGGAGTCAGCTTTAGAGTTAAAAAGCGGCCAATATATAATTGAAGAATTTAAAAAATTTTTAAAAAAAAATAATTTTATTAATAAAGATTGGAATAGTTTAAATTTTCTTCCACAAAATGCTTCTACAGTAGGCTTGATAGATTTACAAATACTACCAAATCAAAAAGAAAAAAACTCATTTTTTGAAAAGTTAAAAAATAACGAATTTAAAGTATTGTATCTTTTAGGTTCAGATAATTTAGATATCAAAAAAAATAATGAGTTTATTATTTATCAAGGAAGTCATGGTGATAGAGGTGCAGAGATAGCAGATGTAATTCTTCCTAGTGCTGCATTTACTGAACAAAACGGACTTTATGAAAATCTTGAGGGTAGAGTACAAGAGTGTAAAAAAGCTTCCTATCCTATAGGGGAAGCTTTAGAGGATTGGAGAGTTTTTAATTTGATCTTAAAAAAACTCAAAAAAAACGAAAACTTATCTAATTTTGAAACATTAAGAAAAGAAGTTTTAGAACTAATCCCGAATTTTACAAAATTAAATGATTTACCTAGTTATAATGAGATCGAGTTTATTAATTTGCCTTCAAACTTTGTAAGTGAAAAAGTTATAATAAAAGAACTAGATTATTTTTTTACTAACGCAATATCAAGAGCATCAAAAACAATGAGTGAATGTCGGCAAATTAAAAAAGACTCAAAAAAAACTGGTACGGATAATTTATGATAGAGTATCTACAAATATTAGGAGAAGAAATTTATAAAATTATTTTTTTAATAGTTCCAATCCTTGTATCAGTGGCTATGATTGTCTGGCTTGATAGAAGAGTATGGGGTTTAGTACAAAAAAGAAGAGGGCCAAATGTTGTTGGTCCTTTTGGACTTTTTCAAACATTAGCTGATGCATTAAAATATATTTTTAAAGAGATTATCATTCCTGCAAGCGCCAATAGAATTGTCTTCATTCTTGCACCGATCGTGACTATGACATTAGCTTTAGTTGCTTGGGCAGTAATTCCGATGAGTGAAAGTTTAGTTTTAGCAGACATTAATGTTGGGGTATTGTATTTATTCGCAGTCTCATCTCTTGGTGTTTATGGTATTATAATGGGCGGCTGGGCATCTAACTCAAAGTATCCTTTTTTAGGAGCCATTAGGTCTGCTGCACAAATGGTTTCATATGAAGTTTCGATTGGAATTATTATTATTAATGTTCTTCTGTGCGTTGGATCCTTAAATTTAAATGACATTGTTATTGCACAAAAAGAATTATGGTATGTGATACCTCTTTTTCCAATGTTTGTAATTTTTTTTATATCTGCGCTTGCAGAAACAAATAGACCGCCTTTTGATTTACCTGAAGCAGAAGCAGAATTAGTAGCTGGTTATCAAACTGAATATTCAGGTATGATGTATGCCATGTTTTGGCTTGGAGAGTATGCAAATATACTTTTAATGTGTGCGATGGGCTCAATACTTTTCCTTGGTGGGTGGCTACCAATTTTAGATATTTATCCACTTAATATAATTCCGGCACCTATTTGGATGATAACAAAAATTTTATTTTTATTTTTATTATTTGCTCTTATTAAAGCAATAGTTCCAAGATATAGATATGATCAACTTATGAGGTTAGGTTGGAAAATATTTTTACCTTTTTCTTTAATTTATCTTGTTTTGACAGCAAGTTTCTTATTCTATTTTGACAAACTTCCAAAGGTGAATATTTGATGAATATAGGAAGACTTTTAAAAACTATTTTTTTAGTTGAGTTTGTTTCAGGGCTTTTTATGGCAATAAAAGAATTATTTAGAAAATCAAAAACGATAAATTACCCTTTCGAAAAAGGCCCAATTAGCCCTCGAATGAGAGGTGAACACGCTTTGAGAAGATACCCTAATGGAGAGGAGAGGTGTATCGCATGTAAACTATGCGAAGCTGTTTGCCCTGCTCAAGCTATTACAATTGAGTCTACAGAGAGGTCTGATGGTAGTAGAAAAACAACAAGGTATGATATTGATATGCTAAAATGTATATATTGTGGACTTTGTCAGGAGTCATGTCCGGTAGATGCTATTGTGCAAGGACCCAACTTCGAGTTTGCCACAGAAACTAGAGAAGAGCTTTATTATAATAAAGAAAAGCTTTTAGAGAATGGAGATAGATGGGAGTCAGTTATAGCAAACAACATCAAGTTAGATAAACCCTACAGATAGATGATAATCCACTCAATTTTCTTTTATTTCTTTTCAGTTATAGCAATTTTTTCTTCTTTAATGGTTATAACTTCGCGAAGTACAATTAATTCAGTTTTCTTTTTAATATTAGATTTCATTTCAGTTGGTTGCCTTTTTATTATGGTAGGGGCTGAATTTTTGGGGATGATACTTTTAATTGTATACGTTGGAGCAGTTGCTGTTTTATTTTTATTTGTAGTTATGATGCTAAATGTAGCTGAGCAAAAACAGTCATGGTTTATTGGAAAAAAATCAACTCATATTCCCACAGGTTTAATTGTAAGTGTATTAATCTTACTAGAGTTATTAGTTGTTGTTGGTGGTTGGAAATATAAAGAAAATGTAATGTCTAGCAGTTCTTTAATTATTTCAGAGACCTCTAATACTCATCAATTAGGATTAGTTATGTACACCGATTATATTTTATACTTTCAATTAGCAGGTATAGTCCTTCTTTTGGCAATGATTGGTGCTATCCTATTAACGTTTAGGGAGAGGGTGGGTGTTAAAAAGCAAAGTTATATTAATCAAATTTCTAGAAACCCATCAACTGCAGTAGAACTTGTAGAGGCAAAATCTAATCAAGGAGTAAAAATCGATGATTGAAATTGGTTTAGGACATTATTTATCTTTAGGAGCTATTATTTTTTTCTTAGGTGTAATAGGAATTTTCTTAAATAGGAAAAATGTAATAGTTATATTAATGTCTATTGAGTTAATTTTACTAGCAGTAAATATAAATTTGATATCTTTTTCTATTTTTTCAGGTGATATTGTTGGCCAAATTTTTACTATGCTTATATTAACAGTTGCAGCAGCAGAAGCAGCCATAGGTCTTGCAATTATAGTAGTTTATTACAGAAATAGAGGCTCTATAAGAGTTGAAGATATCCACGGTATGAAAGGATAAATGGAATACGCAATATTATTTTTACCTTTAGTCGGTTCTATAATAGGGTATTTGGGTAGATCATTAACAAAGTTTTTTGCAGAAATAACTACAAGTTTATTTGTAAGTATTTCGGCTATTCTGTCAATTATTGTTTTTTGGAATGGAGTACAAAACAATATTTTTGGAAATTATTTGATTTTTGAATGGATAAGTTCTGGTAATTTCACGGCTAACTGGTCAATTAACATAGATCCACTAAGCTCAATAATGTTAGTAGTTGTAACTTTTGTTTCAGCAATAGTGCATATTTATTCTATCGGTTATATGCATCACGACCCTCACAAACCGAGATTTATGTCCTATTTATCACTATTTACTTTCTCAATGCTAGCTTTAGTTGTTTCAGATAATTTTTTACAACTATTTTTTGGATGGGAGGGAGTTGGATTATGTTCATATTTACTAATAGGTTTTTGGTATAAAAAAGAAAAAGCAAATAATGCAGCGATAAAAGCATTTATTGTAAATAGAATAGGAGATTTTGGTCTTGCGATAGGGATCTTTTTGATTTTTTTCTTTTTTGGCACTATTAATTTTGATGAGGTTTTTCAGGCTGCAAATCAGTATACAGAAAAACAATTAGTTTTTTTTGGCTTTGAGTCAAATTTGATTACTTTGATTTGTATATTTTTATTTATTGGAGCCATGGGAAAATCTGCACAATTTTTACTTCATACTTGGCTACCTGATGCAATGGAGGGTCCTACTCCAGTTTCAGCGTTAATTCATGCTGCCACAATGGTTACGGCAGGGGTATTCCTTGTAGTTAGATGTTCACCTCTATTTGAGTTTTCTCAAGTAGCCTTAAATTTAGTTACTATTGTTGGAATGGTTACAGCAATATTTGCTGCGTCCGTTGCTTTAGTACAAAATGATATAAAAAAAATAGTAGCTTACTCAACATGCAGCCAACTAGGTTATATGTTTTTTGCTGCAGGAATTGGAGCATATCATGTAGCGATGTTTCATTTGTTTACTCATGCTTTCTTTAAAGCACTTCTATTTTTAGGTGCTGGTTCTGTAATACATGCTTTCAAAGACGAGCAAGACATAAGAAACATGGGCGGAGTGCGAAAAAAACTTCCTTACACATATGTTTTTATGTTACTAGGAACCTTAGCGTTAACAGGGTTTCCATTTCTTTCAGGTTTTTATTCAAAGGATGCTATTATAGAATTTGCATATCTTAAAAATTCCTCTTTAGGAAATTATGCAGCAACAGTTGGTATTCTTACAGCGCTGTTAACATCTATTTATTCATGGAGACTGTTTTTTAAAGCTTTTCATGGCCCCTATAATAACAAAAAAATTTCAATAGATGAGACACATGAGTCCCCACTAGTGATGCTAATTCCCTTGATGTTTTTAGGGGTTGGTTCAATATTTGCGGGGTATATTTTTAAAAATACCTTTATCGGGTATCATAGTAATGATTTTTGGCAAACATCTATCTTTTTTTTAAATGAAATAAAATATGGCGCTATACCACTTTGGTTTTTATTACTTACTCCGATCTTAGTTGTGATCTCTATACCTATTTCATATTACTTATATGTTTTGAAACCAAATGTTTTAGAGGATTTTAAAAATACCAACATGCCTTTGTATAATTTTTTACTCAATAAATGGTATATAGATGAATTTTATGAAAAAATATTTGTTACTCCAGCGAAAAAAATAGGTTCTTTTTTTTGGAAAAAAGGAGATATTGGTATTATAGATAAGTTTGGTCCTGATGGTATTTCTAAATTAGTTAAAATTATTTCAAATAAAACAGGGCGCTTACAAACAGGATTTATTTATGATTACGCTTTTGTTATGCTCTTAGGTTTATCTATTTTACTAACTTATTTGATATTAAAATAAAATGAATTTTCCAATACTATCTACTTTAATTTTTTTACCTTTGGTTAGTTCATTTTTTATTATTTTGTCGAAGGAAAAAAAAAATAATTATAGTTCAATCTATATTTCTCTATTTAGCAGTATCGCTACATTTTTTCTGTCATTATTCTTATGGTATTCTTTAGATATTAATACCTCAGACTTTCAGTTCGTAGAGGACAAATCTTGGATAAACAATTTTATAAAATTTAAGTTAGGAGTAGACGGAATATCAATACTTTTTATTGTTTTAACAACATTTATCACTCCAATTTGTATTATCTCTTGTATCAATAGTGTTAAAGTAAGAGTCAAAGAATTCCTGATAGCAATATTAATCTTAGAAACTTTTATGATCGGTGTATTCTGTTCTCTCGATCTTGTGATATTTTATTTATTCTTTGAGGCAGGCTTGATACCTATGTTCCTTATCATTGGAGTCTGGGGCGGACCAAGAAGAGTTTATTCTGCATTTAAATTTTTTCTATTTACTTTACTTGGTTCAGTTTTGATGCTCGTAGCAATCATAGTAATTTACTGGTTAACAGGAACTACTGATATAACTCAGATATATGAATTAAAAATACCAAAAGAATATCAAAATATCCTTTTGTTAGCTTTTTTTAGCTCTTTTGCTGTCAAAATGCCCATGTGGCCAGTTCATACATGGTTACCTGATGCTCATGTTGAAGCACCGACGGCAGGGTCAGTTATTTTAGCAGCAATTTTATTAAAAATGGCTGGCTATGGGTTTTTAAGATTTTCAATTCCAATGTTTCCTATTGCTTCAGAATATTTTACTCCATTGATTTATACTCTAAGTATAATAGCAATTATTTACACCTCTTTGGTAGCACTTATGCAAGATGATATGAAAAAATTGATTGCTTACTCTTCAGTTGCTCATATGGGGTATGTAACTTTAGGAATCTTTACATTAACAAAACAAGGTATTGAAGGAAGTATATATCAAATGATAAGTCATGGTTTAATATCAGCAGCATTATTCTTGTGTGTTGGAGTAGTTTATGACAGGTTAAATTCAAGAATGATCAGTACTTACGGTGGATTAGTAAATTATATACCAAAGTACTCTTTTTTATTTTTAATATTTGCTTTAGCCGCGCTCGGTTTACCTGGAACTTCAGGATTTTTAGGAGAGTTTCTTGTTTTAACTGGAACTTTCCAAAAAAGTTATCTTGCAGCTATGTTAGCAACCTTTGGAGTGGTATTAGGAGCTGCATATATGCTTTGGCTTACTAAAAGAGTCATATTTGGTTTTGCAAATAATTCAGAAATTAAAAATTTGAATGATATAAATAGATCTGAAATTATAATGCTGGCTACATTAGCCTTTTTTGTTCTTTTTTTTGGTTTTTACCCACTACCAATAATGGAAACTTTTAGTGTCTCGGTTAATAGCTTAATTAGCAATTACGAAACGGCATTAACTTCAAATTAGTATGATTAATAATTTAAATATAATGCTTCCTGAAATTTTCTTATCTTTATCGATTTTTTCTGTTTTAATGGTCGGTGTTTTTATTAAAAATAGTTTTAATATAGTTTTTAACTTAACATCATTGATAATCGTTGTGGCAGTTGCAATTATTTTATCAAGCCCAAATAATGTAGAAAAAATTTTTCTAAATAGTTTCACAAGAGATGCTTTTTCAAACTATTTCAAAATATTAATACTTTTGTCGTCTCTTTTTGTTATTAATTCCTCAAAAAATTTTATTATAGATAATAAATTGGATAAATTCGAATACCCAATAATTATTTTATTATCAATTTTAGGAATGTTTTTTATGGTAAGTGCCAACGATTTAATTCTTTTTTACTTAGGCTTAGAGTTACAATCGTTATCCTTATATATTCTCGCGTCTATAGATAGAGATAACTTAAGATCTACAGAGTCTGGTATAAAATATTTTGTACTTAGCGCTCTCTCTTCTGGATTATTATTATATGGTTGCTCATTGTTATATGGATTCACTGGTTCTACAAATTTTGATTTCATAGCTGCTGAACTTACTAAAGAAAATACAGGTGCTGTATTTGCAATGGTATTTATACTAGTTGGACTTGCTTTTAAAGTTTCAGCAGTTCCATTTCATATGTGGACTCCCGATGTCTATGAGGGAGCTCCAACGTCAATAACAAGTTATTTTGCCGTTGTGCCAAAAGTTGCTGGACTAGCTTTATTAATTAAATTTATGTTTATCCCATTTTCAAATATCTTATTGGAATGGCAAACAATTATAATCTTTTTATCTATAGCATCGATGATTTTAGGTGCAGTTGCAGCTATGATACAAAAAAATTTTAAAAGACTTTTGGCTTATAGTTCTATCGGCCACATCGGATACGCTCTGGCTGGAGTTGCTACAGGTTCGGTATCAGGTTACGAGAGCGCAATAGTTTATATATCAATCTATGTCATTATGAATATAGGGGCGTTCTCTTGTTTATATTTATTGAAAAAAGACGGTAAATATAAAGAAAATATTTCTGATTTATCAGGAGTTTCAAAAAAACATCCTTTACTGGCTATTTCACTTTTAATAATTTTATTTTCTTTAGCGGGAGTCCCTCCACTAGGGGGATTTTTTGCTAAATTTTACGTTTTTGTAGCGGTTTTAGAAAGAGAAATGTACGCATTAGCAATTATCGGTTTATTGACTACAGTTATGTCAGCATTTTATTATTTGAAAATTATAAAGACTATTTATTTTGATGATAGTCTTATTACCTTTGAGTTAACAAAAAATAAGACTGCCCAAGTTTCCATTTTCACCAGCTGTATGATTTTAGTAACATTTTTTTTATATCCCTCTGTTTTGAACAATATAGTTAATTCTTTATTCGCAAGTTAATGAGGATAAAAATTAAAAAGTTTAAAGCAGTAAATAGCACTAACACCGTAGCTTTAAAACTTATAAAAAAAAATATATACGCCCCAACTTTAGTTACATCACAAATACAAACCAAAGGCAGAGGTAGAGTTGGAAAGACGTGGATTTCCCAAAAAGGAAATCTTTTTATTTCTATATTTTTTAAACTTGATAAGACAAAAATAAATTTTAAGCAATTTGCAATATTGAATGCATTTTTACTTAAAAAATTGATATCAAAATTAATCTCTAAAAGAATTTACATAAAATGGCCAAATGATTTATTATTTAACAAACATAAATTGTGTGGAATTTTACAAGAATTAGTTCAATTTAATAATATTGATTATTTAATAGTGGGAATTGGTTTAAATACAAATATGGCCCCGCGAAACAAAAGCTTTAAATCGACTAGTTTAAAAAATATATTAAATAAAAAAATAAGTAATAAAAAAATTTTGAAAGATCTAATTAAAGCATATGAAAAACTTCTAAGAGAAAAAAATAAATTATCTTTTTTTGATCTAAAGGAAAAATATAAATAATAAAATGAACTTTATCGTAGGCGATATCGGAAATACTTCAACAAGAATCTGTTTATTTAATCATAAATCAAAAATATTAAAGTCAATTATATTTGATACAAAAAATATTTTTTTGAGGAGTTTTTTAAAAAAAACTTTAAAAAAACTTTACAAGAAAAATTTAAGAAGTGAAATTTTATTTTCATGTGTAGTACCCTTAGCTTTGAAAAAAATTAAACAAAATCTCAAAGATACAAATTTTAAAGTACTTGAAATAAAAAATCTCAAAATAAAAAAATTGATAAAAATAAATATTAAAAACATAAATCAACTTGGTTCAGATAGAATTGTAAATTCCATCGAAGGTAAAAAATTTAATAACTGTTTGATAATTGATTTTGGAACCGCTACAACATTTGATATTGTAAAAAACAAAATATATGAAGGAGGTGTAATTGCTCCAGGTGTTAAACTGTCAATAAAAAATTTAAGCCAAGCAACTGCTTTACTTCCGATGTTTAATTTAAAAAAAAAACAAAAAAGTTATGGTAAAAATACTAAAGATGCACTAAATGCAGGGTTTATATGGGGTTATGAAGGTTTAATAAATAATATAATTAATAGAATTACACTTAATTGGAAAATGGATTATAAAATAATACTCACCGGTGGATATGCAAATTTCTTTAAAAAAATTGTTAAGAAAAAATCCATAGTTGATCAAAATATTACAATCAAAGGAGTATCTAGAGTTTATAAAGAATTATTATGAGTAAAGAGGAATTTCTTTTTTGTCCCTTAGGCGGATCAGGCGAGATAGGTGGAAACATGAATTTATACGCTTATGGAAATGAAGAGAGTCAAAAATGGATAATCGTTGATATGGGCGTTTCATTTGCTGATGACTCAGTCCCAGGAGTAGATTTGATAATGCCAGATGCAGGATTTATAATTGATAAAAAAAATGATTTACTTGGTATTGTTTTAACACACGCTCATGAAGATCACATCGGAGCGGTTGCTCACATATGGCCAAATCTAAAATGCAAAATATACGCAACTCCATTTACTGCTGCTCTTATTCTTGAAAAATTTAAAGAAAAAAAAATAGATATTTCATCTTATCTAGAAGTAGTTCCACTTAATAGTAAAATTAAACTGGGAGATTTTGAAATCGATTTTGTAACTTTAACTCACTCCATTCTAGAGCCAAATGGTTTAAGTATTAAAACTCCACTTGGAACCGTCCTTCACACCGGCGATTGGAAAATTGATCCGAACCCATTAATTGGAGGTCAAATAGATCAACAAAAATTAAAATCTATTGGGGACAACGGTGTGTCCGCTATGATTTGTGACTCCACAAATATTTTTAGCCCCGGCAGAGCAGGCTCAGAATCAGAGGTTAGAGACAGTTTACTTAGAATAATGGAAATCAAAACTAACAGAATTCTCGTTACGTCTTTTGCTTCAAATGTGGCCAGAATGGAGTCTATTTTTTATTGTGCAAAAAAAACAGGGAGAAATATTTGTTTAGTAGGTAGATCTATGCAGAGAATTTATAAAGCTGCAAGAAAATGTGGTTATCTCAAAGGTCTTATAGATCCTTTAGAACCTAAGGATGCAAAAAAAATACCAAAAAATAAAATCTTATATTTAGCCACTGGCAGTCAAGGCGAACCGATGGGAGCAATGAATAGAATAATTAATAATGTCCATCCAGAAGTTCATCTAGACAGCGGGGATTGTGTAATTTTCTCATCTAAGATTATTCCCGGAAATGAAAAAAAACTTTATAATTTGCAAAATTTAATTGTAAAAAATAAAATGGAAATGATAAGTGAGGAAAATGCCTTCGTTCATGTTTCAGGACATCCTAATAGAGACGATTTAAAAGATATGTATAAATGGGTAAAACCCCAGTGTGTAATACCAGTTCATGGAGAGCACCGCCATATGGCCGAACATGTTTCCTTCGCAAAAGAAATGCAAGTTCCAAAATCATTATTGATTGAGAATGGGGATATAATTAAAATTTTACCAGGAAATAAACCAGAAATTATAGATAAAGCTCCGTCAGGAAAAGTTTATCTTGATGGAAGTATAAACGTTGAAACAGACTCTAAATCTATTAAAGACAGAAAAAACTTATCTGTAAACGGATATCTTGAAATTACTTTAATAGTTTCAAATAATGGCAGTGTAAAAAAACCTGTAATTTCTTACAAAGGAATACCAGAAACTAATGAAGACAATGCTTTTATTTTTGATATGGAAGATGAAATAATGAATATTTGCCGAACTTTTTCGATGGATAACAAAAAACAACAACATAATCTAATTGAAACATTAAAACAAAATTGTAGAAGAATAATTAAGGAAAAAACAGGAAAAAAACCTTTTACTAATATTAACATAGCTAGAATTTGATGGGTATAACAGGCTCCATAATCGTATATGTGATGATTTGGTGGATAATTTTTTTTTCAGTTTTACCAATCGGAATACAATCTAATAAAGAAGTTTTTAAAGAAAAAATAGGGGGTATGGATCCAGGGGCTCCAAAAAATCCAAAAATTGCAAAAAAATTTTTGTTAACTACATTAATTACTACCATAATTTTTGCAGTTATATATTATCTTGTAAGTATTGATTTACTAAATTTAAGAGAATTTTTACAATAATGCACCTTTCAAAATTATTCATTCCAATTACTAAAGACCTTCCTGCAGAGGCTAAAATAAAATCTCACCAACTTATGTTAAGAACTGGGATGATTAAACAATCTTCAGCTGGGATTTATTCCTGGCTCCCACTAGGATTCAAAGTAATGAAAAAAATTGAACAGATTGTAAGAGAAGAGCAAAACTTTATAGGTGCTCAAGAAATGTTAATGCCAACTATACAGTCATCTGAAATATGGAAAGAGAGTGGTAGATATGATGATTATGGTGAAGAGATGTTAAGAATTAAAGATCGTCAAGGGAGAGAGATGCTCTATGGACCAACAAATGAGGAGTTGATTACAGATATATTTAGGTCAAGCGTTAAATCTTATAAGTCACTCCCTCAATTACTTTATCATATTCAATGGAAATTCAGGGATGAAATACGACCCAGATTTGGTGTGATGAGATGCAAAGAGTTTTACATGAAAGATGCTTATTCTTTTGACCTTTCAGATGATGAAGCAAAAAAATCTTATAATAAAATGTTTTTTTCTTACTTAAAAACTTTTCAAAGACTAGGTTTGAAAGCTATACCAATGGCAGCAGATACTGGGCCTATCGGAGGAGATCTTTCACACGAATTTGTAATATTAGCTGAAACTGGCGAAAGTCAAATTTATGCTGATAAAAATATATTTGAAATAGATTTAAATAATTACAAGTTCAACGATCAATCACTCAAAAAAATGCGAGATGACTTTTCTAAAATTTATGCTGTAACTGATGATAAATACAAAGAAGAAGAATTTAATGATAAAGTGAAAAAAGATAACCAAATGAAAACAAAGGGGATTTAAGTTGGACACATTTTTTATTTTAGTGACAAATATTCTAAACCAATGAATTGTTTAATAGACGATAAAGATGGAAAAAAAACCTCGGTTAAAATGGGCTCATATGGGATCGGCGTTTCAAGACTAGTAGGAGCTACTATTGAAGCAAATTATAATAATGATGTAATGAAATGGCCTAAATCTATATCTCCATTTGATGCAGTAATCATACCGAGCATAAGTAAAAATAATAAAGAAAACTTAGAAAAAGCTGAAAAAATTTATAACGGACTTAAAAAACAAAATATTGACGTATTGTTGGATGATGTTGATGAAAATATGTCGAATAAATTTAAAAAACATGATTTAATAGGTGTTCCGTATCAGATTATAATAGGTTCAAAGTCTGATGGGACCAATTTAGAATTCAAAGAATTAAACAACAAAAGCGAATTATTAAGTCTGGACAAAATTAAATCAAAACTAAAAAATTAATAAATTGTTTACAAAAGCAGAGAGAATCATTTCTTTAAGAAATTTGAGGCCTAAAAAGAAAGAGGGTTTTTTAAAAATTATTTCAATATTTTCTTTTTTAGGAATCACTTTAGGTGTTTCAATTTTGATTATTGTAATGTCTGTTATGAACGGTTTTAAAACAGATTTAACTAAAAAAATTTTAGGATTGAATCCGCATATTGTAATTCAGCCTAACAGTTTTAAAATAAATGATGAATTTATTAGTCAAATTAAAAACAATTTTGAAAAAATAAGTATCAGCAAGTCATTTAAAGGCGAAGGAATTATTATAAGTAACAATAAAGCTAAAGGTATCATTTTAAAAGGAGTCGATAAAAACGAGAAAAATATTAAGGAATTTTTTAATACTTTTATTTCTAGAGGTGACTTGAAAAATTTAAAATCCAACGAGTTATTTATTGGTTCAGAACTTGCATTTAACTTAAACTTACAAATAGGAGATACGGTTAACCTAATGTCATCTGCTTTTATTTCTACTCCTCTGGGGAGTTTGCCTAAACAAGAAAATTTTAAAATTGCAGGAGTGTTTAATACCGGTTTTGTAGAATTTGATCAAAACATTATATTTATGAATATAAAAGACGCACTATCAATTTTTAACAAAGAAATTAATGATCAAGATATTGAAGTTTATTTGGAAGATCCATTGAAAGCTAATATTTATAAAGAGAAAATTCAAAAAATTAACAAAAATTATTTTATTTATACTTGGTCTGATTTGAATAAATCATTATTCAGTGCTTTAAAAGTAGAAAGAAATGTAATGTTTATAATTCTTTCGCTAATAGTGGTTGTTGCAGCATTTAATATAATTTCTGGACTCACAATACTTATAAAAAATAAGACAAAAGAAATTGCTATTTTAAAAACCTTGGGTTTGAGCAACAAGTCTATAAAAAAATCTTTCTTTTTGACAGGTTTGACCATTGGTTTTTTTGCAACAACGACGGGTGTAATTTTGGGAACTTTAATTTCTATAAATATTGAAAAAATAAGATTGTTTCTTTCTGCAGTCTTTAACTTTGAAATATTTCCATCTGATATTTATTTTTTAGATAAATTACCAAGTGAAATAAATTTATTTTCAATTTCAATAATATTTACAATTTCTTTGATTATATCAGCTATTGCCTCATTTTTACCTGCTGTAAAAATTTCAAATATGAGCACTTTCAGAGCATTAAGATATGAGTAAAATTTTATTAGAAATAACTAATCTTAAAAAAAGTTACGAACATATAAATGGCTCAATAACTGTTTTTAAAAATTTTAATGTAAAAGTAAAAAAGGGTGAACTAGTTGCATTGGTCGGACCATCAGGTTCGGGAAAATCTTCATTACTTCATTTAATAGCTTTATTAGATGAACCTTCTAAAGGTAAAATAATTATCGATAACCACAAAATAGACGGGCTATCTAATGATCAAAAAGATGAATTGAGGAGAAAAAATATTTCAATTATATTTCAAGATAACAATTTATTGTCTGATTTTACCGCTATTGAAAATGTAATGATGCCTCTAATAATTAAGGGAGAAAATAATGAAATTATCTTTGATAAAGCTAAACAAATTTTAAAAGATATCAGAATTTATGACAGGTATAATCATTTTCCAAATGAACTGTCAGGCGGAGAGCAACAAAGAGTAGCGATCGCAAGAGCATTAATTGCAGAGACAAAATTAATTTTAGCTGACGAACCTACAGGAAATTTAGACTTCAATACCTCAAAAGAAATTTTTTCACTTTTTTTAAAATTAAAAAAACTTGGTAAAACAGTTATATTTGCAACTCATAATAGAGAACTTGCTAACAGGGCTGATTACAAGTTGTTTATTTCTAATGGTAATATAAAACGAGTTAAT
>MDTA01042374.1_pt1 | contig 20579 bp, 17 predicted proteins | sample 811151 | NCBI WGS metagenome assembly MDTA01 (sample SAMN05326648, study PRJNA326480) | marine metagenome | isolation source: seawater | place: Indian Ocean: South | collected 2010 | reverse complement strand
CCGCTGGCAACAGAGAGGCCGACTAATGCTATGGCGCAGATGATGACCAGTGAGGTGTGTTTCTCGAGCGGGAGTACGGCGAGGCGGCCGAGGATTTGAGCAACGCCAATAAAGGACGCAGCGATGATTGCGTGATGGGATGAGACGCCACGACTTTCAATAAGCGGCAGAATGTGGCTGATAATCATCCCATGGTTAATTGAAACCGATCCGAACAGGATGGCTAGTGCCCAGAATCTCGGTCTTCGCAATACCGGAGACATGACGGCCCTGAAACCGGGTCTCACAGCGGAGGGAGACCTGTCGGGTTCAGCGGCAGCATTGTCCGATGAGCCATACCAGAGCAAAGGCGCCGCTATGAAGCCAGTGCTCGCTGCAAACAGCCAAACGCTGGCCTGCCAGTGGATAGCATCGCTTATGGCGTTAGCGATGGGAAAGCAGATGGTTCCGGCGAAGCCTGCCACCAGGGTAATCATAACGATCGGCCGTTTGGCTTCCTTCTGATACCGGCGCGTCAGGTAGGCGAAGCAAGGCTCATACAGGCATCCGGCCATGGACAAACCCATGCCAAGCCAGATCAGATAGAACTGTAGGAGCGTGGATATGTATGGCAAGCCAGCTAGGAGTATTGCACCGAGGACCGCACTGCCTGATAAAAGCAGATGACTTTTCCCTCGGTCAATGATTCTTCCTGCCAGCACGCCGGCAATAGAGGCCACAAATAGTGCCCCCGAAAAAGCAAAAGTCAGGTTTTCTCGATTCCAGTCGAATGCGCCCTCCCATCGCACTAAAAGAGCCGGAAAAATATAAAAAAGGCTCGCCCAGGAAAGTGTCTGACCTATCGCCAGCGCCCAGATTTTTGGATCTTTCCAGACGGCAGGTTTTCTATTCATCCGCGAGGGTGATGCGTGGCTAGACCTAAAGAACTCGGTGTGCTTCAGCGTGGGGCATCAAAATCGATCGCCCGGAGCGGTTGAATCGGCTAGATCCCTGGCGGTACCGCAAGTAGCTGATGATCTGACTAACGAACTTGCCTCATTTTCAAGTTCTTTTCCCTAGGCCCCATACCTCGCGATGGAACCTTTCAAAGTGAGGGGGATAGTCGTGTTTGGCAATCTGGATATCAACAAGCACCGGAATCCCTGACCGGTTAGCCTTAAGGGCTGTTCGCAACGCGGAATCGACCCGACGCGGACTGACCACCCTGATGCTTTTGCAACCCTGGGCGTTTGCGAGGGCGCAAAAGTCCGGAGATCGGGAGAAATCCGTCGCGGTGTCTGGCAGACCTTCGAGTCGCTGAATATATTGAGGCCAGCCCAGCCCCTGATTGTTCAGTACGATCCAGGTAATTCCACAGCGGTGTTCCGCGGCGGTGGCTAATTCCATCATTGCCATTTGTAGGGCGCCATCTCCGGAGACACAAACCACCCGTTTTTTTGGCTTTGCCATCTTCGCAGCAATGGCGCCGATGACGCCCATCCCCATGGCGGTCTGCTCAGCCATGGGGATGCAGTCATCGGCATTCAGGACTTGGTAGTAAGGCCAGTAATATGACCAGAGATCAGCTCCTCCATTTTCATGAACCATAATCGTATCTTCGCCGAAGACACGGTTGATGGCATGGACGACCTGCTTGGGCGAAATCGGATTCTCTTGTTGACTTGCAGCCTGCTCAACCTTGCGTACATAGTTCTTATGTCGTTTCTCAATATCGCGCACACGCCCTGACACCCCTTTTAGCTCCATAGAGGAGATGGCATGACTGAGGTCAGAGACTGCTAGGCGTGCGTCACCGACTAAAGCCGCATCCGGGCGCAGATTCAGCCCGATGCTGTCCGGGTCGATGTCGATCTGAATGAATTTTGCGTTCTTGGGCCAAAGGGTCCAGCTCCCGGTTGAGAAGTCTTCGAGTCGAGAACCGACCGAGATAACAAGATCCGCGGAATCAAAATAGTTCTTTCCAGCCTGGGTAAAGTAAAGCCCAATCTGCCCGAGGCAGAGCGGATCGCTTTCGGGGTAGGTGCCCCGGCCGCCCGGAGTCGAGAACAGGGCTGCCCCGATCTTCTGGGCCAGGGCTTCTACCAAGGAGCCAGCGTCCGCGTTAACTGCACCTGAGCCACAGATGATGATGGGTCTTTTGGCTTTGGTAACAAGATCGCAGGCTGTCGCTACCGCATCAGTATCAGGCCGACTGCGATGCCGACCCGTCGATTTTTGATAAGTTGGCATTGCATATTTCTTGACAGCAATATCGGATGGTAAGTCGAGAAAAACCGCGCCTGGTCGACCGTTCTGAGCGAGGGAGAATGCACGCTGCATCGCCCAGGGGGTTGTTGCAGGATCAACAATTCGAGTGGCCCACTTTGTCACCGGGCGCATGAGAGCGACCGAATCGAGTTCCTGAAAAGCACCCATACCATCCGTGCTGAGCGGTACCCCGTTTGAAAGAATAATGACCGGGAGTGACCCTGAAGTCGCCTCCAGCGCCGCCGTCACCATGTTGGTAATGCCAGGGCCGGGATTGCCAAAACAGACTGCCGGGCTTCTGGTCAGCCTGGCGTCAGCATAGGCAAGGGCCACTCCGGAGTGCTCGTGGCGGACAAGGACGGCTCTGATATCGCTGTGTGCTTCCAGATCTTCAACGAGGTGAATCGGATTGCCAGGCAAACCATAGATTCTCTTAATACCTTCAGCTTCGAGGGCCTCAACCACACTTCTCCAAGGGGAAATTCTTTTCATAATCTTTGCCTATCTTTTAATAAGTCTTAAGGAAGATTCCCAATCAACTGCAATTTGAATCTTATCTTGAATAGATAAATTTTGAGGTGACATCATGGGCTTGTTCCCATTAATATATTCTAAAAATAACACTAAAGGATTTGACTCGGTCCAGGAACATAGCAATGTTATGGAAACGGGCTGGGCAATTTTCTCATCCACATAAGGAGGCACGACAGATATGGATACAAAAGAAGTCAACGAGAAAACCATCGACGCTGTAGATGCTGGAGTAGACAAAGGAAGACGCAAAGTTATCAAGAGCGTCGCGACGGGAGCCGCAGTTTCAAGTTTGCCGGCACCTTGGATTGTGAAGTCAGGGTTTGCGAGTGACCCAATCGTGCTTGGATTGCCCATTGCACAAAGTACCGCCGGCGGTGTTGCCGATCATCTGGATCACTTGCAAGGCGCAATCCTGGCTCAAGAGGAAATCAACGCGGCTGGCGGGATTCTGGGACGGGAACTCAAGTTCAAAGTCGTCGATATCGACATCTTTTCACCTGAGGGCTGCCAGACCGCGATGCTCAAGTTGGTTGATGAGAAAGTCCACGCAATGACCACTGCGTTTACGTTGGCACCCATTCCAACGATCGACGCAACTGTGAAGTACAAGGCCCCGTTACTGTGGGGTGTTACGCAACGTCAGTACGCTGATCACGTCGCGAATAACCCGGATAAATACAGTCACTGTTTCCAGACTGATCCCTCCGAGGTGCATTATGGCTATACCTTCCCTATTTTCCTGAAAGACATGAAGGATCGGGGATTGTGGAAGCCCAATAACAATGCTATTCACATCGTTCAGGAGCAAATTGCCTACTGCCAGACCATCTCCAGAACGCTCCAGGAAGCTATTCCTGACAGTGACTTTGAACTGGCCGGTGTGACCGATATTCAGTTCCCCGTGCAGAACTGGGAGCCGGTGATTCAGGAGATCAAACGGCTTGGGGCGGGGGCAGTGATGCTTGATCACTGGGTTGCTGCTGAATATGCCGCTTTCTGTAAGCAGTGGCGCGCAGACCCGCTCCCGAACACCCTCATCTACATGCAGTACGGACCATCGCAGCCCGAGTTCTTGGATCTCGCAGGCCCGGCAGCAGAAGGCTTCATCTGGAGCACTGTGTTAGGCGTATACGCAGACGAGATGGGCACGGCCTTCCGAGAGAAGTACAAAAAGCGCTGGCCGGGCACGATGGGGCTTTGCTACACCGGAAATGCCTACGACACGGTCTATTTCCTGAAACAGGCCTGGGAGCACGTAGGTGATCCTAATAAGTTTGAGCAAGTCTGCGACTATATAAGGACCACAAAATATCGAGGGGTCTGCGGGCTTATCGATATGAACAATAAGTGGCAGGAAGGCGCTCACTATCCTGACAACGGTCATCCGGTGACTGCGAAGAACCTGGAAGACGGTATGGGTCAACTTTATGTTCAGGTTCAGAATACTGAGCACAAGATCGTTTACCCGGACGTGTTGAAGGAGTCTGAGCTCCAGCCCTTCGGATGGTAGAGGAGGAAACGTCGGCGGGTGTGACTAACCAGTTGCACCCGCCGAGCACCCCTCTTTTTGCATGCGAAGACATATCTCTTGATCTAGGGGGTCGGGAGATCCTGAAGGACATCTCTCTGCAGGTCGACCGCGGAGAGGTGCTAGGCGTGATCGGACCCAATGGTGCCGGCAAGACCAGTCTGTTTGAAGTGCTGAGCGGGCGCCACACGGCCAAATCCGGCAGTGTGATATTCAACGGCCAGGATGTCACTGCTTTGCCTCTCTACCAACGGGCACGCATCGGCATCGGCCGAACCTACCAGACACCCGTCGTTCCTGAAGAACTCACCGTAGGAGAGTCCTTTAAGGCGGCACGGCAGGCCTATAAACCCTATCTGACGGCTCAGGAGGAATCCTGGGCAAGGGGTTTGGTTCGATTTTGGATTGATCCCAATGAACCAACGGTGTTGCTTGATACCTTAGATCGCAGAAAGTTGCTGCTCTGTTGTCTCATGATGCGCAGACCATCCCTGTTGCTTATGGATGAGCCCGCGGCAGGACTGATCAACTCAGAAGTCGATGAGTTTGACGATTTGATTCGTATTCTGGCGAAGGAGTTAGATCTGGCGATTGTTATTGTCGAACACCGGATGGAACTGCTCGACACTATCGCCGACCGGGTCATGGTGATGGATGCTGGCGAGAAGATTTCCGAAGGTGACCTGGGTTCAGTCCTGAAAGATCCAAGGGTGCGATCCGCCTATTTTGAAGATGTCCATTGATATTGTGAGCGTGATCGAATGACTGCCCAATCTGCACCCATCTTGGAGATCGATGGCCTGTCTGCAGGATACGGTCCAATGCGCGTCATCCACGATCTAGATCTTCGGGTGAGCGCGGGCGAGAAGGTCGGTTTGGTAGGGCTTAACGGTCACGGTAAGTCGACACTCTTTCTCGCAATCGCTGGGCTGACCCATTGGCAACGGGGATCGATAAAGCTAAAGGACCAAGAGATTGGTCGAAATCGCAGCCAGGGGCCGGGTCGCTATACACATCAGATTGTCCACAAGGGTTTGTCTTTGATTCCGCAGGGAGACGAGATCTTTCAGGGCCTTACCGTCAAGGATCATCTTGATAGCGGTGCTTATACCTCGTCGGCGTGGCGAAACCGTGCCCGAAAGCGTGAGGAGATTCTGGAGATTTTTCCGCCTTTAGTGAAGCTGATGGACACCCCGGTGGGCCGTTTGTCCGGGGGAGAGCGGCGCATGGTCGCGATAGGCCGAGGCCTGATGGCTGAAGCTTTTCTGTATCTCGTGGATGAACCCACACTGGGGCTTGCGCCGAAATTGGGAAAAAGCGTGCTGGAAGCCCTTTTCAATATTGAACTGGGGGAATCAGCGATGGTAATCGCCGAGCAGAATGTCTCTTTGCTGGCCGGCCGCGTTGATCGGATTATTGGTATGCACGTTGGAACACTCAAGGGTGAAGCCGCAGCGTCGCTCGACTACCAGACAAAACGGGAGACATAAGACGTGGATTGGAGTTATGTGATCATCAACGCCATTGTCCTGGCCTGCATTTACGGAACATTGGCCATCAGTGTCTCTATCACCTGGTCGAGCCTCGGGCTGATAAACATGTCGTTTGGCTTTATTTTCTCGTTCGCTGGATATGGTGCCTGGCTTGCCGCTCAATACATCTCCTCTAACGGTGTAGTTATATTGGCGTCCGGTGTGCTTACAGGCGCTCTGGGCGGTGTGATCGTCTGTGCGCTAGCATTCATTCCGTTGCACGACAAACCTAATTTTACGATCCGCGGCATGATCGCAACCTTGGCAATCAGCCTGTTTGGAACACAGGCGTTGCTGTGGTACTTCGGCCCGCGTGTGAAGAGTATTCCACCTGTGTTCGGCTACGGTTCAATAAAGGTGTTCGGTTCGACTATGACCTACGACAAGGTCGGTGCGGTGGTTGCATCGATTCTTATGCTGACCGCGGTCCTGCTGTGGATGAAGTCGAGTCGTCGAGGGCTCGAAATCCGTGCGATGATGCAGAATCCCCATGCCGCCGCTATTGTGGGGATAGGAGTACGCCGAACCGGCTTTTCTGTGATGGCCATTACCGGTGGCCTGACTGGTTTGGCGGCCGTATTGCTGTCTCAGACCTACTATTTGCAAGCCTTCGGCGGCATTACACCGATGATCAAGGGCTTAAGTGTTGCATTGTGCGGCGGACTCGGCTCGGTCGCGGGTGTTGTGATTGCGGCGGTTATTCTCGGCATTAACGAAGCGATGACTGCCCGATTCTGGGGGGGTCAGTACGTGCTGATTACACAGTTTGGTTTGATCATTCTTATCCTGCTAATCCGTCCGCGCGGTATTGCGGGCATTCTCGATAAGGCGCGTGAGGCCTAAATATCGTGGCGACCTGGAAAGATCCGTATTCAAGCTGGGATCCGAACGGACCCATTGAGGAAATACCCACAAACGAGTGGCGCTCTCCCGAGAGCAGCTGGGACGCTGCTACGGAATATAAGGTGCCGACCCATCCGGTAGGCCGCCTAAGGTACTACTACAAGTGGCCGGGACATGGTAAGCGTCTATGGAAAAGATTGCGCTATTTTCCAACCCGTCGCACCGTGTTGCTGTTTCGTGGCGAATACAATCCCAAGACGCTACGCCGTGAGAAAACCATCGTCGACAAGCGGCCGATCTGGTGGACCTTGGGTTTGATCGCGCTGTTGCTCGCGCCTTTTTTCATGCCGGAGGGCAATCAGCGGGTGCTGTTATCAGCAGCCGCGGTGTTCTCGATCTATGCGGCGATCAATCTGTGCTGGACGCTTGTCATCGGCACAGCAGGTATATATTCGCTTGCAACCTTTGCGATTGTGGGCGCAGGGGCGTATGGCTCGGCGTATCTGTCGATTCACTTCGGCCTTCCGATGCCGTTGATGTTCTTGGCTGGCGGCCTTATTGGTCTTCTCTTCGGAGTCTTGATCGCAATACCGGCGATGCGTATGGAAGGCTTTTACTACGCGCTGCTGACCATTGGGGTGGTTGAGCTATGCCGCGTCTATATCATCCAGTCGAAAGCGTTTGGCTCCGAGATCGGGGGGTTATACGGAGCGGCATCTTATATTCCCGAATCGTGGGATGAGTTTGATCAACTGCGCTTAGGTTACTACGCCGCGGCAACGGTACTCGTCGCAGCGCTGATTTTGTTCCGTTTCGTTAACGGCAAGCGTTTGGGCCGCATTCTGCGCATGGCGCCTGAAAAGAGAGAGGCCTTCGCTGAGGCGACGGGTGTCAACTATCGGTTTGCACGCACCCAGGTATTCCTCATTTCCTCCATTGCGTTGGGCGTGATTGGGGCGTTTTATGCAACCCACTTCCGCGGGGCCTCACCCAACTTGTTCGGCTTTGATACGCTCGCCATGGGATTGGCAATGCTGGTCATCGGAGGTCTCGGCAGAGCCGAGGGTGCAGTGCTCGGAACTTTGATTGTGGTCTTTATTGATCGTGTGTTGATCGATTTGGGACCTTTGAGAATTGTCCTTATAGGCGTTTTGATGTTGTTTGTTGTGCTGTTTCTCCGCGGGGGTGTATTTGGTATCAAGGCTCAGTTCCGAGCTTGGAGAGACAAAAAGAAGAGTGAATATCGATCGGCCCGGGCCGAGAAAGGAGGCGAGATGCTACCTGAAGAAGCAACCGAAATCCAAGATAAAGATCAGTTGGCTTTTCGTCGTTATGACAAGAACCAGCGGGACTTCCTAAAAACACTGATCAGTGACGAAATCATTGAGGAATTCAAGAACAAACCGATGGGTCAGCACAGCGAGGCCTTGGAGAGATTGCTTACCTACTTTCGTCGACAGCCTATGGTTGACAAATACGCCGTTAAATGTCTCAAGCCTTTTAAGGAGTATCAGGTGGTGGCTCTCAGCGGTAAGGCGGGAGTCGCACCTCGTGTGGTCGAGGACACGATCTACGAGAGTCAGGAAGATGCATATGTCGGGGTCTTTATGCGCCGAGTGCAGGATCTTCTGGAGTCATGACTTAAACCGAAATTCGTTTGTTGTCATAAACAAGGATAGCTAAGAGATGTCGGAGATAAAACTTTTCGGATATTGCGATCAGATATCAGTAAAGCCTGGTACCGAGATGAGTTTTCACGTTAACGCGGATGGAACATCCTCTGCAGATGCTCAGTTGGTCCGTCTCATTCATGGCGATGAACACCCGGATGGACCCGGTTTTCAGGAAAGGGAAGTGAAATCGTCTATAGACGGTCAGTGGTCGGTAGAAAAGCAGTTTACCCAGGTGGGCGCCTACCTTGAGGTACCAGATCCAGAGCAGAAACTCGCACTTGATAGCAGTATGACTCTCTTTGGTTTTATTTGGCCATCGATGCATTCCGTGAAGCCTCAGGCCTTGGTAGGTCGTTACGACGTTTATAAAACCTCCGGCTTTGGAATTGCGATCGGTGCGGATGGTCGCCTAATGTTTGGAGTTGCAGATGGATCAGAGTTTGATTCCGTAGCAGCCGAGGTTCCCTTGCAAAGGCATATGTGGTATTTCGTTGCGGCCTCCTACGATAGATCGACTGGCGAGGCGACCCTCTACCAAAAGGGTGTGGCAAACCGCTATAACAGCCTCTGGGGAAAGGTAACCCCCATGGACTACGAATCCCATGTCAGTGAGACGTTGCGATTCAAGCCGCAAAACTTGCCGGATACACCTTTCCTAATGGCAGGAGCGCAGGACTTTCACACCCAACGCGGCGCTTTCGTAGGCGAGCTATATAGTGGAAAGATAGACCGTCCCGGAATCTACGACCGATCACTCTCGAGGCAGGAGCTCGACGTAATTGCTGAAGGGGGTGCGCCGGCCAAAGATGGCCTCGTTGCTTACTGGGATACCACTGCTGGCTATACTGACGTTGGAATAGGAGATACGGTTACCGATGTGGGCCCCAGCGGGCTACATGCCGTTGGCAAGAATAAGCCTGTCCGTGCACAGACTGGTTGGAATTGGTCAGGTCGCAATGACTGTTTCAGGTTGGCACCCGAGGAATATGGGGGTGTCGAGTTTCACGATGATGCCGTTATCGATTGTCAGTGGAACGTCACCAAGACCTTTCAGGTACCTGACGATTTGTCCAGCGGTATTTATGCGGTGAGACTGCGTGCTGGAGATGGTACTGGTTTAGGCGAGGAGTACATTCCCTTCGCCGTGCGCTCTTCACAGCCTAAGGCTCCGATCGCATTTTTGATGCCCACGGCCAGTTATCTTGCGTACGCTAATGAGCGGCTGACTTTTGATGCCCCAATGGCTCAACCCATTGTTGGACAATCCCCCGTTGTTTCTGATATCGATATTGAAATGTATCAGGGTACCGAGTTTGGGCTGTCCACTTATGATCATCATGCCGATGGTGCAGGGGTTTGCTATTCGACATACAGAAGACCAATCATGAATATGCGGCCCAAGTACCGACAGTGTCTTAGTGGCGTCACGTGGCAGTTTCCGGCTGATCTTTCAATCATTGGATGGTTGGAACATCATAGTTATGACTACGAGGTCATTACTGACGAAGACCTCCACCGCGAAGGGATCGATGCCCTGGCGCCTTACAAGTGTGTCATCACAGGGACCCACGGCGAATATTATTCAGAGCGTATGCTGGATGCCACTGAGGATTTTGTCGCCTCAGGCGGACGCCTGATTTATATGGGCGGAAATGGCTATTACTGGAACGTAGACTTCCCCAAGGATGAACCGTGGTGCATGGAGTCCAGAAAACTTGATTCTGGGATGCGAGCATGGAATGCAATGCCTGGAGAGCATTATCTTCAAACCACTGGCCAGAAGGGGGGGTTATGGAAGAATCTCGGGCGGCCGCCGCAAAAAGCCGTTGGCGTAGGCTTTATTTCTCAGGGATTTGAGTCGGCTCGGCCATACCGACGCATGCCGGATAGCTGGCACCGAACGGTTTCTTGGATCACCGAGGGAGTCGAAGGCGAGATCATCGGTGACTTTGGTCTCGCACACGGTGGTGCTGGCGGAATAGAAATGGATCGCTATGACCTTGAAAAAGGAACGCCGCCTCACGCCAAGATTATTGCATCCTCGGGCGGGCATACAGACAACTATATGCTTGTGTGCGAAGAGATTCTGTACGCCTTTCCAGGAATGACGGGGACCTATGACCATAGAATCCGAGCCGATATGGTGTATTTCACTTCCTCTAATGACGGTGCAGTCTTTTCGACCGGCTCGATTGCCTACGGTCAGGCACTACCGGTCAATAACTTCGTTAACAATGCCTCCCAAGTGTTACAGAACGTGATGAATGCGTTTATCAAAGACGGTCGTTTGCCTGGGACACACTGGTCTGCCGAGGAGAAGCAGTGGCGTTAAGGGGTATTTGATCCGGCGGGTTACTGCCCGGCCGTGCTGCCCCCATCAATCTGCCAGGTTGCACCGGTAACATTCTTGGCGTGGTCGCTTGCGAGAAAGGCGATCACATTACCGACTTCGCTCGGATCTGCCAGGCGGCGCAGCGGCGCCATTGACAGAAGGCGTTGTTCTTCAGCGGCCGGGTCGGCTGCCTTCTCAATGTTATCCCGCCGGACCATGTCGGTATCAACATAGCCAGGACAGACGCAGTTCACTCTGACCTGTGGTGCGAGTTCAATTGCGAGTGCCTTAGTGAGCGTGACCACGCCGCCTTTTGAAGCGCAATAGGCAGTCAGACCTGCTTCACCCTGTAGCCCGGCATCAGAGGCAACATTGACGACGTTACCTTTAGAGCTTTTGAGTACATCGAGAGCCGCTTTGATGCAAAAGTAAGTGCTCTTGAGATTGGTATCGATCGTGTTATCCCAGATTTGCTCATCTGTGTCCTCTATTGAACAGAACGACGCTACTCCTGCGTTATTGACAAGCACATCCAGTCCGCTGAGAGCATTCGTGGCTTGCTCAACGACCGAGATGCAGCCATCCAGTCGGCTCACATCCCCCGGGATTGCTATCACATTCTTCGGATCGGGGAATCTGGAAACAGCGGTTTGTGTAGACGCGTCCGTTCTTCCATTGACTGCTACCAAAGCGCCTTTTGACGCGAAGATGATTGCTGTGGCCAGGCCAATGCCGCGGGAAGAGCCGGTAATCAGGACCCGTTTTCCTGTCAATTCCATATAGCCTCCTGTTTGTATTGATACCGCAGTGGTCGCTGCTATCCCTCTAGGGTATGCAGCACCGTCCGCAGTTTCTTAATCAGATCACTTTTGTCTTGCTTAGTCAGCCCGCGGGTTACCTCTTTCTCGAGTTTGTTGAATTTTGGAAAGAGATCCTCCATCAGCCGCACCGCTTTTCTTGTGGGTGTAATCACCAGACGTCGGCCATCGGTGGGATGATTATTGCGTTCAACCAGTTTCAAACCATGCAGTGTCTTGATGATGCCGGTCAGCGTGCTTTTGGACACCGCGGACTCCTCAGCCAGTTGGTGGGATTCCCGAGGTCCCCAGACCCACAGCACCCAAAGTACGGTAAAACCAGTAAACGAAAGCCCGTGGGGAGTAAGTAGGTCACGCTCTGCCTTGTTTCGAATACTGTTCGCTGCGCGGAAGATATTTGCGACCGCATCCATAGCGCCGAGGTCGACGCCCAATGCGCGCACACGTTTGTGCGCGGCCTTTTCTGCCCTGGTAATCGAGCTGTCGTGATGAGAATCAGTCACCGCCGGTCTCTGGGAGATTGCGCCGGGCGAGGGTGGTTCCCGACTTCCAGGAGAAGGACACTTCCCGCCAGTAGCCGGCAATCAGTTCTTTCGGTTCCAGCCGGGTGAGTTCTTCAGTCGGTGAGTCGAACAACTCCAGTTTGAAGTCGCCGGTGAAGGTGCGGCCGATTTCACTTTGGTAGGCGGACATTGTCACGATCTCATCGAGACTGTCGGACCCGTCTCCCTCAATGGCCGGCATGATCCGGTTGTGCAGCATGGGCAGGCCGTTGACAAATCCCGCATGATCACTGGTGCCGGTAATCTCAAATTCAGCCTGGATGAGCCGCCGATCGTAGGCTGCGACCGTAGCTCCAAAACGACCGCCGGGCTCAAGACGCGCGCCAGCCTGACCCACCGTGATTGGCCGGGTCATATGGATGGAGGCCAACTTCTTGGGGTAGCCCTGGTGCTGGCCTCGGACGAGGGCGTAGTCCTTATCCACCCAGATATACACGCAACGTGAGTAATGCGTGCCCTGATGCTGGCATCGCACGACTACAAAGGCTTCCATGTACTGACTGCGCACTGGATCAAGGACTTCTTCAAAACTGTCCGAGCAGCTCTGCCAGTCGGCCCAGATCACCGCTACCGCACCGGGGTCTTCATCTGCGGGCGCAATGCCTTCCGGCAGCAGTTCGGCGACCGCGTCCGGATCAGTTCGGTACTCAAGGGTCAGCATCGTGCCTGAGTAATGCCACGGCGTATCCGGAAGCAGCGAGGCCTGGCCGGTGGCTGTCCGGGGAAACATGAAACCCTTTACCATGGGGCTCTCCTTTTGGTTGCACTTCTTTGCGGGTATGATATCGTTCGGAACCTAATGAAATCAACAACCGTTAAGTGATGGCCGAATTCAGGAACATACTGCTGGACGGATACGCGACCCGGGTCAGACGACAAGGAGACGTTCTGGTCGGTAATGATGGACGGGAAGTCGAGGCGGACACTGCTGTGCACCTTCCCCCGGTCCAGCCTCGAAAGATCGTTTGCGTGCATCTCAACTACCGCAGCCGGGTCGAGGAATACATGACCAAACTGCCCAGTGCGCCCACTTACTTTCATAAGCCGGTCACCGCGCTTTGTGCGCATGGGGCTGACGTGGTGCGTCCGGAACGCTGTCAATGGCTAAATTACGAGGGCGAGATCGCCATCATCATCGGACGTCATTGCCGCAATATCAGTCAGGCAGAGGCCGGAGACTACATTGCGGGTTATTCCGTTGCCAATGACTACGGTCTCCATGACTTTCGGGATACCGACGCAGGCTCGATGTTAAGGGTCAAAGGCTCGGATACGCTGTGTCCGGTGGGTCCAGGTCTGGTGACGGACTGGGATTTTCATGGTAAGCAGATCTCTACCCGGGTCAACGGCAAGGTCATGCAGGACGGCAATACCGATGAGATGGAATGGGACATGCATTACCTGGTGGCGGATATTGCCCGGAACATCACGCTGGAACCCGGCGATATCCTGTTGTCGGGAACCCCGGCTAACAGCCGACCTGTGCAGCCCGGCGATGTTGTTGAGGTTGAGGTTGAGGGTTTGGGTATTCTCAGCAACCGTATCGTTCACGGACCCATTCCGATCCGGGATGAGTTGGGTGCACAGCCCAGCAGTTCAGAAGAGGTAGTCTCCACTGCGATGGGAGGCGACTGGGAACACCGCGGTAAACGCGTGCCTCAGGGCCAGGGCGCAAAGCACTACAAAAGCCAGTTGGAAGACTGAGAGTTGGGGCAGCCTCGCCTCAGCCCTTGAGAGCAGCCTTAAGGTCAAAATCTGCGCCGGTCAGTTGATCACGGCTGATGACGCGCCCATCGGACAGTGCTTTTCTGGACAGCGCGTGATAGGCGGGCCAGTTGATGGTTTCGACTGCGCAAAGATGTTCCTGCCCGTCAAAACAAAAAGCCGCCGCCTGGGGTGCCTGCGCACCATCAACCGTTACGGTCTCTGAAGCATCACGGCTGTCCCCGGCCATCTGCAATTTGACAGCGCCCTGATCCGACCAGAACCAGGGCAAAGCGCCATAGGCTGTGCGCTCACCCGATAAGGTTTTTGCCAGCGCTCGGGCCTGGTCATTGGCATTTTGTACCGATTCGTAACGCCGGCGGGTTCCCCCAGCAGATAAAAAACAGGCGGCATCACCGATTGCGTAGATATTGGGTTTGCTGGTTTCGAGATACTGATCCACGTCAATACCGTTACTGGTTTCAAGACCTGCCTCTTCGGCCAGTTGTGTACGTGGCACGCTACCGGCGCCACATAGTACGAGATCCGCGCCGATAAAATCTCCGTCTATGGAAACGCCGTCAAGGGTGATTTCTTTGACTGACGCGGAGTCGATGATTGAGATCCCGGCCGCTTCATGAATTGATCGAATCCGCTTAGCCAGATCAGGTGTCAGTGAACGACCCAGTATTTGAGGCGCGGCCTCAATGACCGTCACTGTCTTGCCGGCAGCCGCTGCCGCGGCAGCAATTTCCAGTCCGATAAAGCCGCCGCCGATCACCGCCACAGTACTCGCCGCCGAAAGACGGACATAGATATCACGGGCATCCTGTAGAGAGTAAAGAGACAGGGTGTGCTCGATTCCCGGAATCGGCAGGGTTCGCGGCTGAGAGCCTGGAGCCAGAACCAACTGCCCAAAATCCTGTGTTTTTCCAGAGGCGAGTATTACTTGACAGTTTTCAACGTCAATCGATTCGACGGTTTCGCCGAGAACGAGATCGATCTTTTCGTTCTCATAGAAGTCGGCTGCGCGCAGCAGAGAAAAGTCTTCCGGGATACCTTCAATCACATATTTCTTGGAGTTGGGCGGGCGGTGATAGGGCAGGTCAGCTTCCGGACCAATGAGCGTGATCGACGACGTATTGCCAAGGTCTCGGAGACTGGCCGCACACTGGACTGCGGCATGCCCCGTGCCGATGATGACGATATCGATCATGTGTCTTGAGTGGGATCGGCGACAGTGACTGTCAGCCCTTCAAGTTCGGGGGTGATTTCTATCTGGCAGGCAAGCCGGCTGTCCGGAGTCACATCCTCGCCCTCCAGCTCCAGCATGGTTTCTTCCATTTCGCTGATGCTGCCGAGGCCAAATCGCTCGGGATCTTCGAGATAGATATGACAGGTTGCACACATGCAAGATCCGCCGCATTCGCCGATGATACCCACGATCCCATGGCGAAGCGCCTCCTGCATAAGCGTCTGGCCGGTTTTGGCCTCGACGGTCTGGCGGGAACCGTCCTTTTGTCGAAAGCAGATTTGAGGCATATCAGGACACGGAATCCTGAAGAATCTGAAGCGTTTTGAGATCGCTATGAAAGTCCAGGGCAAAATCTCCGCCCTCACGCCCGATCCCGCTAATACCGGTGCCGCCAAAAGGTGCCGTTAGATCGCGGATTAAAAAGCAGTTAACCCATACCGTCCCTGCACGGACCGCAAAACCGACCCGTTCCGCCCGGGCTGCGTCAGACGTATAGCACATTCCGGCGAGCCCGTATGCCGTGCTGTTGGCCAGCGCAATGGCTTCTTCTTCGTTGTTAAAGCTCTGCAGCGTCAGGACCGGGCCAAACACCTCATTTTGTACAATTTCTGAGTCATTGGACGCCGGCTCGATCAGTGTCGGTTCGTACCACAGTCCGCCGTCACGCCAGATACGGCCACCGATCATGACATGATCGCCATTGGTCTTCGCTCTTTGCACGAAGGCGTCTACCCGCGCCAGGTGATCGACATGAATCAGGGGGGAGACCGTAGTCTCACTGTCCCGGCTGTCACCCAGCACATGCGCTTTCGTGTAGGCGAGGAATTTTTCCAGGAAGGCATCGCGGATAGAGTTTTCAACTAGCAGTCGGGTTCCTGCGAGACAGACCTGGCCGGCATCATCGTACTGGCCCGCTGCTTTTTTGGCCGCCGCATCGATATCGGCATCCGCAAACACGATCAAGGGACTCTTGCCGCCGAGTTCCGCAGTAAAAGGCGACAGATTCTGTGCCGCTGCTTTGGCGATCAGGCGGCCCGTCTCCGGCGACCCAGTAAACGACACACGCCGGACCCGGGCATCCGCCACCAGCGGGGCGCCGACCTCTTCACCGATGCCTTGAACGATGTTGAATACGCCTGGCGGAAAACCTGCCTCGTCGATGAGGTCTGCGAGTATTGAGGCGGTGAGAGGGGACCACTCAGCGGGTTTCAGGATGACCGTGTTGCCGGCGGCGAGCGCGGGGGCGCATTTCCACGTGGAGAGCATGAACGGCGCATTCCACGGCGTGATGATGACCGCAGGACCTGCGGGCATTCGAAGTACACGGTTATCGGTATTGTTAGAGCTCCAGGTGCGTGCCTGATACGCGACTGCAAGATCCGCATAGGCGCGGAAGTTTCTCGCGCCTCTTGGGATAACTCGCAACAGAAGGCTCTCCTCCAGCATCGCCATGTCCAGACATTCAATTTTGGCAATGTCCTCGACCCGCTCATCAATAAGTACAGCTAGCCGGTGCAGGTAATCACCGCGAGACTCGCAGGAAAGCGCTGCCCAAGCAGGGAACGCGGCATGGGCAGCGCTCACTGCAGCATCGGCGGTCTCTGCGTCCCCTCGCGCGATATGACCAAGTACACGATCCCAGTCAAGCGGTGATCGGTCTTCGAAAATGGTCTTGGAGGCAATCCGGATGCCGTTGATGTAGTGATCCGGAGAGATCGAAATCCCTTCGACGTCAAAACGTGCAGAAGGTTCGTGCATATCAGATCGCTACATCCCAGGTGAAACGGTCAGATAGATTCCCATCGGTCTTAGACAAAATTCTGGTAGTAGTCGAGCTCCCAGTCTGTCGTATGGGCAAGATATTTCCCCCATTCGACTTCCTTGATCTCGCAGAAGTTCGCCACCAGATCGGGCCCCACCGCATCAACCAACGCCTGATCGGCGCGAAGCGCGGCCAGCGCGGCGCCGAGGTTTTCGGGAACACAACGCTCGGTGTTGATATTTTCGAAACAGTCTCCTGTCTCTACTGGAGGTAATTCATAACCGTTATCGATCCCAAGTCGCGCAGCTTGGAGTACCGTTGCGGTTGTCACATAAGGGTTCGAGGCACAGTCTGCCATCCGGTGTTCTATGCGGGTAGCGGCACCCCGTTCTCCCGGTATGCGAACCGTGGTGCCGCGATGGTCAAGGCCCCAGTTGGCCCAATAGCCCGAGAGGCTTGCCGGCCGCAGTCGCCGGTAGGAGTTCACCGTTGGCGCAAGCAGTGCCGCCATGCCTTCATGGTGCTGCATCAGTCCTGCAATGCACTGACGGGCGAGATCAGAAATACCATCCGCGCCATCAGGATCGGCAAGCGCATTACCACCCTTGCTGTCATTGAAACTGAAATTGACATGCAGCCCGCTTCCCCCCCGGTCTGAAAGGGGTTTAGGCATAAAACTCAATAGATATCCGCGCTTGGCCAGGATCTCCTTTGCCATCACCTTAAATAAGAAAATGTTGTCAATAGCCGACAGGGCATCTGAGTATTTGAGGGTCAGCTCAAACTGAGGCCAATCGTATTCTGAGTTAAGCGACTCGATAGGAAGGTTGCACCGTTCTGCCTGGTGCCAGATATCATCAATCAGGCCTGCGGGATCTACTGATTGTCCGGAACCATAGACAAATGCGCCGGGGGTGTCATAGGGCACCCACGTGCCGTCGTCTCCCCGCTGAAAGATAAATGCCTCGAGTTCGATACCGACCTGGGTGCTCAAACCCTTCTCGCCAAACTGGGCGATGGTGCGTTTCAACAGACTGCGGCCGCAGGTGGGAAGGGTGCTGCCTTCCTGTTGCAGGTCCGCCAGGACAATGCCCGTATCATCCTCCCAACTGGGACGGACATCGTCGGGATCAAATACCGCTTCAAGGTCCGGTAGTCCCTCCAGCATCATGGCTCCAGTTACCGGGGTCAGTTCCCGGTCATGGGTGAGACCAAAAAGGCTGATACAAAAACGGGCGCTTCCCGATTTCGCTACCGCCTGGGGCAGATACTTACCCCGTGGCAGATTTAGGTGATCACAGAACAACACCCGCATGCGCTTATAAGAGTCCATCATTTCCTCCATCCCGTAGTCTTTGTCTACGATAGACCGCCGAGCCATCTCGGCCGCCCCCTTTTTTCATTACTAATTTAGCGTTACCGCAACCGGTAGCGATTTTATGCCACCGATAAAGTTGGACCGCAAAAAGGTTTCGGGTGCAGCTTGTTCAATACTGCTGATCCGTCTGACGAATTCCTGCAGTACCACCCGAAGTTCCAGTCGCGCGAGCCACATACCGAGACAGGCGTGCACGCCGCCCTGGCCAAAGGCTAAGTGGGGATTGGGGTCGCGGCCGATATCAATTTGGAAAGGGTCGGCAAACACGTTGTGGTCACGATTGGCGGAAACAAACCAAAGGATAACCTTGTCGCCCTGCTTGATATGATGACCCTTGTAGTCGACATCTTCGGTAGCGGTGCGCCGAAAATACATCGTGGGCGATGCCCAGCGTAGCATCTCCTCCACCGCGCTTAGCCACTGCGCTTCATTAAGCGTGCGGAAGCTGTCCAGCAACCCGGGCTGGTCAATCATGGCCTTGATCGAAGACGTAATGCTGTACCGGGTGGTATCGTTTCCTGCAGAGACCAGCAACGCAAAAGCATTTTTGAACTCAAGATCGCTGAATGTCTCTCCATTCTTCATCGGTGCCAGAAACAAAGACAGCAGGTCAGCCGTGTTCTGGTCGCGGCGCAGTGCCGCCTGCTTTTCTGCATAGTCGTATAAATCCTTACCAGCCGGTGAACGGAACGGATAAAAACGGAATTCGTCGGTGTTCACCTGGTCGATGACATGATCAGTGAAATCGGGGTCTGTGTTCGCAATGAGGGCATCGCCTTTATCGACCAGCCAGTCGAGATCTTCATCTGGAAGACCAAGAACCCGGCCCAGAATCTGCATCGGCAATTTACGGGCAATCATCTTGACGGCATCAAATTCACTCTGAGCCAGGGCTTCGTCGAGGATTCCCACCGCAAGTTCGCGAACCTGTTCCTCGTAGGCTGCGATGATCTTTTTGCTGAATGCCCGGTTCAGATGCAGGCGCGCTCGTGTGTGGACCGGGGGATCGGTTTCCTGAAATGTTCGCCGTGCCTCAACTTCGTCAGGCGTTTGATCTTCGATCCGGATACCGTGGGCTGAACTGAACCGGGCATGGTCTCGATTGATTTTGATCACATCCTCATGGCGCGTAATCGACCAGAACCCCAGTCCTTCGTCGCGTTCCACCCAGCAGACTGGATCATCCCGTCGAAATCGCTCAAAAGTAGCATGGGGCACACCTTGCGCGAAGGTGTCGTGCGAGGTGATATCGGCATGGGCATCTCCCGGTGCCGTAAGGTCGGTTGGGTTCATTGTGATCTATATTGCGGGATCGTCGCGGACATGATAGTTTAGACCCGAACGATTTGTCCATTAGCCTTTACTAATAAAAAGGAAGTCGGAACAGGAGGAGATGCGATGGGTGAAGTGATCGGCGCGGGGTTTTTGTCGCATGTCCCCACGATCATGCTTCCCGAGGCGGTGCGCCGGGAGCTAAACGAAGGCAACGAGATCAGTCTGGTTCCAGGCCTTGAGCGGTTGCGGACTGAGGTACTCGATGAATTGCGCCCGGATGTTGTCATTGTCTTCGACACCCACTGGTTTTCCCTGTTTGAATTTATCGTCACCGCCCATGATCGCCGGGAGGGCATATACACCTCAGAGGAAGTGCCCCGGGGATTGAATCAGGTGCATTACGACATGCTTGGTGACCCTGCGCTTGCTGAGGCGCTCGCGGCGGGTGCAAGTAATACGGGTGTTCGCTGTACTGCCAACGCAGATCCTCACCTGCCGGTCCACTACGGCACGGTCAATATTGCCCATTACCTCAACCGCGGCGAGAAATGGCTTTCGGTCAGCATCTGTGGGACAGCCGGTCAAGATGATTTTCTAAGAGCAGGGCAAGGGTTCGGCGAGGCTATCCGTCAGTCGGACCATCGTGTGGTGTTGATCGCCAGCGGTTCCCTGAGCCACCGTTTCTATCCCATGAATGAATTGGATCAGCATGAGTCTTCTGACCCCGCGCATGTCATTACTCCCGAGGCTCGTGCCGCGGATGAGCAGCGGATAGCCTGGTGGGAGCAGGGGGATCACGCCTCTGTGGTCAATACCATGGATGAGTTCATGCCGCATCGTCCGGAGGGTTTGTTCGGGCACTACCTGATGATGGTGGCGGCAGTCGGTGGGGCGGCATGTCACGCTGTCGGTCGGCGCTTCAGTGAATATGAGAACGCGATTGGTACCGGTCAAGTCCACATGTGGTTTGACCGGCCTGAAACAGGGTGGACGTGATGCCTAATGCGGGCTCTCGTTCGGGCAGGGGTTGAAGGACGGGGCGGATAGTGTTCGTTCTTTCTAAAACGTAGTATCGGAAGTAACCACAACAAGTGAGGAGGTAAAGATGTTTAAGATTAAAAAGCTGGTAAGTATG
>MDTA01069638.1_pt1 | contig 20587 bp, 18 predicted proteins | sample 811151 | NCBI WGS metagenome assembly MDTA01 (sample SAMN05326648, study PRJNA326480) | marine metagenome | isolation source: seawater | place: Indian Ocean: South | collected 2010 | reverse complement strand
GCTAAATTATATGCTTATTGGATAGTTGTTAATTATAGAGAAGCTTATGGAATGTTTGCTTGCAATGGGATTTTATTTAATCATGAAAGTAAAAGAAGAGGTGAAACTTTTGTAACAAAAAAAATTACAATGGCTTTAACTAAAATTCATTTCGGCCTGGAAAGTTGCCTTTATTTAGGAAATTTAGATGCACAAAGAGACTGGGGTCATGCAAAGGATTATGTAGAAATGCAATGGTTGATGCTACAGCAGGATATCCCTGAAGATTATGTTATTGCAACTGGCAGAATGGAAAAAGTTAGAACCTTTATTGAGCTTACTGCAAAGAAACTTGGATGGGGAGATGGAATTCACTCACCACCTATTATTTGGGAAGGCAATGGTTTAAAAGAGGTTGGCAGAAGGGGAGATACAAAAGAAATAATTATAAGAATTGATCCTAGATATTTTAGACCAACTGAAGTTGAGCAACTTCTTGGAGATGCGAGTAAAGCAAAAAATAAACTTGGATGGACACAAAAAATAAGCTTAGAGGAATTAGTAGAAGAAATGGTAGATCATGATATTGAGAAAGCAAAAAAATTAGTTTATATTAACAAAAAAGGTTTCAAAGAAAATAACTCTTGCGATAACTAATTAGTATTTTTATGAGCAAAATCAATTTAATAAATTTTGGTGAGAGAATTTTTGTAGCTGGAGCCTCTGGGATGGTCGGCAGCTCAGTTTGCAGAGTGCTATCTAAGAATGGATATGGTAATAAGTTTAATGGTGGGGAAATTCTTGCACCATCAAGAAAAAAACTAAATTTACTTGATTCAGTAGATGTCAATAACTGGTTCAAAGTAAATAAACCAACAGTTGTCATTTTGGCTGCTGCAAAAGTTGGAGGAATTTTTGCTAATTCAACTTATCCTGCTGACTTTATTATTGAGAATTTAAAAATCCAAACAAATGTTATTGAAGCGTCATGGAGAAATGGAGTTAAAAGGTTTGTCTTCTTAGGAAGTAGTTGCATATATCCAAAATATGCTGAACAGCCAATAAAAGAGGAATTATTATTAAATGGTCCATTAGAGCCTACTAATGAATGGTATGCCATCTCTAAGATTTCAGGAATAAAGCTTTGTCAAGCTTTAAGAAAGCAATATGGGTTTGATGCAATATCATTAATGCCTACAAATTTATATGGTACAGGCGATAACTATCATGAAAAAAATAGTCATGTTATGGCTGCATTAATAAAAAAGTTTTGTTCTGCAGTAAAGATTTCCGAAAAAAAAGTTTTATGCTGGGGTACAGGTAATGTTTTCAGAGAATTTTTGCATGTTGATGACTTAGCGAGAGCAATAATATTTGCTCTCGAAAGGTGGGATCCTGATTCTCAAGATGCCCCAAGAGACAAAGATAATAAACCTCTTACTCTAATTAATGTTGGCACCGGTAAAGAAATTTCTATCAAAGATTTAGCAAATAAGATTTCTGAAAAAGTAGGCTTTAAAGGGAAAATTATTTGGGATAAAAATATGCCTGATGGCACTCCTAGAAAAGTTTTAAATATTCAGAAGATTAAAAATCTAGGATGGGAACCTATTGTTAATCTTGATGATGGACTGAACAAAACAATTAAAGAATTTAGAAAATTAATTGGATAATTAACCATCTGATTTTTATCTAAAACTTTTTGGATTTAATCCACTTCCAAGAATCAAAACACATATCATGAATATTTCTTTTTGGTTCCCAATTCAAAATCTTTAATGCCAAAGAATTATCAGCAACCACAGAGTCAGCATCTCCATCTCGTCTTTTTTCAATTTTAAATGGAACATCTACTTTATTTACTTGTATAAACTTATTTACTATTTCTAAGACTGAAGTCCCCCTACCAGTACCAATATTCAAAGAAATTATTTGAGGGTCTTTTTTCATTAAGTATTCAAGGGTATTTGAATGAGCCTCAGCTAAATCCATAACATGAATATAGTCTCTTATACAGGTACCATCTTTAGTAGGCCAATCATTCCCAAATATAGATAATTCTTTATTTTTATTTTTAGCTACATCAAGAATAATGGGGAAAAGATTAGTTGGCTTATTTAGTGGATTTTCGCCTAAATAACCTGAAATATGTGCTCCTGCAGGATTAAAATATCTCAAATTTGCTATTTTCCAGGTATTTGAATTACTTCTAAATAAATTTTCTAAGATGGTTTCGATAGCTAATTTGCTATGACCATATGGATTTATAGGACCCTTTGGAGAACTTTCTTTTAATTTGAAACCTCCTTGAGGTTTATATATTGTGGCACTACTGCTAAAAACAATACAATTACACTTAAATTCATTCATCACTTCTAATAATGTAAGAGTAGAATTTATATTTGTATCCCAATAAAGTAATGGATTTTTCAAAGAATCCTCGACTGATTTCAACCCAGCAAAGTGAATAACGGCATCAAATTTTTTATTTTGTTTGCTGAATTCATGGAAAATATCAAATAAAAAATTCTTGTCTCTGAGGTCTCCTTTTCTAAAGAAAATTTCTCCCTTTTTGCTTGATTTATCTAAATCAACAACCCTTTTTATATCTAATATTATTTTTTCAGAACTATTAATTAATGAATCTACTATGCATACATCAAATCCTTTATTCAGAAGTTCTATACAAGTATGACTTCCGATATAACCAGCCCCGCCAGAAACAAGTATTGTTTTCATTAAATAACTCAATCCAAATTGAAACAAATTATCTTAATTTTAATCTTTATTGTTTAATTTTTAAAAAAAAATTTTTTCTTATAAATTTTTTTAATAAAGAATTGATTTTTAATTTTTCCTTCTATTAGTAAATATTTATTCTTTTACCTCTTTGAATTATGATAATTTATATGTAAATTTGGTTATTCCAAAAAAAATTATTAATTACTTTAAAACTTGTAGAATTCCATCCAGAAAACATCTTTCAAATTTTGAAACTATATATTAATGTTCTTTTTTACAAAAAAATTACTAATAAAGAAAAAATGGCTTCTAATAACTAGCCCAGAAAAATATGAATTAGTTGAAAATTACTGTAAAGAGGGGATTACAAAGCAAGATTTCAAATTAATAAAATACTCTGCGGATACATTATTAGATAAAGAAAGTTTCACTGGTATAGTTGTTGATAAAAATTACTGTAAAAATATAGATTATTCAAATTTATTAAAGCAAGCACAAAGATACAAATTAGAAATAGTTTCAATTAATTTGTGGATTGAAAAAAATATGAAATTAATTGCTAATGAGTTTATAGATGAAGGTTACTTAAATACTATTTTTTTAAAATTAAAAAAAAAGAAACTTACAATATTCTTCAAGAGAATTGGAGACATCTTTCTCAGCTTATTCCTAATTTTGTTAACAAGTCCAATTATTTTTTTGGCATCAATTTGCATTTGGCTACAAGATAGGGGTCCAATTATTTATAAACAAATTAGAAGCGGATTTAAAAATAAAAATATTAAAATTTACAAAATGCGAACAATGGTAGCTAACTCAGAAAAAAATGGTCCACAATGGTCTAGTTACAATGATAAGAGGATAACAAAGATTGGAAATTTTTTAAGAAGAACAAGACTAGATGAATTACCGCAATTATTTGCTGTAATAAAAGGAGATATGAGTTTAATAGGCCCAAGACCAGAAAGGCCAAAGATCGATTTAGAATTAGAAAGTAAAATTAAATTTTATAATTATAGATACAATATTAAGCCTGGTATTAGTGGATGGGCTCAAGTTAACTATCCATATGGTGCAAGTATTAAAGATTCAAAAATGAAGCTATCTTATGACTTATTTTATTTAAAGAATTTATCTATTTTTTTAGACTTTGTAATTTTACTTAAAACTATTAAAGTTGTTTTTACTGGAAAAGGTTCAAAACCAAAAAATACTTTTTAAAGAAGTGTTGAATATATTTTATTTTTAATTAATTAACCAAAATAATTCCAAATATCTTTTTATTTAATATATTTAACCTATTATTTAGTGCGTAAATTTCTCCAAAAGTTATTTCTCCTAATTTAGTTATTAATAATAAAATTTCCTCATTTTCATTGTTAACAAAACTATCATCAAAACTAAATTTTTTATCCTTAAAGATAAAACTAAATTCTTGTAAAAAATCATTATTATCCATATTCAACTTATTTATAATTTTAATTGAATCAATTGAATTAATTCCTATTATCTCATTTAATAAAATATCTGGAGAATAATTTTTTAATATTTTTTCTACAATATTAATTTCCTCTAATATTTTCGTTTCTGTAATTTCTTCTAAAATTCTCTTTTCAAATATGAGGTCTGATTTTTTTTCTTTATACATTACATAAATAATACCTAATAAAAATCCTAATAATAAGCCTGCAATAGCATAGTTTTTCTTCCTTGGAGATACTGGTTTTAAATTTAAGGTTGGTTTTGAAATCAATTCCCAAGGATCCTCAATTTTTGCTTCTTGAAGATTCAATATTCTTAATTGTTTGTCTAATTCAATAAGTGTCTTTTCATCAGTAAATGCATCTCTTGACAACTTTTTATATTCCAGTAAAACTTCTTTTGGTCTATTTGTAGATTCTAGAATGCTTTCCCACTCAATTTTTTCTGCATTTAAAAGGCCTAATATTTTTTCTTCGAGAGATATTATCAATTCCTTTTTTTCTTCTAACAAAATTTTCACATTTGGATCATTTTCTGTAAATATTGATCTGGCAGCTACCAATCTTTTATTTAATGCATCAATTGTTTTTGATATGCCAGAATCTGATAAGGAAGGGATAGATTGTGCTAAATATTCAAGGTTATTTACATCATTTTTTGAATCAGTAATTTTCTCTAAAAGAAAATTTATTTTCTTAATTTTATTAGCAGCTTTAACCCTTAAATATCCAATCCCAGCATTATTCATATAGTACTGATCATTGATAGGATTTTTTTGAGTTGAATCTGAAGAGTTATTTTCAAAAATATTAAAATAAGAACTTTCCATTACTAAGTCTTTATCAATAGCATATTCCTGTAATTTACGTAAAGAAAGACTGCTTTTTGTTTTATATAATTCTCTTTGTTCATTAAGGTATTGTTTTGTCAAATTCAAATTTCTTTTTTTATTTTTTCCAGAATAAATTTGGTAAGCTTTTGAAATTTTTTCTAATACTGGAATAATTAAATCTTCATCATTATCTCGATATGAAATATTTAATATTGAGGTTTTTTTAAGTAATTTAATATCGAGATTATCCTTTTTCCATTTTGAGAAATTAAAGTCTGAATTTTTTGATGTATTTTCTTTAGAATCTTTAACGTATTCAAAAATTGGCATCAAAACTGATGGACTTTCAAGTATACCAACTTCAGTTTCTAATGAGGCATTACCAGCACCAGATCCTAAATCTATATCCACAAGTCTTAATAAGTTAGAGGCAGAGGCTAATTGGGAAAATTGACCTAATGAATTCTTGTTACTATTTTTAGCCAAAACTATTTGAAATTCTCCCTCCCAGATCTTTTTTTTAGCAAATGAATAAAGAGTAATTAAAACAAAAGTGATCAAAGTTATAAAACCTATAAGTAATTTATTCCTCAAAATTAAATTAATTAAAAATTGAAAATCAATTTCCTCATTTTGCAAATTATCGCTATTTGAAATTTTATTCATATATTTCTAGTCTCCTAAAGCCCTGTATAATCCATAGGATGAGACAATCCCTGCAAAAGGTCTAGTGATTAATTCAATAAATTCTGCAGTTTTTCTAAAATTACCATCATTTAGGAAAACTATATCTTTATCTTTTAATATTGGATTTTTGGGAGATCCTGGTTTAATTTTTGGGGCATAAGAAAATTTATTGGATTCATATGTTCCATCTGAATTAAAGCTAATATGAACTATTTTACCAGAAAGTAAGTTTTTACCTCCAGCCATTAAAAGTGCTTGATTTAATGATGTCCTGTATGGCACTTCAAGTTTACCCTTATTATCTCTGCCATTAACATATATTGATATAGTATCTGGATAAATATTAGATTTAAATGCTAATTTTAAATTTTCATCATTTATAGTTTTAGCTTTTTTAATTAATAATGAATCTGAATCATAGATCCTGATATTTTGAGACATATCCCCTTTAAGAATCTTTTTGAAATTTATAGTTGTTTTTATCTTACCTCCACCATTTGAGATACTATTTTTTCTAATTATCTCAACATTTGAAAAATCAGCACTTCTTGTAAATCCTCCAGATTCTTTTATAGCGTCAATTAATGTAGGGAAATATGTAGCACGATGTTTAATTGCCAACTCTGCTCCTTCTAAGGAATGTAATCCTGGATTATTAACCTCACCATCAACATAAAATATTACAGGTCTGTATTTTATTATTCTTATTTGTATATCAGGAAATTTGAGATATTTTGAAAACTTTTCATTTATCAAATTATTCAATTCAATTAGACTTAACCCCTTTACATAAATACGGCCAATTCTTGGCAAGAATATTGTGCCTTCTCCATCTATTAAAACTTTATTTTTAAATATATTGGAGATATCTATCTCTAATGCATCACCTGCTCCCAGAATATATTCCCCATCACTAATATTATTAAAATAATCAATAGTTAATTCTTTATTTATTAAGAAGCTATTTTGTTGACCTGATTTTTGTAAATTTGCATATAAAGGAAAGTCAAAACAAATAAAAAATATAAAATAACTTGAAATGCTTAACCTAAATAATTTTATAATTTCCAAAAAAAAACCTAAAATATACTTAATTATAACTTAAAATATATAAATTACTTCGACTTTCAAATAAATTATGTGATTAAAATTTTTATATTTTAAAAAAAGTAATTAGTTATCTTTAATAAAACCACAATTTGTATTTGTTAAAGTTTATATTTATCTTTCAATCTATTAAGAATTCTAATTATTTATCTGATGAGATTCTATATTTAAATGAGTAAATATTGAAAAATAATTTGATATTTTATGAGTTATGAAAGTTGTTGTTGGATATTCCTTATATGGTGACGTCAATGAATATATTAAAGGTATTCTAAAAAACTCAAAAAAACTAGAAAATCTTAAATGGACTAGTGCAGTTGCTATTTCAAAGGACAGCTTGAATGACTCTATTAAAAATATTCTTTTAGAACATAATATTGAAATTTTCCCTTATACACCTTCTATTTCTTTACATGGTGGGATGATAGAGAGGTTTTTTCTTTTTAAATATTTTAAGAATATAGATGTTCTCTTTGTAAGAGATGGAGATTCTGAAATTAGTACGAAAGAGATTTTTTTAATGCAAAATTTTATTGACGATAAAAAAAGTTTTTTGCACACTATTAGGGGACATCCTGAACATGATATGCCATTAATGGGAGGTTTAATTGGGTATAAAAAATTTGTATTTAATTATTTAAAAAAATCAAATGTTAAAAAATATTTTTTCAATGGAGCAAAAAAGGCAGTTTATTCAACTGATCAAAAATTGCTTATTCTTATTTATTTGAAATTTATAAATAATACTCTTATACATACAGTTTCTAAAAAATTATTTTTTGAAAAAGTTGAGAAAATTAAATTTCATCCTTTCAACTATCCTGGTATGTATATGCATAAAAAAATTGACAGTTTTTCAATTAATTCAAGTACATTTTTGAAATTAAGAAATGTTCATAAAGTAAGTTTATATTTTCATATAATCAAAACTTTTTTAATAATGAAATACATAGATTTCTTAAATTTTATAGAGGATACAAATAATTAATATGAATTCAGTAAAGTTATCTATTATTACTTTTACAAAGAATAATTGCGATGAACTTTGGGATTTATTTGATAAATTTCATGAGATAAATGATTCATGCTTGGAGTGGCTAATTAAAGATAACAGTGAATCAAAAAAGTCAATTAAGACTCTTGATAAAATCAAAAAAAAATGGTCTTGTAATTCTATCCTTTCAATAAATCAGGGAAAAGAGAAATCTCTGTTTGATGCATTTAATATTGCAATTAATAATGCAAAGGGTAATTATATTTGTAATTTCAACCCAGATGACCAAATAATAACTTCAGGTATGATTTACCTAATTAGTGAATTCAAAAATATAAATAATGACGTTATTGTTGCTAATTTTACAACAAATAAAGATAATTCAAAAAATTTTTATTACCCCAGAAAATCCTTCAATGTTTATTTAGATGGCTTCAGATCTTATTTAGAAGGCTGCGCCACATCCTTAATTTTTAGTAAATCAATCTTTAGAAAAATAGGGGGTTTTGATCCGGTTTTTAACTATGTATCTGATTTAGATTTTATGCTTAGATTAATAAAGACTATTAAACCTAGAACACCTTACTATCTTGGAAAATCAATTGGTATTTACGGGACTAATGGAATATCTTCAAGATTTTCAATATCTCAATTTATAGATATTATGAGAGTATATTATTTGAGATTGGGTATTCTACCTGCAATTTTTCTTACTACAAAATCAATTTATGCCCGAATCAAATCAAGTATTAAAAACTTTTTTCAAATATAAAAGTAGAAAGTTATCTTACTTTATATTTTCAGAATAAATTTAATCCTCTTTAATTAATGAATAATCTTGATATTATCCTTATTGGAAAAAATGAAGAGAAGAATTTGGAAAAAACATTTAAAATACTTAACAAATATAATTTACTCCCTTCAGTTATTTTTGTTGACAGTTCAAGTGATGATGATTCTTTAAAAATAGCAAATGATTTTAAAGTAAGGAATTTTTCAATAAAAGGCTTTACAAGTCCTTCAATTGCAAGATCTTTTGGTGCCGATAAAGGTGATAAAGAATGGATCTTTTTCATTGATGGAGATGTAGTTCCATCCGAAAGTTTTATGAGTCAAATTAAAAATTTATTATTGTCAGATTTAGATTTATTTTTTGGTTGGAAATATGATTTAACTAAATATAATGAAGTTTCGTTTCATGCACCAAAAAAGGAAATTTTTTGTCCTGATTATTTAGGTGGTAATTTTTTAATTAAAAGAGAGATATATAAATCAATAGGTGGCTGGAATAGAAAAATTGAAATTGATGAAGAAAGAGAACTTCTTTGCAGAGTTTACAAAAAAACATTAAAAGTAAAACAAATAAATCTATGTTTAGGAACTCACTTTAATATTAAAAAAAGTAATAGATCTATAAAAGAAAGATATTTTGGATACCGTTCCAAAGAGGAAGTTAAGACTTTTTTCTATTGTTTAAAAAATCACTTTTTTCAAAGTCTTCTTGTATATCGGTTTTGTATTTTGAATATGTTGGCTTTATTTATGATTTTTTCTTTTAATATAAATATATTATTTTTAGGTATTTTTATTTTTATTTTTAATTTGCTTTTTAATTTAAATTCACAACCTGGAAAATATCTAATGCCTATAAAAATATTTTTATATCTTTTTTAATTTAAAAACTCATGATAATATTCTTTGCTGGAGATTTTTTTTGTGCAGAAAATGACGAATTTTCATTTGAAGATTTCTCAGAAAGTATTGGGAAGGAAAATATTTGTATTTTAAATTTTGAAGGGACTATGAAAATATCTAATAATATAAAGATTAAAAAGAAAATAAATCTAATACAAAATAAAAATATCCTTAATAAACTTCCCGAAAATATTTATTTAAATCTTGTCAATAATCATAGTACTGATTTAGGTATTAAAAATTATTTCGAGATGAAAGAAAAAATTAACAATATTAATAATTTAAATCGTGTTAAGAATAGAAACCTAATATCAATTGAGAATACAAAAATTCTTTTTTTTGCTGATAAAAGGGAAGATTGTAATGTTAAAGATACTGATTTTTTAGAATTTGATTTTAAAAACATCTTGGATATATCGGATAGCATAAAAGACTCAATAGTTATAATCCATGGAGGATTAGAGGGCAGAATTGATCCCACTCCTTATCAAAGATATCTTTCTCATTTATTAATAGATTTATCTGCAAAAACAGTCATTTTTATGCACAGTCATGTTATAGGAGAAGTTGAAATTTATAAAAACAAGAGAATTCAATACGGTTTAGGAAATTTTTATTTTTCAAAAATAGGTAACCTTCATGGTCATGAAAATGATGATAGTTTTCTAATTGGATTTGATACTATTAAAGGCCAAATTAATAATTATCGATATATTAAAAATAATTCTAGGCATATTTTAAAAAAGGAAAATAAAAATTTTGCAAATTATCCTGATTTTACCAAATATGCCCATTTTTATAAGAAAAAATATCCTCTGACAAATAGCTTAAGACCGAGACAAATAGAATATAATCATCACATAGTAAATCTAAAATTTGAAATATGGAATTTTTTTGCAAAGTTATTAATTAAGTTTGGGCTTTCAAAAAAAATTAAAAATATGATCTTACTAATGACTAGAAAAAATATTAAGAAAATAAAAATATAATATTCATTTTATTAATATAAAAAAGTAAGATATAAATATAAGAAATTGAGATAAAGTTTTACTATAAATTCTAAATTATGAATATATCAAAAAAATCTTTAATTTCAATTCTGATTATTACCCTAATATCTTTTATTCTATATATAAAGTCAGAATTTGGATGGGATTATTATGGTTATCTGAAATATAATAATTTTAATTTGGCTCTTGAAAGATGGCCTAATGAACCTCTTAGTGCTCTTTTAATAGGGTTTTCGGGATTATTTTTTGATAATATGAGATTTCTCTATGCGGCTGGGGTCTTTATTTATGGTATTTCAATTTTAATATTTTTAAAAAAAAGTAATAATTTTGAAATTATTAGATTTATTACTTTATTTTTAAATCCTGGAGCAGTAATCGTATATGGTGCTCCTCGTTTCATGTTAGGACTATCTTTTTTTATTATTGCCATATCTTATAAGAAAAAAATTATAAATTTATTAATTTATTTACTTTCAATATTAAGTCACAATATCGCACTTCCATTTTTACTTATTTTCAGAAATATACATAAGAAAAGAAATAAATATTTTCAATATTCATTAATAATTTTAATAATTTTATTAGGTTACATTACTTATCAATACATAGAATCAATTCCGTTATTAAATCAATATCTTCTTGGAGAAGCTGAAGACAAAAGAGGAAGCCTAAGATCCCTTTACTATATTTTTTCAACAGCTTTATTTATCCCTTTTATTAAGCAAAAATTTTTTTTAAAAAGATTTATTTCTCAATTTTTCTTACTAAATCTTCTATGTATAATTACTTACATTAACCCTTTTTTAAATAGAATAACTTTCATTTATTATCTTATTATTAATTTAGATATTATTGAAAACTTTAAACCTAAAATTAGTAAAACATATTATACATTATTTTCAATAATTAATTTATCTTTATTTGCATTTATATTAAGTTTTGGTTTATTTGGGTTTTCATAGCCTCATACGAATTAAATTAATTTTCTACTTTGTATATAATATTCATATTCTTAAATTAAGTATTTTTGATAGAATAAATAGTTTCTTATGCTTGAAAGAAAAATACCGATAACTCATAATTTCTTATCTAAAAAACAATTAAGAATCTTATTTTTATTATTGAAATATTATTCTGCCTTTCTTACTTTTATCTTATTAAAACCACTAGAATCTAATGGGCTTTTTGGACTAATAGCTTTTTTTGGATTTTGTCAGTCATTCCAAGAATTACTTTCAATATCTGATTATGGAACTAAATACAACATTATAAATGGTGAATATGAAAAAATTAACTTGCTACCAAATTTCCTCATTAACTTTTTTATTATTATATTTGTTTTAATATTTACACCTACATCATATAGGCCACTAGGACCATTACTTTATATAATCTTATCAATTACTTATCCGTTAAACTTAAATAATTTCAGAAATATTCAAGAAGGATTTATTGCCAAAGTAGTAAAGATAACCACTTTATCTCTTTTTATTCAAACTTTAGTAGTAGGCTCTATTTATTTTAATTTTATAAAACCAAATATTGAATTATTATGTTTTTACTTGTTAGTACAAAATTTATTACCAGGAATAGTTAATTTTAATATAAATATATTTTCATTCAAAGCTAAAATTGGGAAATTTAGAGAAGGTGTTTATCCTTCATTACTAATGATTACATCGTATATAGGTGTAAGTAGTATTTATTTATATAATATCCCATCAAAGAGCTTAGCTTTATTTGCAATTGCTTTTAGAGTCATAACAAATTTAAATTTGACACAAATTTACAATAATACTTTTCCAAGTGATTTTAGAAATAATAAAAAAATAAGGAGTTTTAAACAGAAAATATACCCGATAACTTTATTTAGTATTTTTATCATTATTATTCTTAAAATACTTATCACTTTTTTCTATGATGGTTTTATAGATTTAATAAATTATCCTTTTTACATTTCAACATTTTTTGTAATACTTTTAGCCGCTCAAGCTTCCTTTATAAATTGTGAACTTATTGCGAACAATAAAATAAAAAAATATTTTAAAATTGAACTCATTAGTTGTTTGATGGCTACTATATTTAGATATTTTCTAAGAGATAGTCCTTTGGATATTATGAATTCAATTTTAATTTTCTATCTAAGCACGTGTGTATTATATTATTATTCTAATAATTATAAAATAGTTGGAAAATATATTTAAATGGGATTAGATAATATTAATTGTTATTTTATTAAAGAAGATTTATCTGAAAATAAAGAAATTTTCTTTCTTGGTTATCCATCATTAATACTTGATGGAGAATATTCAAAAATATTTAAATTAAATAAATATTTTTGGAGTAGTTGCGATCTAAGTAAAATTCATCCAAACAATTTTAATGAAGATTTTTTGCATTTGAATATTCATAATAAATATGATTTAATTATTGATCATGGATCTTTACAACATATATTTAATCCAATTAAGGGATTAGAAAAAATATTCCAAATAAGTAAATCTGGAGCAATAGTTCACCATAATTTGCCTTATAATAATTTCCCAGGTTTTGGATATTATCAATTCTCGCCTGAGCTATTTGTGGAACTTGAAAAATTTAATTTAATAGAGAATTTAGAGTTATTTTTAACGGATGAGCACAATAAGAAATACTTTTTTAAAGTTAATAGTAATTTATTAAATTTTAGATTTAATTTTGGAAAACTTCTAAGATTACATGTTAGATATAAAATTATTAATGATCCTAAAAATGATATTACCAAATTAATAAACGCAAAGATCTATCAGAAAGATTTATTTAATGAAGAAATGCAAGAAGTTATACAAGTTAAAAATAATTTATTTAAAAAAGTTAGAAATTCATTAATTATTATTTTGTTAATTGAGTTTTTTTCAAATTTATATTATTTAATATTCAAATTACCTCCACCCTTTAGAAAAAATAATAAAAATTTAGAGCCTTCTAAATATGTATCTTATAAAAAAAATAAACAGTTAAATTAATTATTATGGTAAAATTTTCAAAATGATAAATTTAAACTCAAGATTATATTAATGAAATTTAATAAGTATCTATTTAAAATTGCAGATTTAAGTTTTTTTATAATTATTATTTTTGTTGGACCTTTTTTTTATCTTTTTACAAGATTTAATGGTTTTAGGATGCCACTCTCAAGAGAATTATTAAAGAGAATTGGAGTTTACCCTATCAGAGATCACTTTTATGAACCTTTATTTAATGATAAGAGATTAAAAAAACCATTAAATCAAAAAAGAAATTTGCCTGGAATAAATCTTAGAGAAGAAGCACAATTAGAATTGCTAAAAAATTTAAATTACTCAGAAGAAATAAAAGAGCAGGAATGGAATGTTCCAAAAAAGAATTTAGCAGATTTTTATTTAGGCAATAATGTTTTTGAATCTGGAGATGCGGAATATCTATATCAGATTATTAGATATTTTAAACCTAGAAGAGTCATTGAAATAGGTTCAGGTTTTTCTACAAAAATTGTATCAAAAGCTCTTCAAGTTAACAAAACCTGTGATCAATATGAATTTAATCACATTTGTATAGAACCCTACCTACATTCTTGGCTAAAGAAATTAGATATAACTTTAATAAAAGAATTAGTAGAGGAATGTGACTTAAATATTTTTAGAGAACTAGAAGAAAATGATTTATTATTTATAGATTCTTCCCATATCATAAGACCTCAAGGCGATGTATTATTTGAATATCTTGAAATTTTACCAATTCTCAAAAAAGGTGTAATAATTCATGTTCATGATATTCTTACGCCTAGAGACTATCCAGATAGATGGATAAGACAAGGTGTTAAATTTTGGAATGAACAATATCTTATGGAGGCTTTGATAAGTGATTCAGATAAATATGAAGTCATAGCATCTTTGAATTATTTAAAAAATGAATATTACCCTCAATTAAAAAAAGTTTGCCCATATTTAAGAAAGGAAAGAGAACCAGGATCTTTTTACATAAGAAAAATTTAACTATTATTTTTATGAGATCCATAATATGGACAAATTTACCAATATTTTTCGTTAATTATAAATTTTTGATAATTAATTATAATTTTAATATTAAAAGTTTTTTTTACATTCCATTATTTTACTTTTTAAGTTTTAAAAATAAATTCTTAAGAAAAGCACTATATCATCAAGATATTTCTTGCGGATATGAACAATTTAAGAAAATCAAATTATCTACTAAACAAATAAACGGATTTTTAATAGATACGATTAAAATTAGGGGGGTGAAATATGTAATATCAACTGAACAAAGAGCAACTAAATTTCATTCAATATTTTTTCATATTATTAGGGTCAATGAGCTAGTTTCTTTCTTTGAAAAAAATGATTAATTATAATTGGCAAATAAAAGGTAGAAGTAAAAAATATGGATTTTTTTGTTTATCAAAAATTGGGTTTGACTATGCTGATCCTTTCATATTAAATGATAGATATATTTTATTTGAGAAACTTTGCCATAAGGAAAAAATTGGCAGGATATTTTGTTATGATCTTGAAAAAAAGTTTGAATATGTTGTTTTTGAGAATGGAAAACATATTTCGTTTCCTTATTTATTTAAATATGAAAAAAAAATTTTTTTATTACCAGAGGAATTATCATTAAATAAAGTTGCGAGATATGAACTAGAAATTGATATTAATGAAAATTTAAAAATTATAAAATCTAGTGAATCTATTATTAGAAATGGAAAAATTGTTGATTCAATGTTCTTAAAATTTAATGATAAAATTTTAATGTTATTTAATGAAGATTTAGGTCCAACTGGAGATCCAGGATCATTTTTAAAGCTGTGTGAACTTGATCTAAAAACATGGAAAATAAAGAAAGAATTTTTAATATCAGCTGATTCAAGGATTTGCAGAAATGCTGGATTGTTTTTTTATAAATATAAAAGTATTTTTTTTGCCACTCAAAATAGACTTTGTGGAGTTTATGGGAAGGGATTTTTTATTAATAAATTAAGTTTTAATGGTACAAGATATGATTTTGAACAAATTTCTAATAAGTACCAATATTCTAGAATTCACCATATTTTTAAAGGTTCTGAAAATGGTATAATTTGGGATGAAAATATTGAACTTAAAAAAAAATAAATTGTTTGATGTAAGTAAAAAAAATATAACTTATGTCATAACCAGAGCTGATAGTATTGGTGGCGCACAAATTCATGTAAGAGACATTTCACTTTATGCTATTCAGAATGGTTTTAAAGTTACAATCATAACAGGAGGCGCGGGGAATTTTTTTGATTCATTAAAAAAATACGGGATAAAAGTTATAAAAATAAAGTCTTTATGTAGAGATTTAAATTTAATTAATGATTTACTGACGCTATACAAATTATGTAAAGTTATAAAAAAAATTAAACCATTTATTATCAGTGTTCATTCTTCAAAAGCTGGTGCTCTTGTACGAATATGTGCAGCAATGAGTTTTAAATTTCCTTCTATAATCTTTACCGCCCATGGTTGGAGTTTTGCCGAAGGTAAAACATTTATTTCAGTATTTTTATCTAGTTTTGTTGAAAGATTTCTTGCTTGTTTTACTAAAAAAATAATTACGGTTTGTGAAACAGACTATAAAAGAGGATTAAAATACAAAATTTGCAGAAAAAACAAATTAGTTTGCATTCATAATGGAATGCCATTTTACCCTAAAAAGATTAAAGAAATTAATGAAAATAAAAAAGTTATTAAATTAATATCAATCGCAAGGTTTCAAGATCAAAAGGATCATTTCACATTATTAAAAGGTTTATCTCTTGTAAAAAAAATAAGTTGGAGAATAATTTTAATAGGTAATGGTCCATTAAAAAAACAAGTTCTATCTTATGCAAAAGAATTAGGAATAGCTAAAAAGATTAATATAATTAAGTCCACTACTAATACAAAAAAATATCTAGATGCATCTGATATATTCTTATTAATATCAAATTGGGAAGGATTTCCAAGAAGTATTCTCGAAGCTTTAAGATCCTCGATGCCCATAATAGCTTCTAATGTAGGAGGAGTTCATGAGAGTGTCAAAAAAGATTTTAATGGATTTTTGATTCAACCAAATGATGCTAATAAAATTGCATTCGCTATCGAGAATTTATCAGGAAATTATAAATTATTTAAAAAATATTCAAAAAACAGTCGATCCTTATATGAAGAGAAATATCAATTTATCTATATGGCAAAAAAAACTTTAGATTTATATTATTCAATTATGGAGAAAATTAAATAAAAGTAAAATTAGTATATATTTATTGGTTTGGTGATTCTACGATATTTATTATTAAATATATATTTTTAAAATGGTTTCTTTTTATAATAATTGGATAAACGAATTAAATAAATATGCCAAAGTTTTAGTAGATGAAGAAATGTTTATTTCAAGAATCAAAGCAGTTAGATCTGAAATTAAAAAAGTTGAAGAATATAATAATTTAGAAAACTTTGAAATTATAAATCAAGTAAAAAATAATTTAAAAGATATTAAATCCCAAAGTATATCTATTCTTGCAGGAGGTGGTATTGATTCTAATTTACTTATATTACTGACAAATAAAATTTTTCCAAAAGATGATATTAGAATCTACTCTATAGAGACTAAAGATAACTCCCAAGATATTAAAGAACTTCTTAAGTTAAGCAAAGAGCTCAAATTAAAACATTATATATACACTTTGAAAGACAATGATATCAAGGAATCTTTAGATTATTTTTATAAAAAATATCAAAGATATCCAAGAGACGAAGCATACCCAGCTATTTTTAAAATAGTAAAAGAAGGCAAAGATAATCAAGAAAATATTATATTTTTAGATGGTCAATATGCTGATACTTATACCTTTTCAAATCCTCAAAATGTATATCAGTTAATCTGGCGAAGGCTACCTAATTTAAATTTTGATAAATTAAAATTAATGAGAAAAAGTAGTAAAATCTTTAGTTTATTTCTAGGTTTATTTACAAATAATATTGAATTCCTATTATATTTTTGTAGAATAGAAGATACTTATCTAATAAGAAAATTTTTAAAAAATTTGCTTAATGAAACTAATTTAGATTTTGAAGTTGTTTTTCAGATAATATTCAAAGAAATACTGCTATTTTATAGAGAAGAAGATAAATATAGAGTTCCATCTAAAATTTTCTCTCCTTTTAAAGATGAAAAATTATTTATACATGCATCACAAAACTTAAATATTTACAGATCAATTTTTAAAAAGAAAAAGCCAATCTATAGGTACATTAGAAGTAACTTTAAGAAATTTAAAATTAAATCATATGAGAGATCATTCAAAGTTAAATCCGATTTACAAAATATGCAAATTCCTTAAGTTATAAGATAAAAATTTAGAAGAACAAGGCTTTTAAAACTTAAAAAAATCGACTTCTTGTTGTTGATACAAAATGGAGAATATTATTACTTTAAAAGTAGTTTAAGATTATTAATAAAAATAGATTACGAAAATTATTTCTAAAATCAAAAAATAGTTATTATGGAGCCAAGCGGACTCGAACCGCTGACCCCCTGCATGCCATGCAGGTGCTCTACCAGCTGAGCTATGGCCCCAAATCTCGAAACGCAGTCATATCAATCTATTCAAAGATTTCTTTCGTAACGTCCTAACCCCTATATTACTTTATAACGTTTATTTATTGAAATCTTTAGCTTAAAATGAACCTATAGATTTACAAGTTGAAGCATGCTTCAGGGACAATTCTCAAGCAATGCCGTACTTATTAAAAAGAGAAGTTAGCAATCTATTTAGTTTTAAAGAGAGAAAATATCCCCAATCCCCTAGATAATCAACCTGCTGAAATGGAGTAGTGAGTTTTTTATCAATAATGAACTTGTAAGATATTTTGTGAATAGCGGTTGATTTCTAGCAGTGGGGTTCTTTGATTTATCCTGATATCCTAAACGCTGCTTTTTAGGGTCTTTATATAAAAAATATTTCGTTTCAAGTTAAGTAATATTTATTTAGAAAACAACTCGAACTACATTAGCTCTTTTATTTAGTTTTTTTTTCATAATAAATAAAAAGAACTGGAGCTTTAATTCGGGGTCCCAAAACGCCAAACAAGACTAACGTCCAATGTGTTGGCATCGAGATTCCCTTCTCTAGAAATAACTTTTCCTATGCCAGTTTGAAGGCTGAAATCTTCATTTAGATTGTACTCTAACCCAAAACTCGGTTTGTATAGTAGGGCACTACCGCTATCAACGCCTCCTCCCCCTCCGGCACCTATAAGCATTTCTCCATAAAGTTGGAAGTTGTTCCAGCTCGGGCTAATAACACCAACCCCCCAGTGTCCCTCTGAATAGCCACCAGCTTCTCCTCCATACGCGCTTAATCCTTGCCCAGTAAGGTACCACCAATCACCTCCCATCCAGTCAATTTTACCTCCCAAAAGTTGCATATCCTGTGAAGCGCCCACCCTACGTTGCGCATCAAAATACCATTGGTGTGAAGGCCGATAACGCCATTTGGTAGTTTTTATAAAGTCTGTTTCATCTAAGGTAGATCCCTTTTGATCCTTAGCAAAGGTTTCCATTACATATGCCAAATTTAAGCCGACATATGGAGTGTCAAAATTGCCATCTGGAGCAGTCAGGTAGCCTCCGTCCATAATTAGACTGAGATCAGAAAAAAGACGGTATTCCAATCCCAGATTTGCTCGGGCAACAATTCCTCCACCGGTTCCTACGTCCCCGCCACCGGCACCACCTATAGTGAGGGCAGGTAGAAGAGCTAGGCGATCATTCCTGGTGAGTGGGAGGCGATAACCCAAGCCAGCTAAAAGTTCAGCATATCCTCCAACGCCACCTGATAAGGCCCCGGCAGTTTCAAATGTGGTAAACCAGTTTTCATTAAGAAAGTAAGAGTACTCTACTCCGACCAGACCTAAAGTATTATCAAGCGGCATACCTGATGCGGTTTCGCTACCGCTTGCTGGAGAATAAGCGCGTGTGCGTGCAGCTAGATGAGATCGGTGACGGCTTAAATTGCTCCGATCTGCTCCGAAATAATCTGCTACAGTAAACCCATTATTTTCAGAATTATTTATCAGTGAACTGAAAGGGAAATCCATTGAAAGCGCGATTGCCTCGCTGGAAATCTCTCCGTTGGGGAAGTTTACGTAAGTATAATTCAGACCAAGTAAGCCCCAGCTAAAGTCATACTTCAAACCTATATGGGGGCGAATATGTAACCCTCCACCATCCGCCGCAGCACCGCCGCCACCGGCACCCGCATAGCCTCCAAAATCAATGATCCATTTATCGGTTAAATTACTTTCCATGCCTAAGGTATAGCCACCAGTAAAGAACCCGCCACGACGTCCAGTTGCAGCGCCATAAGCAGTAATACCGCCATACATCCAAGAGTTGAATCGTTCGTAAGCACCAATACCATACAAACCCATTTGTTCGCCTTCATCTGGCATATCAATTTCCTCAAAGGAAAAACGCAAGATACGATTCCGCCATGTTGGAGTTTCATTTACAGCTTCAAGTTTTGTAGAATCTTCTTCCGATTCATCAATTTTGGTCTTTTCCCAAATAATTTTATCTCCTTTTAATTTCTCAAGTTTGTACTTTTCCCAAATAATTTCATCTCCTTGCGAATTATCAATTTTATTCTTTTCCCAAATAATTTCGTCTTGCCCCTTAGCCTCAAAAAATGAAATTAAACTTAAATTAACAAAAGAGATAATCCAAAATATTATTCTAAAAAAAAATGTTTTTTCTCCCTTAAAAATCACGGCAAATCTTTCTAGATCAAGAGTTTAGATAATAACAATACAAATAATAACTAAATATCTTACTGATATCTACCAAGTTAGGTATCTAGTACAATTTAAACTTTCAAGTAATAACCTTTTTAAATTTTTCTCCAAACTGCAAGAAGCTTTCCTTGAAAAACAACTTCATCCAAATTTAATTCTATTGGTTCATAAGCTGGATTTGCTGCCTCTAAAAAGATTTTATTATCTTTTTTTACAAAAT
>MDTA01012030.1_pt1 | contig 20588 bp, 24 predicted proteins | sample 811151 | NCBI WGS metagenome assembly MDTA01 (sample SAMN05326648, study PRJNA326480) | marine metagenome | isolation source: seawater | place: Indian Ocean: South | collected 2010 | reverse complement strand
TAGTAAATTTGCTCACCCTTCTGATAAGTTTCCAAATCGGAATAGGTTTTCCTAGTCTGCTCCACTTTACCGTTGGGCCAAGTTTGGATCTCCATGAATTGGTCGCTTGAGTTGGGATCAATTCCCTTCGAAGTATCCTCCAAAGCTTGCCACAGACCCAAGGCAATCGAACCATCCGGTTGTTCCTTTTTAAAGTAAAAGACATCCCCCTTTTGTCTCGCGCTGTTTTCGAGTGATAAATTTCCGGATTCAGCCAATAGCTGAGGGTTCCCTACCCCATCCGCAATCTCATTCCCCGTATCAACAGGTTGACCGGCAAGCGCGACTGCTCCCTGAGCAGCTTCTGCAGCGGCATTGGCATTCTCGGCTTGAGCAGCCTCCGTATCGCCTAGAATAGGCTTCGGAGGCAAGAAAGTAATCAAAATCGGATCGTCGGAATCATCATACAAGGAACCACCGTCCAAAACCTCCACCCTGCCAAGTTGACCATTCCCATCAATCTTGGCCCGAAGCTGCGCTTGGGACCCCCCCGGGTTTAGTTTTGCAATTTCCTCAGCCGCAAGTGTCGCAATTTCGACAGGTTCAGACATCCCTTGGAGCTTGAGATCGCGTTCAATGAGAGCCTCTCCCAAGACAATTTCCTGACTCCAGTCATTGGTGATGTTTTTGGGTCCGACCGGATCGAGTAAGTTGACTTCTCTTCCATCCTTGGAATTAGCGAAGATATTAATGAATCCGGATGGTTTTCCGGTCGTTGAATCAACGTCGTCGACCACCTTGAAATCCATTAATCGAGATAACTCCTCGAGTAAAGCCTGTCGACGATCGCGATAACTCACTGCCCTACCCTTGTCCTGTAATTCGAACCTCCGGACTTGCTTATTCACTTCGTGAAGTTGCGCCAAAACCCGATTGATGTCATCGACCGATCGCCTGACCGTATCCGAAAGATCGGACTCGATTTGATCAAGACTGCTTCCGGCATCGTTGAACCTTCGAACCAAGGTCTCGGTTTTGTTGTACAACTCCTGCTTGATCGTAGGTTCGTCAGGCGAAGCTGAAAGTTCGTGGAATGCATTGAAAAAATCATTCATCGCTCGCGCCAAACTACCTGGCGCAAGTATGCTGTCATGCATGTCATCGAGACCGGCATTGATCCCAGGATTGACGATGGTTTCGCCCAATGCCGCCTGCAAGAGATCCAAAATCTCCTTCTTGGCTTCCAAGCTAGCGCTTTCGCCGACCTCCATGACCACGCGTCGGTCAAGCAACTCGCTTCGGGCATGGTCCAACCCCCCTGCTTCGAGGCTCGATGTTTGCAATTCGCCAAAGGAACCGTACATGACTCCCTCTCGAGCCAGCACCCTTTGGCGGGCATAGCTTTCGTCATTGACGTGAGCGAGGTTCTGCCCCGCAATCTCAGCGGTTTTGGCATGGAAGCGAAGAGCTTCGCTCGTCTTGTTGATTTCTCCAAGTAAGGACATTTGCTTAAAGCACCTTTACGCCGATTCGTTCAGGCTCGAACGATCGTTGGATAATTTTCGAAGATTGCCGCTTCGGTTGTAGGTTTTGGTATGCGAACTGGGATCCGTAATACTCAGAATTTGGTCCGTGACTTCAGTCAGTCGATTCAAAAGACGCTGGTTTTGCTCGATCTTCCTACGCACTTCGGAAATCAGGTTATTGATCTCTTCGATAATACTGATGAACATAGGTTGCGTAACTTCGGGGAAATGAGAAACCAATTCGGAAAGCGTGGAGGAACTTGATTGTCCGTAAACCTCCGCCAAGGAAGAGACGAACCCCTGTCTCCTCCGTTGAAGCATCTGACTTGCTTCCATTTGAGTTTGCACGGATTGATTGATCGCCAGCAAACTCTCGGGCCTACGATTCAGAATGCTCTGCTGTTGGGAGCTAAGCAAACCGATCAAACCGCCGTACTCCTGAAGTTCGTCTCTCAAAAGCGACAACAAATCCTCCCAACAAAAGTTGAGGTGATTGCTTGGTTTTTGGGCTAACTGGACCATTCTATTTCTTTTCGATTTTCTCGGAATTCTTCGAGCTCGAAGCCTGATTAAGCTGTTGCTGCAGGATCGAGGAAACTCCGAAACCGCCACCACTGGCGATACTCTCGGAAATGGCATCCGTGAAAAAGTGTCGGTACATTCTATGGGCTCCACCCTCTTCGTTGAAAACTCCCTTAAACATCGGCTTGAGAGCTTCCTTGAGGAACTGCTTGACAAGCACCGACTCAAACTGCTGGCTGACTGCGGCATTCTTTTGTTGCTCGGTTGCGTGCTTGGAGTGAGCCATATCCAAGAGCATGGAGGAGTCCATCCCCACGTAGTTGTTTCCTATGTCATTCGTTTCCATGGAAAGGATCAATTGATTATGAGCTCTGCCTGCAGAGCTCCGGCGTTTTTGATGGATTGCAGAATGGAAGTCATTTCTCGAGTGGTTAATCCAAGCTTGTTCAAAGCAGAAGCAAGCTCATTGACCGTCGAAGCACCCGGTGGGTCCAATTCCTCTAGAGTTTCAAAGCGTCCGATTTCTTCGATTAATTCGGCATTTTCACCCGGCAATATGGTGGTTGCTCCCTGCGAGAAGGGAAGGGGTTGGCTGACTCCGGTCGTAGGATTTAGGAAAATGGTAATATTGCTGCTGCTTACCGCAACTGGTGAGATACGCACGTTTTGCGTCGCAACAATCGTTCCCGTACGTTCGTTGATGATGACTCGAGCAGGCACGTCAGGCTTGACCTCAACGGAGCCAATGGCCGCCAAAAAATTGGTGGTTTGCCCCCGAAAGTCCATCGGCACTTTGACGTTAACCATTCCGCCATCGGATGCAATGGACGTATTGGGATAATATTTGTTGATGGCATCGGCTATTTTGACCGCAGTATTGGAGTCTGGAGAACGCAGGATCAAATCAATCGAGTTCCCGCTCAGAACCTTACTTTCGATCTCCCTCTCCACCAAGGAGCCATTGGAGACGATTCCCACGGTGGGATGATTAACCTGAACGTTGCCACCGGCATTTCCTGCGGACAAACCGCCAATTGAAACGGGTCCCTGAGCTACCGAATAAACCTTCCCGTCCGCTCCGTACAATGGAGTTTGCAACAACACGCCCCCTTGCAACGAATCAGCGTTACCAATCGAGGAAACGGTTACGTCCATCCTCGAACCCTCTTTTGCGAAAGGTCCGATATCGGCTGTAACCATGACTGCCGCAATGTTTCGCGACTTGTCCGCCTTGTCCGCTCGTATACCCAAAGTTTCAAGTGCGTTGAGAATTCCCAGTTCCGTGTATTCAATACGAGAATCTCCTTGCCCGTTCAAACCAGTAACAATCCCATAACCGTAAAGCTGATTGCTTCTGCTTCCTCTCACATCGGTCAAATCCTTAATTCGGGCAGAATAAAGAGAAGAACTCATAAGCAAGACGCTTAGGAGTTTCAGGACTAAAGGAGTTAGTTTAGAAATTCTCATGGTTAGAAAGGATTGAGAATGGCCGCCAATTTCTGATACCAACTTTCTTTTTGAGCATCGTTAAGACTTCCTTTTGATACGAATTCAATTTGGGCATCGGCGATGAACTGCGATGAAACGATATTGCGGTAACGCAAACCATCCTTAAAGCCAAAACCTATGTCCTCCTGCCGAACCATACCCTTAAGCACCGCATAATAACTTTCCCCGGAAAAAGTAACCATCCGCGCCCCCTCCAAAACCAAAACTCCATTGGGCAAAACGTCGATTACGACCACGCTAACCCTCCCTTTCAGATTTTGGGTGTTGGCGATCGAGCCTCCTCCCTGATTGCTGGTTTTGGTTTCAATTTCAGTTCCAGGCAAATTGCCCTTGTGAGTGCCCATTCCGCTGTTTGCAAAAAGAAACTGTTCGACTGCATTCTCGATTTGCGACTGTCGGTTACGGACGGAATTCTGAGATGCGGCAAGAGATGAACTTTCCGAAACGTCAATGGTGATCAGATCACCAATGGAATAAGCCCGCTTCCCTGCATACAATCCTCTTTCGGAGTTTGTGCTTCTGGTCCATAACGAAGCCCCGCTCGCATTATGGAAAAGGAAAGAAAGAAGAAGAACTGAAGTGAGAATGCGTAGAGTCGTCATTGTATTACAGGTGAACCTTTACACTGTTTTCGTTTAAAACCCGGGCTTGAAATTCCTTTTCCGAAGAAAGATTTCGAACTTTAACCAACCCTCCTTCGACACCATCTTGCAGCGCCATTCCTTTCATGCTCACGTAAATGCCATTCCCGGAAGCGAACACGTCGACGATTTTTCCCTTTTGCACCAAGGTAACCTTTGTCAAATGATTCCACTTCAAAGGAGAGCCTGCCTTTAAGTTGGAATTAAGTTGATAGCCGGAAAGTTTTGCATTGGCGAAGACAGACCCCGCATGTTGCTTGAGAACGTCGACCGACCGAGTCGTCATGTGTGCCGAACTCGGCTTATTTCCTCGTGCAAAAGGTACGGTGGTGAAAAAAACCTCCATCATATGGGCCATACGGATAGGTTCGGAGAATTGGCCGACCAAATCTCCCTCATCCCAAACTTCAAACCGGACGAAACTACTGGGAGCCAATTCATCCGGAGCGCAATCACGAATCTTCAGGAAAAAATTGGAGCTTACCTTCAGGTCACTCCATTCGCGCGTTACGTAGGAAAGAACCTTACCCGTTGCCTGGTATCTGTGTGAAAGAGCTTCACCAAGAGTTCTTTCAAGCAATACACGATCTAAAATCACATGGGATTCTTTCTCGGACACTTTTTCCGATTTGTGCTTCGAAGGCATGGGTGCGATTAAAGCAGCGCCTCTGTAACCCACTTTTCCCGGTTGGTTCAAATTATTAAAATTTAAGGGTTCCAACAAGCGACCGACGTCCCCGAACAAGACACCTGCGAAAAACAAAAGGTTCAGGCAATATGAGAGGATTCTTATCATACTTCCCTTATCTCTTAAGTTGGTTGACGCGGGCCAACATGTCATCGGAAGTTTGAATCGACTTGGAATTGATTTCATAAGCCCGCTGGGCTATGATCATATTTACCATTTCTTCCACTACGTTCACATTGGACATTTCCAAATACCCTTGTTGAAGCACCCCAAAGCCGTTTTCACCGGGGGCTCCGATTTCGGGAGGTCCGCTCGCTTCGGTTTCGATGTAGAGGTTTCCGCCCATCGCTTTCATTCCGGCGGGATTGGGGAAACGAACAAGCTCCAATTGCCCGATAATCTGAGTGCCATCCGCCGTTTCAACCGAAACTTCTCCAGTGGGTGATACGAAAACGTTGGTCACTTCAGGATCGATTTGCAAACCAGCTGCAAGAGGTAGGGCATCTGCAGTGGTGATCTGTCCGTCCGGTCCGATCTTGAAGGCACCGTCGCGAGTGTAGGCTTCGGTGCCATCAGGCCTCTCGACTTGAAAAAAACCAACTCCATCGATGGCCACGTCCATCTTTTCACTTGTCTGGGTTAGCTGCCCTTGAGTGAAGATTTTGGCGGTGGAGACCACCTTGGTCCCATTTCCCATTTCAACGCCGGTTGGAATTACGTTCCCGGCTCCGGTTTGACCGCCGGCTTGCCTTGGGTTCTGATACAAAAGATCCTGAAACTCTATTTTGTTTTTCTTGTACCCTGTGGTGTTAACGTTGGCTATGTTATTGGAAATAACGTTCAAGTTGAGCTGCTGGGCCTGCATGCCCGTGGATCCGGAATATAGTGATAAATTCATTTATGATTTTGTTTATTGGGTTTGACCAAGCGTACCGATGGCCTTTCCTATGTTTTCGTCGAAGGTTTGAATCATTTTTTGGTTTGCCTCATGAGCTCTAGAGACCTCGATCAAACCGATCATCTCCTCAATGCTGGAAACGTTGCTATTCTCCAAATAACCTTGCATTAAAGTAAATTGATCCGCATTTGCCGGATCCGGCACTGTCTCCGCTTCCTTAGCGACGAATCCCCCGCCAACCTTCTGCAAATCCAACAAGGGGTTCTCAAAAACGAAAACTCCAACCTGTCCTATATTTTGACCATTTTGAAAGATCAAACCCTCTTTATCGATGGTGAGATCACCTCCGCCGGGAATGGTCTGTATGTTGTTTCCCCCAACGTCGGAGAACTCATGCCCCATGCTGTTAACCATAACACCATCGGCATTCACGTAAAATTGACCGTCCCGAGTGTAAACCGCATCATCGTTTTGGTTCAGTAGTGCGAAAAAACCTTCTCCCCTCAGGGCCATATCCATGGGGTTGTTCGTTTCCCGCATTTCTCCCTCGTTATAATCGACTTGGTTCTTCATTACCGGAAAGGAACCGGGCATTTCGTTCCGCAAACGATCGTGAGTGCTGCGGGCAATTTCCCCGCCTTCGACAGCTTCGAAGCTTACTGCCACTTTCTTGTAACCTGCCACATGACTGGCAGCGATGTTGTTGGCGAGGATGTTTTGGTATTGCTCCAAACCCCTTAGAGCGGAGGCGTTTTCAAATAAGGAAAGGTTCACGCATCACGTGGAGCATGATTTATGCCATTCGGGTCTTCACTTCCCTGCAAATCCGGAAGAAAGCGAGAAAACAAGGAAATCAGTACTCGCAGTCGAGTTTCAAAAGACGACCGTCAGGCAAATGAATGGTAATCGAAACGGGTTTACCGTCAATCGAGGAAACCTCAACTTTCGGACATCCCTCCTCTTCGTAGATCACTTCATTTTCAAGGTCGGCGGCAACCTCCGCAGGCAAAGCTTGGGGTGCATCATTCGGATCTGGATTTTGGGAAGAATCCAAATAGGAACGAAAGCCCTCGTTGGAGTTGCCCTCAATTTGCGGTTCTCCTCCGCGTCCTGACAAATAACTTTGCATAAATCAAATAAAGCAGATGGCGTACCGAAAAATCATTCGAATTGCATAAGGTCTTCCTTACTCATGTCGAGGACCAAACTCAATTCAACTCGTCTGTTCTTAACGGGCTGATTTGGAAATCTTGAATCATTGGGTTTGGTCGAGCCGTGGCCTGTAATTCTTTCCAACTTATCATCAAGTTCATTGGCGGAATAATGAGAGAGCGCATCGGCGACTTCAATGCCCTGAAGAAGTGACATTTGCCAAGCGCCTCCACCCTCCTTCGATTCACCGGACTTGAGATGATTGGTATGGGAATCGACCCGATAAACCAAAACGTGCTGGGACAACAACCAAGACATCCTTTGCATCACTTTCCTCCCATGTCCGGTTAATCGCGGAGAAGAAGGCTCGAAAATGGGTTGATCGTCTCCGTGAAACAGAACCACTTTCAAGCCCTCCGAAGTCGCATCTATCTGAATGATGGAATCATCTATTTCGTGCAACCTAAGTCGCTGATACCAATCCTGAGCAATCCTGTGAAGAACGTCTATGTCAATGGAGGTGGTATCATTCGTGTTTCGCATCGTGGTATCGGAACGACCCACGATTTGATCGACCATGCTGCCCGGACGGGCATCCTTTTGTTCAACTGGGGTGGATTTGGGTACGCCGGCTTTGTACGGATCACGAAAGAAACGAGTTGTGGCGATAATCACCTCTTCGTCTTGAGACAAAATCCATAAAACCAAAAAGAGAGACATCATGCCGGTAACGAAATCGGCATAAGCCACTTTCCACGCACCCGCATGAGCTTTGCGAAAAGTTCGCGTCGTGGATTTGACGAGTGATTGGGGCATAAAAACCTTTACATCCAAAGCCGACCCGATGGATCAGCCTCCCTTAGCGGCATCCTTGCATCGTTCCTCCAACTCATCCGCAGTGGGCTGAATTTGCTTATCCAAAGACCTTCGACCAATCTCAACCGCCATGATTGGAGACAACCCGGTGGCAAATCCGGATACGGATCGTTCAACGATGTGATAATAGAGAAATTCTTGGGTCTGGTTGAGTGAAATCAATCGGCCGATGGGAATACCGACACCATAGGCCAAGAAGATTCCGAGGAACGTCCCACTGAGAGCTGCGGCGACCTTGTAACCCACGGATTCGGGGTCCTCCAAATTGGACATGGTATTGATGATACCCAAAACCGCCGCAACGATTCCAACGCCAGGCAAAGCGTCAGCGATCATCTCGACTGCCTTAACCGACCTGCTTGCCTCAGCTTCCCGACTACTGAGTTCGGATTTTAAAATCCCACCTATTTCTCCAGGCTTACAACGACCGTCCACAATCGGTCTGAGAGAATTACAGAGGAATTCCACCAATCCCTGATCGTTTAGAAAAGATGGATATTTGGTGAAGATGGAACTGTTTTGAGGATCGCTGACATGCTCATCCAGAGCGGGGGTTCCTTTTCTTCTTCCCAACATGAAAAGCTCGTAAAGCAAAACCAGCAGGTCGATGAACTTACCTTGATTGGCGATCCCTCCCTTGAAGGCTTTGATAATGTCAGTCTTCAAGCTCATCAGTACGCTCTTCGGACTGGATACGACTAGAATCCCCAATCCGATACCGCAGATAATCATAATTTCTCCTGCGTGAATGAGGGAAACCGGATTCCCGCCCGCTACGACAAAACCTCCTATACAGGAAATGAAAACGATCGCTATTCCAACGGCTAAAAGCATGACTGATTAATGAAGAGATTTAAAATGGGCTTTCAAAGAAAGAACTGAATGTGATAGAATTTGACTGATTCGCCCTTCGGTCAAGCCAAAGATTTGCGCAATTTCCGACAATCTCAATTCCTCATAGTAATAAAGCATCAAGATTTTCTTTTGTTGATCGGGCAGTTCCTTTATACGCTCCCTCAGCAAAATAATTTTTTCCCGACCCTCCGTTTTTTCCAAAGCATTTTGCTCGGTCGGATCGGAAAGTGTTTCCGAAAGAGGCAGCCCCTCTTCACCTTCCGACGAATGCTCCGAATACCCGTCAATTGGGATGAAGGAAATCGGTTGGGTTTCCTTTAGCAGTTTGGCATATTCTACCTTGCTGATTTGAAGTTCACGTACGATTTCATCTTCGGTCGGTTGTCGTTTGAGCTCGGATTCCATGGTATGAACCGTAAGTTGCAAAGATCGAGCTTTTGCCCGGTTTGCCCTTGGCAAACAATCGATTCTCCTTAGCTCATCCAACAAAGAACCTTTAATGCGCAAGGCAGCGTAGTTACCGAAGGACTTACCCTTTGTGGGGTCATATTGATTGACCGCCAGAATCAATGCCTTCGCTCCAATTCCATACATATCCTCGGATTCGTAATGATCCGGAAAATGATGCCGGAGTCTTGAAACGATCGATTTGACCAAGGGAAGATAGTCCTCGATCCACTTCTCTCGAGTTTTCTCCTTTTGCATAGCCGAACAATATCGATCAGCGGCCTCCTTCATCTTGGCGGACCTTTGATCAAGTCTATTATTTTGCTCTACGGTGGAACTCATTATCAATAAGCAAAAATAGGTTAAGCCTTAGTCTCCACAAGAGGCTTTGGGGTGGTTGCGGCTTCGCTCATGGCTTGGGCGGCCAACTCTGCCGGATCGATCATATTCTTGACGGACTGGGGTGCTTTTGCAGGTGTATTTTCCTCTTTGGGTTCCTCTGAAAGGTCCACTTTCATGAGTAGGTTCCCACGTAAGACCATACCCAGAAGAAAGCGACCGCTTAAGGAGAGAAACAAACAGCCTAGAGCGCCAAGCAAAAGGGCAAAGGAGGCATTGCCATGCAAAGCGAACCCAATCGAGAAAAACAACAGAAATCCAATGAACCCACTGAGGCAAAAAAAGAATTTGGCATCGTCATTCATAACCTAGACATTTTTGTAGCTCGAAAAACCTCGGGCATAAAGTTCTTCGGGAAATGTTCTGGAAATCAGTTGATTGAGAACATTTGTGGAAAAATCTCCGGTTACGTTCTGGCCGTTGCATATGCACAGAGGGGAAAGATCCTCCTGTAGCAAGACTGGCCACAGCTTAGTGGAATTGGACAACTCGTCAAAATGAGTGATTGCCAAGTGAGTCGCTCCCACATGTTTGGCGGACCTGATGCTGCGGAGCAAAATGTCTCTCTCGTAAGCGCCGTTTACGACCAATACCCGAGTATCCACCTGCATTGCATCCAGAGTCTGCTTCGCTTCCACCCAATCCTGAAGGTTGCTTAGGGATAGACCCGGGAAGTCCAAATAAAGAGGAGATTCTTCCGAAACTTGGGGCATACCCTCAGGCTCTCGGAATAAAGTAACTCCGATCACCTCGCAAAAAATGCGCAAAGCGTCATCCGGGTTCGGTATGCCGTTTTCGACTTTCAGAACAAATGGGATCTTCTTGTTCATGAACACCTCATGAGCGAGAAACTTGCACAAGGTCGTGGTTTTCCCAACTCCAGGAGCTCCAATCAGGGCGATTTTATCAGTTGTGGGAGTTAGCTTCGTGCTACGAAAACGATCCGACAAACCAACCGTTATTTCCTTTAGCACATCCGCCAATGGCTTATCCTTCATCTCCTGCCAAGAAGACCATGATTGAATTTCACCCAAGAGATTTAGATCAAAACCCGCCTTTCTCAATAAGCGAACCTTATCGTTCGATTCATCGAATGAAACATCGCTTAGCCCTGGATCCTCGGGTAGGTTGGGCGCGTTGGAGGATGGCGCTTCTTTATCGGCAACCGCTAAATCTTCGGAAACCTCCGCTTCTTCCAAAAGTCCGCTATCTGAAATCTCATCGGAGTCATCGGCCGGAATTTCCGCGATCACTTCAAGTTTTGGTGATGAAATAAATCTTTTCAAACCTTCACCACCCACCTGTCGCACCGAAAGCACTCGAGCCTGATCGCCCAATTTGTCCCTAATCACACGAACCGCCTCCTCAGCCGAACGTACGGTTAGCCTGAATCGCTTACCACTGGCCGGTGTTGCGGCTTGATCTTGTGTTAGGTTGTTCATGAGAGATTTTTAATTTAGGCGGCGACCGGAACTTCATCCTCGTTCGCTTCGCTCTCGGTATTTTGCTGATTCATCGCTTGCAAAACCTCATCGGGGAAACTCTGATCTGGGATGGCAATGGCTCCGTAAGGCTCAATTCTAGTCTCGGAAGGCAACTCCTGATAAGCCAATACGACGAGCTGTGGATAAGAAGGTTCCATAAATCTGCGGAAAGCAAGCCGCAGTTCGCTTGTCGTTACAATCAAGGGAGTCAATCCTTTTTCGGTCATCTCCTGAATCTTAGGCTCGATTTCCTTGATGATTCCTTCGGTCAATTGCGGATCCATAACCAAACCAACGTCAAACTGGCTCCTTTTGACTCTTCCGATCAGAGTTTGCTCCAATTTGGGTTCGAAGGTTAGGGCAAGCAGTTTATCGGGTTCGACTTCAAATTCCTTCACAAAGTACATCCCCAACCTTCGCCTCGCCTGTTCGGAAAGATCGTCCGGGTTCTTGGTCAGGGATGCCATATCGGCAATTGTCTCCAAAACGATCGTCAGGTTCTTGATTGGAATTCGCTCTCGGAGTAAATTCTGCAAGGTTCTTTGAATGATACCGACATTTACTAAATCGGGTAAAAGTTCACTGACCAAGGTAGGATTCTTATCTTTGATAAGGTCCAAAAGTCTTTGGGTTCCCTCTCTTTCCAAAATCAAGTAGGCAATTCTTTTCAATACGTCGGAAAGATGAGTTACGAGAACCGATGCAGGGTCGACCACCGTGCAACCCTCAATTTCGGCGTTTCTCTTTTCCTCCTCCATAACCCACATCGCTTGAATGCCAAAAACGGGTTCGATCGTCGGTATGCCCTTGAGTTTGGTTGCATCCCCACCGCCCATACTCATAGCCAACACTCGGTCGGGAACGATGGTCGAACGAACCACTTCCTTACCGCGCAAAAGGAACCGATACTCATTGGGTTCCAACTCAATGTTGTCACGAACCCCAATGGTCGGAAGCAACATCCCCATTTCTCGGGCAAAATTGGTGCGAGCCCCCGTGATTCGCTCAAGCAAGTCACCACCCTTTTTCTTATCAGCCAAAACCAGAAGTCCATAACCCATTTCAAGGCCGAAAACCTCTTGCTCAATCGCACTTTCCATGGGTGAAAGTTGTGGTTCATCCCCCTGCCCCGCAATCCCAGGTTGAGAAGCTGCGGAAGCCGCTTGCGCCTGAGAACCGCTCCCAATGGCGGGAATGGGCGAACCTGCTTCTCCACCGTGGGAAATCTCCTCCACCTTTGCGGCGCTGGCCTTTCTGCTAAAATAAAAAGCCGTTGCGAAACAAGCCAAGGAAAGCGAGAAAAACGGCCAAAAAGTCTCGGAAAGAAACAAGGCGAAAAGCAATAAGAGTGCCCCGGAAATTGCAATAGCTCTTGGATATATGGTCAACTGCTTTCCAACGAATTCGCCCAAATCCGCTTCTTCGGAAGAACGAGTCACGAGAATACCGGCTGCGATGGATACGATGATCGATGGAATTTGACTCACCAAACCATCACCAATGGAAAGGATCGTGTAAGTTTCCAAGGCATCGACGATCAGCATGTCACGCTGAAAATAACCGATAAGAATCCCGCCAACCACATTGACCACGGTGATAATGATGCCGGCAATGGCATCCCCGCGCACGAATTTGCTTGCACCATCCATGGATCCGTAAAAATCAGCGTCCTTTTGCAAACGTTCCCGTTTTTCGAGAGCTTGGGCTTCGGTTATGACCCCTGAATTCATTTCCGCATCGATGGACATTTGCTTACCTGGCATGGCATCCAAGGTGAAACGAGCCGTAACTTCGGCAATACGACCGGATCCTTTCGTAATTACCACAAAATTGATTACCACGAGAATGAGGAAGATAACCGTACCCACGACATAGTTACCTCCAACCACAAAGGTGCCGAAGGACTGAATAACCGAACCCGCATCCCCTTCCAAGAGAATCAAACGAGTCGAAGCCACGTTCAAACCCAACCTGTAAAGAGTGACGGCAAGCAAAAGAGTCGGGAAAACGGAAAATTCGGGAGGATCCTTTACGTAAATGACAGTCAGCAGAATAAGCAATGAGATCGCTATGCTGAAAACTAAGAGAATGCTGAGTAAATCCTTGTGAACAGGAACGACCAAAAGAAAGATCGCAGTGAACAGACCGACCACGAAAGCCAAATCGGAATTACCTCCGAAGTTGGCAAATTTTTCCTTGATAGTCGCCCAAAGAGTCATCACGCAAATGCCTTTCCGGTAGATCCTCGAGCAAGCAGACGCCGAGCTTTCAAACGATGAAAATAATAGGCATGTTTTTTGTAAACGTTCGCTAAAATTTCGGCCACAACCCTGTATAGATCAAGGGGTATGGCTTCTCCGATCTTTCCAAGCGCAAACAGAGACTGAGCCACAGGTTTGTTTTCAACCATGGGCACTTCGTACTCGATTGCTATTGCCTTTATTCTTCTTGCCAAGAGGTTTTCTCCTTTCGCGACGACTACAGGAGCATGATCCGTGCCTTTTTCATATCTTAGGGCTACGGCATAGTGCGTCGGGTTGGTTACAACTACATCAGCAGTCGAGACTTCGGTCACGCCCTGACCGCCTAGAAGTTCCATTGCCTTCTTACGCTGAGCCGATTTTATTTCAGGAGCAACTTCCTTGGCTTTTCGCTCATCCTTGACCTCCTGCTTAGTCATTTTCATCTCTTCTTCGTGCTCTTTCTTCTTAATAATAAAGTGGATAATGGCGATTATAGTTAACATTAAGACAAGGATCGTGAACATCACGACGAAGAGTTCGTAAATAAACTGTGGAACATGTTGCAGCGGAATCGGAGCGTAAAAAATAGGATCATCAAGAAAAACCAGCAAAGTTAGCCAAACTACTGTGCCTATTCCCAAAAACTTCAGGAAATCGATCAGAAAAGCTTTCAATCCCCTTGCTCCAAATATTCTCTTGGCTCCATTTACCGGATTGAATTTGTTGAGGTCGGGATTGATAACCTTAGGCGTGTAACGAAAACCCGTTTGAAGCCCTTCGGCGATGAGTGCGGCGAAAAAACAGCATACGAGCAGCGGAATGACAATCGCCGCCATACTAAAGTAAGATTCGCTCAATGTGCTCGTCACTCCTTCCTGATTCAATGTGATCGATTCCAAATTTTCCAAAATGGACTTGGTGAACAAAGAAAGTTCCAAGGCTTTTCCTGGTGCAAAAAACAGAATTACGAGCAATCCTGCAAGCAAAGTGAAACTCATCCCGATTTCAGGAGCTTTGGCAAACTGTCCTTTGGAACGAGCTTCACTGAGTTTTTTTTCAGTAGGAGGTTCGGTTTTTGAACTTTTGTCAACGTCAGCCATTTCCGAGATTCTCCACTAGCCGTTTTGAATGATATCAAGCATGACTTCAACGGATCTCCGTCCGTTATCCACAATATAAGAAGTAATCAGCAAAAGGGAAGAAACCAAAAGCGTAAGTCCCCCGAGGATTCTAATGGAAAAACTCGTCATGAACACGTTCATCTTGGGCACTGCCTTACCGAGGACGGCAAATGATACGTTTACCATGAAGTTCAAAGCAATGAATGGCGCGGACATCAAAGTTCCGATTATGAAAACGTGATTCACTTCGTTGACGAACTCAAGCGTTGGGTTCGCCTTTAGAAAAAAAGATCCGATCGGAAGGATTTCAAAACTCATGATAAAGGCTTTGAGCACGTCATAGTGCAAACCCGTTACGAAAAAAATAAGGAGACTGAAGTAATAGAGGAGGGTCGTTATGGTTGCATCCGTGGATCCAAGCAATGGGTTTACACTATTACTTGCCATTAAACCGATCTCATAGGATATCATGTGTCCGGCAAGCTCCACTGCAAAGAAAACCATCCTTACGGTCATGGCCAACAGCAAACCGATGCAAACTTCATTCATTGCCAAAAGAATTGCCCCTGCAAAGTGAGTCGCTAACTCCAAGTTTGCCGGAACCAGGGGATTGATGAGAATCGCCAAAAGCAAGCCAAATGCAGTTCGGATTCTGACCGGGATCATTTTTCCCGCAAAAAGGGGAATCCCTAGAAAAAAAGCGCCCGTCCTAAGAAAGACGAGCACCCACACAACGATTTCGCCTGCTTCAATCGTCATTGGGCCATGGTTGGGATTAGATTAAACATGGAAATGCAAAAGTCGATGAGAGTTCGGAGAATGAAATTCGCAGAGAGAATGATGGCCAGCGAAACGCAAACGAGTTTTGGCACGAAGGTGAGAGTCTGTTCCTGCAAACTTGTAATGGATTGAATGAAACTTACCAATAGTCCCACTACAGTTGCCGTGCCAAGAATCGGAATAGCCAAAATGAGACCAGTCTGAAGCAGATTTCTCATAATATCGACTGCCAGTTCCATGGTCATAGCACAATCCTCCCTAGGCGACGTTAAAACTATTTACCAAGGACTGAACTACCAGATACCATCCGTCGACCAAGACAAAAAGCAGTAACTTGAAGGGCATGGATATGACCACGGGAGGCATCATCATCATACCCATGGACATAAGAGACGAAGCTACGATAAAATCGACTATGATGAAGGGAATGAAAATTAAGAAACCCATCTGAAAAGCAGTTCTAAGCTCGCTGAGAACAAAAGATGGGACCACAATGCTCAGGGGCAATTCATCACGGGTCATGGCCCCTTGCCGTGAAATTTCCAGGAAAAATTGAGCATCCTCTTGCCTGGTTTGGTTGAGCATGAAATCTTTCATATGGGCGGTCGCAACCAGTAGTGCGTCACCGGACTTCATGGTTGTAGCCATATAGGGAGTGACCGCGTCATCATAGATCTTGTTCCAAACGGGTCCCATGACAAAAAAAGTTAAGAATAAAGCCAAACCAATGATAATCTGGCTCGAGGGCGCCGCATTCACTCCAATCGCATTCCTTACGAAACCCAAGACAATGACAATTCTCGTAAAACAGGTCATCATCATAATCACGGAAGGTCCGAGAGTAAGGATGGTCATGGCTACGACCAATTGGATCGCCACGCCAAAATCGCCCTCTTCATTCGATCCGCTGACGTCAATTCTCAGACCTGGCGAACCCGTTCCGGTCGTTTGACCATGGAGACTATCAGCCATTCCTCCGCACAATAGAAAGAGGAAAACTATGACAGAGATAAAAGGGAATCCGAAAAACTTTTTCATCATTCAGTCGCTCTTCTTGGAATCCATGGAACTTGAATCCACCCTCTCGCTCTCAGGGTCAAGCTTCGCCAAGTGACTGACTTGGCCCTGACTCACGCCCAACAAATGCTTTTCCAATCCATATTGAGCAACGACCAGAAACTGACGGTTACCCAAAGGGCAAGAGTCCGCGACCACGATTTTCCCTTTGATCGCATCCGGAGAGTTCACGATGCGCTTTCGCTTGTATTGGGAAATCAAATATCCCCCAGCGCCAAGAATACCCAAGAAGCCAACAACCCTAAGCCACAGCCATAGGGTATCACTTTCAGGCACTAAAGGCGAGGGGCTGGACGCTAGGCATTTGAATAAAAAATCGTCCACCGCAACGGTAACTCTCCATATAAATTCTAAGGAACCGGTTTGATCGCCGGAAGGATCAAGACGGAGAATCTACGATTTCGGTAATCTTCAATCCAAAACGATCGTCAATGACAACGACTTCGCCATGAGCAATAAGCTTTCCGTTTACCAAAAGGCTCACCGGATCCTTGGCGTTCTGCTTCAACTGAATTTGAGCTCCGGGACTTAATTCCACTACCTCTTTCATGGGCAGTTCTGCGGTTCCAAGTTGGACGGTAACGCTAACCTTCACGTCCATAACGATATCCATTTTCTTACTATCCATGTTTTTTTCCGATTAGTTTGACGGCCTCTCCTATGCTTTCATTGACTTGAAAGGCGACCTGTTCGCCTTCCAATCCAATTTCACCAATGAAACATGTACGGCCTTCGATTCGAAGTTTCGTATTACCCAAAAGATCGGGCGACATTTCGATGACGTCATCCACGCTTAAATTGGCCAAATCTCGTAAGGTAACGTCGAACGCATCCCATTCCGCAGAAACGGCGACGGGAATATCGTCATAAATGTCGTGCCATCGCGGAGGGCGGGAAGCTTGCTTTTCTTCGTTGGCCGCAGCCATGAGCAAGCGACTCAAAACAGGCTCCATGGTATAATAGGGAACAGCGATCCGAAGAGGTCCGGAAACGTCTCCGAAAGAAGCTTCCATGGTCAAAATAAGCATCATGGCATCCGTTGGAGAGGTTTGCAGAAATTTCCCTGTGCTTTCCGTTCCAATTATCGATGGGGTAAGGGACATGATTCCCTCCCACTGTTTGCACCACTCTTCCAGGATGATCTGGTTAAAGTCTTCAACCAAAGCCTTTTCGATATCGGTAAGACCTCTTTCTTCAGGATTTGTCGAACCTCTACCACCCAAAATTCTGTCAACCACGGTTGCCGAAAGATGAGAGTTTACGTCCAAAAGACAGACACCATTCAGTTCCTGCAACTTGAAAAGCGTGACGCATGAGGGAGTTTTCACGGACTGGGTGAAGTTGACGTACAAATCAGCGTTCAAATCATCCAATTCCAAATTGAATTCAGTTCTCAGAAACATCGAAAGGTGTCCGGCTAAGTAATATACGAATTGTTCGGACTTGGTCTTTAGCTTACTGAGATCCGCATCTGAAAGTATAATCGGATTGGTAAAATCGTATTTCTTGACGCTGATACTGGAATCATCCTCAATACGAGTTCCGTCATACTGGAAAATCGGTCCGGTACCAACGGAATCCTCGATCTCGCTGAGATCGAAACTTTCGTCTTCGAAGTTGCTGTCCTCTGGCATTCGAGCGGATGGGATAAAGTTATTGAACTACAAATTGAGTGAAGTAAATTTGACGAATGAGATCACTTTCACCATCCCTGTATTTTCTGAGGATGGCGGAAAAACCTTTTTTCAAGTCAACTCGAACGCGTTCCTGAAAACCATCCAAAGTAGCGTCTTCGTAGGTGTAACTACCCATGATGGCAAGGGCCTTATCGCGAATTCGGTGCTCGTTCATTTCCAAAACCTTTTCGAAATCTCCGGCCAATCCTTCCAATTTCAAATCCATATTGATATAACGGGATTTGATCGGCCCGCCAAGATTGGTGATCAAGGAATTCAATTCATAATGCTTTTCTTCTCCCGAAGGTTCCATATCAAGCGGCTGACCACCTTCGGTCACTTGTGGTTTCACTGTCTCCTCAGGTTTGTTTAGATTGATCATGAAATACATGGCTGCCACAGTAAAAGCAGGAGCCAAAACAATCGCAATTAAGGCAGGAACCAAATTTCCTCCGCCGTCCGATTTGGAGGAAGAGGCATCATTGCCGTCAGGAAGTTCGTCGAGTTGAGCTGCGCACATTTTTTCTGAATGTTCGGGATTAGTAAATTAGCGTTTGAGATTAACAGCTTCAGATAAAATCATATCTGAGGTGGTGATTACACGAGATCCGGCTTGGAATGACCTCTGATGGGAGATCATGTTGGCAAATTCATTGGTCAAATCCACGTTGGAGAGTTCCAAAGTGTACTGTTTGATCTTTCCGTTCGAACCGGATGCGGGAAGGAAATTGGCAAGAAGACCTCCTAAATCTTGACCTGGACCACCATTGGAGTAGAAGCCATTTCCAGCTCTCCTCAAGTATTGAGGTGACTGAAAATTGACTAATTTCAATTGCCCGACGTTTCTTATGATGTCCTCGGATCCGCCATTGGGATCGGCTTTACTTACGACGAGATTTACCTTTCCATCCTCTTCAATCCTTCGAGCGAGAAGAGTTTCATCGTTTTCAAGTTTGATCTCCAAAGCTCCATTGGTGCCCTGTAACTGATACCTATATTGATCTCTTGTTACCACAAGCCCTTCCTTCGTCGACTCAAAGGCACCGGCGCGGGTGTAGAAGATTTCCTCCGATACCGGGTCTACGATTTCGAAAAAACCTCCTCCGTTCGGCAAGGCTTCCCCTTGAATGGCCAAATCCAAATCCAACCCAGTCGTTTCATGAGTCCCTTGGTTGAAATCGGTTGAAATGGAACCGACGTGCACGCCCGTTCCATGTTGCTGGATGTTGTTACTGGGATCACCATCAACTCCAGTCTCCGCATCGTTGAGATGCATGTAAAAATTATCCGAATAGTTCGCTCGGGCGGACTTGTAACCCAACGAATTGACGTTCGCAATGTTGTTGCCCAAAACCTGCAAGCCTTGGGTAAGGCTTTTAAGCGCTGAAACGCCGTTATGTAAGGAGGGAATCATAAGAATGGATTATTGATCGGGCAACCGAACGCGAGTGATGTCCTTGGGATCGTAAGAATTTCCTGAAACTTCGATCGTGATCGAACCGTCGGAAGACTTCTCAACCGAATCGACCAAGCCTTCGACCTCATTACCCTGGTCACTGATAGTGACGATTCTCCCCAAGTAAGCTTGAGCGACCATATCCTTTTGCGAACTCGCAAAACTCTCAAAACCCTTGGTGAATTGCTGCATCTGCTCAAGAGAGGCAATGTTTGCCATTTGAGAAATGAATTCCGTGTCCTTCATCGGTTCCAATGGATCTTGGTTACTGATCTGGCTCGTGAGAAGTTGGAGGAAGTCTTCCATCTGCATGTAACTGCCACCGTTGTTCTCTTGCTTCGAAAGACTCGAAGATCTTGGGTTTTCACTTGAAGTTGCTGCTGCTAATGCCTCTATCATGATATAAAATTAAGCTGCCTGTTGGAAATAATCATCCATTTGCTTGTAATTTTGAAAGTGAAAAACCTTTAACTCTCCGTGACCATTTTCACTTTCGGAAAACTCGTTCAAAAGACCTTTCAACTCCTCAAGGTTCTTTTGGGACTTTTCGTCCGATGAAATCAAACACAGACGCAAACCGCTTTTCGATTTTTCGATTCGCACACCTAACTTGGAACCATTGGGCAAATCCATTGCAAATCGAACGACTTTCTTGTCATGCTTTGCAAAATAGGCAATACGGGGTAAAAGCTCTTTTCCCGCAAACTCAAAAAAACTCCGTGTTTGCGAACTGGACTTTTTGCTCACAGCCGTGAGTTCTTTTCCAACGACTTCGAGAGACAATTGAGTTTTGAAGGAAACTTCCATGTCTTCGTTAAAAGCACTTTTTATGCCATGCGATGAATTTCTTCTCTTATCACGAACTTCGGCTTCCGCGTCAGGGTTGACCTCATTCTTCAGAAGCATGGATTGAATCCCGGAATCTCGAAGATTTCCTTTAAAAGTCTGATTGGTTGGCAAACCCTGATTTTGCGTGAGAAGAGGTTCGATTGCGTTAGGGATCGCAGGGGTTTGTCGCCCAATCCCTTTTCCAGTTATACTCTTGAAGGGAAACGCTTTAGACCTGCTTTGGACTGGAGTTGTTTTCCCAAAACTTGAGTTCGGAGCCGACTTTTGAGGCAAGACGGTTTCCGCCCTCTCTCGGACCGAATGCTTGATCTTGGCCTGTGCAGGAGTCTGAACCTTGTTTTTCAGCGCCGCCTTCGTGTCATTTTTGCCCCCGAGTTTGGAATCAGCATCCCTCAACTTAGTGGAAAAAC